>Ga0163148_10005534_pt1 | contig 12635 bp, 10 predicted proteins | sample OliLakLV19MP7P2_FD_148606 | JGI IMG/M metagenome (GOLD analysis project Ga0163148, IMG submission 148606) | Freshwater microbial mat bacterial communities from Lake Vanda, McMurdo Dry Valleys, Antarctica- Oligotrophic Lake LV.19.MP7.P2 | ecosystem: Environmental > Aquatic > Freshwater > Lake >... | reverse complement strand
GGCCAGCGGCGCTTGATGGACACCATCCCCGATGCGGGATTCCTATATCCAGTTGGTGATCATGATGCACTTGCTTTACAATTGAAAAAGTTTATCGATCAACCTGAATTACTTACACGATACAAAGTGGGGGCGCTTTATGCTGCCCAAACAACTTGGAATTGGGAAAACGAAAGCCAAAAACTTGTTGAGGCAGTCACCACAAGTCTCAGTAAATCATCGAACAAACGGAGTAGTCGTTGAAACGAGTTGCCATCATTGCACCGGATTTCGCGCCGAGCAGCCTGCCCCCCGCGCTGCGTGTGCGGTTTTTCGCCACGCATCTGCCCGAATTCGGTTGGGAACCGATCGTCATCACGGTCGATCCCAAGTACTATGAGCAAACCATAGATCACGCAAATATCGATGTCTTGCCAGGCAATCTTCAAGTCATTCGCACCAAGGCTCTTCCACAACGGTTCACACGTCGGTTTGGGTTTGGCGATCTCGGTATGCGTGCGCTCTGGCATCATTGGAATGCATTGTCCCAACAGCATAAAACAAAAAAAATTGATGCACTGCTCATCCCGGTTCCAGCCTTTCTGCCCATGATCCTGGGACGGTTGGCCTACATGCGTTTTCGTATACCCTACGTCATCGACTATATTGATCCTTGGCGGACAGATTATTTCAGCCGCCTCCCTAAACATCAGCGACCGAGAAAGTGGTGGTTGGCGGATGGGCTGGCAGCCATCGTCGAACCATTGGCGATCCGTCGTGCATCCCATCTCATCGCAGTTTCTCGGGGTACGAATAATATGGTGATCGCCAATTACCCTTACTTCTCACCTGAAAATACTACCGAAATCCCCTATGGTGGCGAAGAAGGAGATGCAGAATATGTCCGTCAGCATCCTCGGCATAACCCAATCTTCGACCCAAATGATGGATTGATCCATCTGTGTTCTACCGGACATTTCAATCCCGATCTCAGTCCCGCCGCAAATGCGCTTTTTGCGGCACTGCAGATAGGGCTAGAGCGCGATCCAAAAATCTTCGGACGAGTGCGTGTTCACTTCGTTGGTACGACGTATGCCGCAGATGCGGCAGAAGCATATCAAGTCCTTCCGCTTGTGCGTGAAAAAGGGATAGAGTCGTTCATCACAGAACACCCTGAACGAGTGTCCTATTTCGAATCACTGCAAATTATGTCCGACGCACACGGACTCTTGATGTTGGGGAATCCATCACCACATTACACCGCATCCAAGGTTTTTCCATATATCTTGTCTCGCCGTCCGATCCTCGCATTGTTTCATGAACAAAGCAGCGTAGTAAGCATTCTCGAAGAAACTCAAGCTGGCAGGTTAGTTACTTTCAGTTCTGACCGTCCCATCGCTAGTCAAATTAACACCATTTACGAGGAGCTAAAGACACTCATCAGTCTTCCAGTTGGTTCGGAACCAGCTACGAATTGGGCGGCTTTTGAACACTATACAACGCGTTCAATGGCGCAAAAGTTGGCATTTGTATTGGATAAGGTTGTTAAAACCCATGGCTGATCAGAAACAGGTGAAAGTCTTTGTGTCATTTATTACACCGTATTTATATGGCATGGAGAGATCTATCATTCAACAGTCTGCGCTACTTCAACCCGAGATCATCTCCCATCTTTTCATGACATATACGACGCAGCGGCTCAATTTACCTGTACTCGATGCAGTTAAAACTGCAGGAATTCCATACAGTTTCCTGAGTGACAAAACAGATTGGCCAATGCTGCCCAATGCTGCGCAAGCCTCGCTCTTTTCGGGAGGCATTATCAATAATTAGAGCATTAATACTGGGAAGCAGAGATGCGTTTTTCGCATCGCGAGGCTTTGACATCCTATACACGCCATCATTGAGATCGATCTATAGCTTACTTCCTACACTAATCGCATACCGTCTGTTGGGCAAACCGACAGTGTATGCTTTTCATGATACGTTGGGCAAACCATCAAGACTATTACAATACATCGGACCTTTAGTCTCCCATTATATCTTTTACTCAAATTACACAAAATCCCAGTTCGTTGCCCATAATTCTTGGGCTACCATGCGAGAAATGCCTGTCATACCAAATGTGGTAACATATAACCCAACCTCAGCACCAAGCCCACTCTTATCATATCCAAAGTCAATATTATATTTAGGTCAAATCGCCCGATACAAAGGTGCTGACCTACTCATTGAAGCATTCCGACAAATCAGCGCCACGTATCCAACTGCAACACTTCACTTTCTCGGTGAACCGCATACTGATTTTAAAAGCGACTTCGATAGTCTAATTAGCTCGGCAGATCTGGCAGGCAGAGTGGTGCATTGGGGATATAGGGAGGACGTACATGACTTCTTGAAAGAAGCCTACATTTTCGTCCAACCGAGTCGTCCATCCATGTTCGCAGAATCGTTTGGACGTGGAGTAGTCGAAGCGATGGCGGCTGGGGTGCCTTCAGTGTGCTTCAAGAGCGGCGCACTTACGGAACATGTACTAGACGGCGAGACGGGGCTAGTGTGTAACGATGAGACCGCAGAATGCCTGGCGGCGAATCTACATAAACTATTAGATGATGAGCACCTTCGGGATCGGCTTGGTTCCAAGGCGCAGGAACGTTACCAAAAACACTACGCTGTTGACGTAATACGCCAAAGATGGGTTACCTATTTCCAGGGGTTAAAAACAAAGATATGAATTCTATGCTTCACTTCATTCGTTTCTGTTTGCATATCCACTCACCGGCCACTCAAGTGACAAAACAAGAACTTCGACTACTTATTAAATACGCATATCATTCCAATACGATAGTAGAACTTGGATGTTACGAAGGTAATACAACAGTTGCATTGGCAAAAGCCACCCAAGGAATAGTCTATTCCGTTGATCCATTTACAGTAGGTCGATTGGGTATCTCTTATGGAAAGATTATCGCAACGACACATGCGAAGCGTTCGAGGGTGCAGAACATTCAGTTAATTGAGAAGCTAAGTTGGGAAGCTGCGCCTACAGTTCAAGTCCCGATAGATCTGCTGTTCATTGATGCCGCCCACACGTATGATGCGATTTCGAGAGACTGGAATGATTGGACTCCGAAAATTCGAGTCGGAGGACATGTTGCCCTCCATGACGTTAGGAAAGCGATTAACTCGCCATATGAGGTCGGCTCCATGCAGTTCTTTGAACAGGTAGTGAAAGACCGAGATGATTATGCAGAAGTCGAGGCGGTCGATTCCTTAGCAATTCTCAAGAAACTTGCTTGATGCGCCGACTACTCATAGTCTCCACCCACCCCATCCAATACCATACCCCTTGGTATCAGGCGCTCAGCCAACATCCAGACATCGCCTTGACCGTCTATTTCTGTCATCGCGCCAGCGCGCAGGAACAAGGAGCTGCGGGTTTTGGAGTGAACTTCGAGTGGGATATCCCGCTGCTTGAGGGCTATCGGTACGAGTTCCTGACCAATATTGCCCGTGAACCGTCAATTGCACACTTTAACGGATTAGATACGCCAGAGATTTTCGATCGACTCCGCGCTGAACGGTTCGATGCGGTAATAGTCTCGGGCTGGAACTACAAAGCCGCCTGGCAGACGTTCTTCGCCTGCTGGAGTAATCGTATTCCGGTCATGGTGCGTGGAGACTCGCATTTACATACCCGCCGCAACCTGCCAAAACGGATCGCCAAATATCTCTTTTATCGAGCGTTCCTGAGTAGAATGGACGCTGCTTTAGCGGTTGGTAAATGGTCATCCGAATACTACGCACATTATGGCGTGCCCAAAGACCGTATCTCTGTCGTTCCTCATGTTGTTGACGAAGACCGGTTTTTCCACGAAACATCCATGTTTGCAGGGCAGCAAGCCGAGCTGCGCAAGCTGTGGAATATCGACGAAGACGCCGTAGTATTTATGTTCTGTGGTAAGCTAATCGAGCAGAAACATCCGTTAGATTTCATCCAAGCTGTTCTCATAGCCAGACAATCAAATGACCATATCGTCGGTCTGGTAGTTGGAGATGGCCCGCTTCGCAAAGCCGCCGAAGCAGCAACCGGTCCTTCCAGAAACACGATCGTATTTGCAGGTTTCCAGAATCAGTCACAGCTTCCCAGCATGTATGCCCTATCTGACGTTATTGTATTGCCGTCCAACGCTGAAGAAACTTGGGGGCTTGTGATCAACGAAGCGATGTTGTCCGGTTTGCCTGCCATCGTCAGCGACCAAGTCGGCTGCGGCCCAGACCTGGTTATCCCTGGTGTGACGGGTAGTGTATTCCCAATAGGCGATGTAGAGGCTCTAGCCCAATTGATGGTCAATTACGCGGAGCAACCCCAAAAGATACGATCAATGGGTGCAAATGCGCAGAAGCATGTACTCGATCATTATGGCATCAGACAAGCGGTCAATGGTGTAATAGAATCACTGGAGTACGTGATAACACGATGACAAACCAGCAGGTTATCGGAGTGCATTCCGATCATGCAACCGCGATGATATCAGTACGCCAAGCTCCTCTTACAAAACTAACGACATATTTTGGTGTCCCGTGTATAGTCACTGGGATGTTGTTGTTTACAAGTGTAAATTCTGTTTCATTAATTCAGATAATAGCTTCGTTTGCTTTGCTGGCGTTTCCTTGGGTATCGTACCGGCGCTGGGTCAAGAGAAACAAACCGGGCTTACCTGTTTTTGCATTGATTGCGGGACTTCATTGGCTCTATTTCGCAGTCGCCGTGTTCTGGGGAAATCGTCTGATACCAGTCTGGTACTTAACCAGCGATCGAACTTCGGATGATGCTGTTACCGCTGTGCTGTTTATGGCGCTTTTGGGTGTTGTGGCTTTTGGCCTTGGTTTAAGAATACGCCTATTTCAGTTCTCAAGTTGGACTATCGCCCGTCGAAAGAGCGATGAAAAGGGTTTCTGGGATTACGTCAGGCTGCTTCTAATCTCTGGCGTTGCATTTAGTTACCTGCCAAGCGCAATATATCTGTTTGGCGAAAGCGGACGAAATTGGATGCTTGCTCTTCAATCAACAGTGCCGTTATTTGCCGCAGTCTTGTTATTACGCAAGTACTTCCAAGGCTCAGCAACCAGACTAGACCAGGCCCTAATATTGTTTTACGTACTGAGTAGAATACTCACGGGGCTAGGATCTGGATGGTCCGGATCTATTTTCTATCTTGGTCTGGCGATCGGGCTTGTATATCTTCTCGAACGACGCCGTATACCAACAATTGCCCTGATTCTTGTGCTGGTGGCAGTCGTCTTTCTGCAAACCGGCAAAAGCGAATTTCGTGCGCAATACTGGTATAGTGACAATACTAATGATGCCCTATTCGATCGGATAAATTTCTGGCTGGAAGGTTCAATTCAAGAGTGGCAAGAAATACTCTCCGATCCAACTGGAGAGAAACTGATTGATCAATTGCGCTCAAGTATTCTTCGCGTTTCACTACTGACCCATGCGGCCAATGTTTACGAACAGACACCGGAAATAGTGCCATTCCAAGGTGGGAAACTGTACGAGTTCGCAATTATTGGTTTTATTCCCCGTTTCGTATGGCCTGATAAACCTTCAGGCAATGACGCGAATCAATTTTATCAGGTAGCCTATAGTGTCACACCGGAAGGACGCTTGTACAGTGTTTCAATTGCCATTGGATATCTGATCGAAGCCTACATCAGTTTCGGTTGGGCTGGAATCGTCGCAATCATGTTTATGATAGGGATCATGATTGGTACTCTCAACAGAGTGTTTTTCATTCACTCAACTGAGTTAATCGGGCCATCTATCGGCATAATCGCAGTGCTTTCCCTTCTTCGAGTCGAAACACAAATGGGACTTTACGTAGTAAGCACCATTCAATCAGTTATTGTCACGTTACTTATCCTGCTGCCAACAGTCGCATTAAGGCGGCGGCGTTAAGTAATTTTGAAGACAGTAGATAACCTACAGAATAAAATTTCTGAGAGAAAACGAAAATTTCACTTCCCCTCAGAGAAATTATTTTGAACTTTAACTAGTGTATAGGATGAGTTATGAGAATAGCAAGCCGTTTTTTCAGCATATATGTTATGTCCCAGAATTATACGAAAAATTTAAGATTCATTTTATTCCAAACAAAGCTCTGAACTGCTCCATTTGCATGGACTCTCTCACATACTGCTCGGCATATCTCTGTGCTGAACGTCGATAGTATACCGCAGTATCGTGATCAGCTTCCACACATAAATTGATCACATTCACAAAGCCTGCTTGATTATCGAGTGCTATCACCCATCCTGCGCCGGCAGCCTCCAGACCTTCCCACGGTGTTTGATCACTAATCAAAACAGGACACCCCGCCGAAAGCGCCTCAAAAATCGCATGTCCATAATTTTCATGCAGAGTGGGCAGAAAAAATAAATCGTACTGCGACATTACGGCGGTCGTTTGCTCGAACGGAACAACCCCGCAGTATTTGACCTGCACATTCGATGGAAGCTGCTCAATGACGGTTTGGCACTCTGACCAATAGCGCTCATCTTCGAGAGGCCCATAAATATCAAACACCACACTGCCTGTAATATGACGCAGCGTTTCCAGCGCAAAATGTAAATTCTTCTTTCTTGAAATACGCGAAAGAAAAATGATCTGTAGATGACCGCTCAGCTTTGTTAAGCTAGAAAGGGTGTTTGTCTCAGCGGCGCGTGTGGGAAGATTAGGCAGCACATGTATACGGTTGGCTTCGCGCTTGCCAAAATACCGGATGATTTCGGTGCGTTCTCCGTCGCTAGTGGCAGACCAGACTAAGCCACGATATAAGTTCAGCACCTGCACCAATCTGAGAAATACTTGCTTTTTAAATGACTTCTGTCGCAGCGCGCCCGCACCCAAATGACCACGTGGTGCGATCGTGATCATTTCATCATTCACCATTCCTAGACGGCGCAGCAGTAGCAGCTTAATCGAAGTGGCTGCTAAAACAGATTCAAGATGCAGCACATCATGCGGAATTGCGTGAATAATGCGTCGCAGTGCAAGTATTCCTGCCTCATGCGGCGCCAGATAGCGCACATTCCCCTTCCCCACCATATACCATCGCCCCGGCTCTTTATCGGGATATGGTTCAGTGTCGCCACTGTCACGATCCAACGTCACAATGCGGAAATCAAATTCATCACCAAGCCACTCGACCAAGTTGTAAATCGAGCGAACAGGTCCGCCAGTTTTTGTCCCTGGCAAATAGCGTTGAATGACGATAAGGATCGTTTTTTTACGTGTATCTGCCATCACACTCAACTGTTCAACGAAGTTAAGAAGCGCTCGCGGAAGTGTTCAAAAGTATAATGTTCCAGTACTCGCTGATAACCGGCTAAACCATACTGCCGCGCGCGTTCGGGGTCATCGAGTAAGTTTATCACCGTATGCGCCACCGATTCAGAGCTGGTCGCATCTTCAACGAGCAATCCCGTAATTTCATGCTGCACAATATACTGCGCGGCATCAACACGGCTTGCAATACATGGTTTTGCCCAGCGCATCGCCTCAATATATACCAAGCCAAATCCCTCACCGCGGCTGGGCATGGCAAAGACATAACACTGTTGGTAAAGCTGGGTCAGTAGTTCCTCTGAAACAAACCCAGCAAAGAAAATCGCTGCCTGTACTTCTGGTGAATTAGACCGAGCTAAGACAAGCAGGCGCTCCATGTCATCGCCTTGCCCCGCAAAAACTAGCTGAGCTTGCGGGTGAAGTTCAAGGATTTGAGGCATCGCCTGAATTAACACATCCTGCCCTTTGTACTGCTCGCTTGTCGCCATACGTCCCACGTGCAGAATGATCAGATGTCTAAGTGACTGTAATGAACCATCACTAGCAGTAAGATCTAAGGGTGGTCTATGCGCTTCAACCAGTGCCAAATCCTGACTGTGTTCAAGGTCAAGAGACAGATCAACAACTTGAACATCTAGTTCTGGAAATGATAAATTAATCTGCTCCTGTGTATATGAAGATATAGCTAAAAGCCGCGAGGCATTCATTATCCCAAACTTACCTTGGGCATCAAGGTGAGATGAAAATACTTCAATCCCGTTGAGACGAAGAGTGTAATGGATTAATCCCATTAAGCGCAAAGGCGCTAGGATTGAGGATAAATTTGCATGATCGCAAAATACTATTTTATAGCGGCGACGTAATATGACAACCCAAACTGCAAATGCGAATTTTATCTTATTCAGATTAAAAGAATGGTAGCTAACTTTTGGGAGGTGTTGGTACTTTAATGACGAGCCTATGGGTTCGTTCAAGGCATAAATATCTACGGAATGATCACTTAGCAAAGATTGAATCACCAAGCGATTTGCCGCAGCAATCCCCCCTTGAAGATTGTATGCGCCAGTGATGACGAGAAGAAAATGAGTTGAGGTGCTTTGGTATACATTTTTGCTCATTAAGTTAACAAGCTCTCACTACGCAGAATCATCGCTTATGCTGCTTTTGATCAGATTGGTGCCGCAACTCCCAAATTCGTGCATCGATGTAAAAGCGAAACCAAAAGCCTTGCAGTACATGGAAAATCAGTCCAGGGGTACCGTCGAGAAACCCTAAACGCAGTACATAACGATACAGAAAATATGCAAAAGCACGTCCAAACAAAGGCGCACGGTTAAACATGCGGGACTTCGCCCATCGACGCCGCTCAATCGGTGTTCCATTCAAGTTTTCTCGCACACCTGTTGATGGATTATGTCCTTCTAGTTGCTGTTGGGCTTCCAATCCTGCCCAACGCACATGACGCAGTGTCCAACTTTCCAAACTGGTGCTAATGACATCCACCAAATCACCAGAGGCTCTTACTACCTGTCCGGGAACAGTGAAATGCTGATCATACAACCGATCTTCACAGCGACCGCGCTCACGTCGAAACAAGCGCAAGTGATAGACGGGATAATGTCCTCCATAACGAATCCAGCGTCCCATAAATACCGTTCTTCGGGGCATGATAATGCCATCAATCTCCGGCAGAACAGACTTTGAAAAAAAAGTTTTTAGAAAGTTTTGTAATTCATATGTAACACGCTCATCAGAATCAAGATGAAACAACCATTCCGACGAAATAGGCAAATTATCTTGTGCCCAATTTCGTTGAGCAGCGTAGTTTTCAAACGCATGGACAACGATCTTATCGGTATACTTTTGCACAATGGAAAGTGTATTGTCCGTACTATTAGAATCAACTACAAAGATTTCACTGACCCATCCTGCGACACTTTTTAATCCATCTTCGATCAGTTGTTCGTCATTGTAGGTCAGAAAAACAACCGAGATGGGAATAGTGTCAGATTTCATTTAGGTAACACACTAATCTTCGCGGGAATTAATTCATGCTTCTTAATAAACTGTTTTTGATCTAAATATCCAAACAATAAGCTGGGGGGTGCATAGCTTAGTAAAAGACGGTTATAAATCACTACTGTTAGAAATCCCGACGCTGCGGCTGCAAAAAGCACAGCTATTTCGTTGCCAATTAGTGCGACACCCAGTCCAGCCACTAAATAAGCAGCGAATTTCATATTCTGCTTTTGTTGCAGAGCAACCTCCACACCCGAGCCGAGTAAACGGAGCAATATTCCAAGGATCAAAAAGCCACCAATAACGCCTGATGTCCCAAAGTTGATGAACATCTCCATCACATAACCCATCGAGACTGTTGTTCCTCTGGCAAATGTTAACCCCGTATATTGCGCGACGTTGTCACTTCCCCCAGTGACAACAGGTTTATCGGGCCAAATAGCACGAGGAACAACAGCCAAAAATGCATCAGTAATGGTCTGACCGTAGGCGTATTCAACATAGTTATTCTCTAATTGGTGGACAGATAGACCAGTCAAATAATTTAATCCCATACGCCCATCAATCACTAAAAGATGGGTTATGTTCTGAACATCAAACCATTGAAAATCATCGAGAAATGATGAACCAACTACTTCTAAGCGTGTATCAAATTCAGCCCCACCCCATACTGCACCACGTATCTCCCCGCGATTAATGAAATAAGTAACCATGACCGAAAGCGCGATATAGCCAAGCACAACACCAAGAATCCCTAAGCGCACAAGATGCTTTATGCGCACTAGCGAAAATCCTAAAACAGCAATCACGATGAAAAAGCCGAATCCAAGAAAGCCGTCGCGAATTACACCAACGAGCGGCCACAGGAACAACAGTGCAATAAACAGGGGGCGAATATATTTTGGTTTTTCAGCGGAACTTTCGGTGAATAACAAACCCAAAATTAAGCCTGCTGGAAACAAACTGTACAAACCCTGCATAAAAGTATTGATGGTAGGGATTGTCCCCAAAGTTGGGCGCAAAATAAAGTAGCTTACAAGTCCGGTGACAACATACACTAAAGCCAAGCGCATTGGATCTATTTGTGTTTCTATTGATGCGTCAATTGGCGTCAGGGAAAACTTTGTTTTGTGTATAATGCCCCGATTAATTTTCTGCAAAACAGGCGCAATGACGACAAATCCGAAGGTTAATCCCAGTAAGCCGATGGTGCTTTGAACAAAGCCGTTAAAAATAGCCTCTCTGTAGTTTGTATCTGCGAAGTATTCGGCAAAATGCGGCAATGCATGAATAAAACCTTGTAGTCCGTAATCGCCAAAATACAGGATCAAAAATATGCTCAGTAGTCCAAATAAATATTGCCCTCTATACTTCAAAAACAGATAGAGGTAGACAAAAATCCAAATCAACCCTAAAGTAGCGAATTGTTCAGGCAAAGATTCCCTACCTTATGCATAACATACAAATACAATCGCTGTTATAGTAGCCATATTCCCCGCTACATGCTACTATTAACTTGAGTTTACACATTTATATCCGCGAATTCAAATTGGGATTTTCTGAATGCACATCCTTGGGATCAACGCCTATCATGGCGGAGCGTCAGCTACGCTTATTCGCGACGGGCAGCTTATCGCAGCAGCCGAAGAAGAACGCTTCAATCGCACCAAATATTGGGCGGGCTTCCCGGTCGAGTCAATCCGCTACGTGCTGCGTGAAGCCCAAATCACACCCCATGACCTCGATCACATCGGCATCTCGCGCGATCCCAAAGCGAACTTGCTTCAGAAAGCCTTATACTCCTTTTCGCGCCGCCCAAATCTGAACTTCGTGCGCGACCGCTTGAATAATGCCATGAAGGTTGGCAACCTTAAATCGGATTTCTGCGAGAAACTCGGACTCGACTCTAGCACCATTCAAGCTCAGTTCCATAACGTTGAACACCATCGCGCGCACATGGCAAGCGCTTTTTTCGTTTCGCCCTTCGAGAACGCTGCGATTTTATCCATCGATGGCATGGGCGATTTCGTCAGCACAATGTGGGGAACGGGCAGCGGCAACCAGCTCACCGTCAGCGATGAGATCAACTTTCCGCACTCGCTCGGCATCTTCTACAGTGCCATCACTCAATGGCTTGGTTTCGTCAAATACGGTGACGAAGGCAAAATTATGGGGCTTGCCCCTTATGGCGAACCGATTTATATCGACGAGATGCGTAAAATCGTTCGGGTGCAGCGAGATGGCACCTTTGAGCTTGATCTTGATTATTTCATCCACCACGCTGAAGGCTCAACCATGACGTGGAATGGCGGCGAGCCGCTGCTCGGCACGTTGTATTCTGCCAAGCTGATTGAGATTTTCGGTGAGCCTCGTGTGCCACGTACAGAAATCACGCAGAAACATATGGATGTTGCGGCTTCGCTGCAAGCCATGCTCGAAGAAGCCGAATTTGCACTGGTTCGTAAACTCCAACAGGATACCGGACAAACTACGCTGTGCATGGCAGGCGGAGTCGCCTTAAACAGTGCCTTCAACGGTAAAATCCTGCCAAACACCGCCTTTACCGATATTCATATCCACCCTGCCGCTGGTGATGCCGGAACATCGTTCGGAGTCTGCTACTACATCTATCACCAGGTGCTTGGGCATCCGCGCACATTTGTCCTTAAGAACGCCTACACCGGACCGCAGTTCGATAACGCCGCCATCAAAACAGCGCTTGATTCGCACACGCTCACCTATGAAGAACTCGATGAAGATCAACTGGTCAAGCGCGCCGCTGAAATCGTTGCCGATGGCGATATTCTGGGTTGGTTTCAAGGTCGCATGGAGTGGGGTCCGCGTGCGCTGGGCAACCGCAGCATTATCGCTGATCCGCGTCGCGACGATATGAAAGACATCCTCAACGCGCGCATTAAATACCGCGAGAAGTTTCGTCCGTTTGCGCCTTCGGTCTTGTCAGAGGCAACAGGCGACTACTTCGACCAGATCTACCCTGATCCGTTTATGCTCAAGGTCTACAACGTACTGCCTGAAAAACAGGCGGAAGTCCCTGCGATTACGCACGTCGATGGCACGGGACGCCTGCAAACGGTCGAACGCGATGTCGCGCCGCTCTACTGGAAGTTGATTAACGCCTTTGGTGAACGCACTGGTACGCCCTTAGTCCTAAATACCTCGTTCAATGAGAACGAGCCGATTGTCTGTACGCCTCAGGAGGCGGTCGATTGCTTTGTCCGTACCAAAATGGATGCGCTCGCAATTGGAAGCTTTTTAATGAGGA
>Ga0163148_10005531_pt1 | contig 12638 bp, 11 predicted proteins | sample OliLakLV19MP7P2_FD_148606 | JGI IMG/M metagenome (GOLD analysis project Ga0163148, IMG submission 148606) | Freshwater microbial mat bacterial communities from Lake Vanda, McMurdo Dry Valleys, Antarctica- Oligotrophic Lake LV.19.MP7.P2 | ecosystem: Environmental > Aquatic > Freshwater > Lake >... | reverse complement strand
TCCTTGGTCTACTAGCTCTTTGACAGTTGCAAGTTCAGCCGTGATGTCAGATAGCTTCAACCTTCGGTCCGACTTGCCACTGAACTTGCATTGAATCGTAGCCTCGCCAGCTCCCTTGTCTACAGGAAGTAAGAATATGGCATCTTGACCGCCATCCTGCGCCTCTCTGTATATTGATACGGTGCGCCCTAGCGCCTCTGCACATATTTGTGCGCAGAGGTCTTGGAAGGCCTTCCAGCCAAGCGTGTGCAAGGCGAAGTCAATGTTATATGCATGCGCAACAGGTGAACTATTCAACATGTCTGAAGTTCCGACTCTTTGCCAACATCTAGCCCCTATTCGTTAACCATCACTACTAGCCTGAAGCGGGCTGCTAGCATTTGAATTCAAGCGGCAGAAACATCGCAATTTTGGATACTCGGAAGAAATTATATTCTGCAGACGTCTTTGTATAGAGAAATGAGATGATCAATTGTGAGGTCAATAATTGGCTCATACATAAACGAATTAAGGTGGATGTTGGAGCTGACGGTGATACTAACTTTTTCTAGCGTTCGCATTCCTCGTGCATCTGGATTTAAAGCTGAGAATTCTTTCATCAATCCGCCAAACTGACTCATTGACTCGCACCAGTAGGTTGCGTCGCCTTTGAGCTTCCGAAGCTCGTTTGTTATGAAAATCTCGGCTTGGATTCGAATCGCCATGGATAGCAGAACTTTGTCCTCCAAATTCAACCCGTCATGAGTAGTGCGCTTGCATATCTCTTCCGCCTTGGTGAAGAGTAAATCCTTAATCGGCTGAGTACTGCTGTTGTCGTGTGTTGTACCAAAAAGATGATTGTAAATGTCCAGATAGTTTCCAACGGTGATTTTGTCCGTGTCACTCTTCCAGTGCAACAAGCTGGTAAGTTTCAGGTAATCAGCGTCGTCTTCCCCCTTTGTGTATTCAATCAAATTCCGGGTGAACGGGATTGTGGCGCAAAGAATGCATTCGTCGTCCGTCACCTTGGGTTTCCAGATGTTGATGAAGTAATTATTGATTCCTTCTGCCCTAATAAGTGAAATTGAGGCGCTATTGCGGTTTGCCATAAGGCATTTTTCACGGTGGACAAATTTGGTGAGTGTACGGAAGAAGTCAAAATTATGGGTCAGAATGATCTGGTGAAAACAATCCTCGTTGCCCAAGTCCTCCAAGTATTGGACGATGGCGTGCTTATTCTTGTAATCGAATGAATCGGCAACATCGTCAATGATGAATAGGGTCTCTTGCTGGGTTAGCTTTCTTGCCTCAACCTCGAAAATAAAGTTGAGTAGATAAAGCGCGCGTTTTTCGCCTTGACTAAGGGTTTTGATTTCTTGGCGTGACCATTCAACCATGTCTGCGCCGTCTTTAAAAGTGAACTTGAGCTTGGCTTCCTCCTTGCCGAGCGTGGCTTGTGTCTGGTTTGCTACAGAGAGTGTGAATGGCATGTCCACGAAGCGGTCATTGAAAAGCTCCACGGCTTTTGCCCATCTGGGGGCGACAATCGCTGCTGCGGTTTCTATGAGTTCAAGTTCTTTCTTGTTGTCCATATACGCCCCCACATAAGCAGTCGCATTCGCGTTGTCCTGCATATAGAAGGACCAAAGCTCTTTTCGAAACTGGGATTCGTTAGCAGGCTTGAGTTTTTCCAAAAAAAATTCAACCTGAGCGGCGGACAGATTTTCAATAAAATCTGTCAATGCTTGTGTTTGTACGTTTTTTGCGAGGCTAGTTCTAAGTTTTTTTAGAGCGTCGTCTCCATCGATGCTTGCATGGATTGCTTTAATTTTAGTATCCAGTTCAGTCTTGTCGATGGATGCTGGCTCCCCTCTCAGGTGGACGCGATGCCCTCCGGCAAAGAACCCTTGTTTGTCCAGTGTTCCAAAAGATGTTTCTGCCCTAGTGGGATTGAATACGCCCTTTTGGTATATTGTCCCTGCTTGACTAAAGAGTTCCTGGTAACGCTCGTTGAACTCTCCTGCCTTGGTTATGAATTCCTGGCATTTAAAAATTTCGATGGCTTTGGGGTCAAAGATAGTGTTGTATTCATAAGGGGTTAAGTCATCTTCAACCGAGGTTTCCATGATTTTTGCAACGCATGTTGGGAAATCTTTTTCATTCCAGTCGTTAAGAATTTTTTGTTCAATGTCGCCTTTTGCCACCTTGGACGACTTTTGAAGGGAGGCAATGAGTTTCTTATTCAGCTTGTCGATTTCAACAAGGAGTTCGTCGTACCTTGCCTTGCTCTCTGGATTGACAAGAATGTTGGTGATGGCGCGGGGATCCGTGCTGATGTCTATTTCCGATTTTAGGACATAGATTGTCTCCTTCGGAATAGCGTTTTCGTCAGATTTGACTGAATGCGTTGAGGGGCGGTTGTAGCGTTCCTCTATCGGTCTTTTTCCTTCCGCGAGTTTTTCAAAAGTTCTTGAAAAAGAAGTCTTCATCAATCCATTTGGTGCATAGATAGCATAAGCCTTCCCTTTTTGTTTAGACATGTCGAAGTCATAATCCAAAGATTGAATGCCATAGCAGTTTTTAAGACTCACTTTGAGCTTGTTCATCATGCACCCATAAAATTTTCGGTGGATGGTAAGAAAGGCATCGAGTCCATATCTGTGCCTCCATATGCCGCATACAATCATACGCTGGCCGTCTGGTTTTACTGCAGGAACTGCCGATCACAATGGTGGCCGCCAGTGGCGGCAATGGCCGAAAAGCGGAAGCTCGGCCTCACTCTGATGTACTTCCGCTTCTGGCCGGAAGCGAACTGCCGTCCGGGAGTCCGATTCCGCCCCGAAGCGGACACGTTATTTTTTTTGACGTGAGTCAGGTGGATGGGATTGTGATGGCGGCTCCTACTGTAATGTTCTGCTGCTCAAGCCATCGCGTTCGATGCCCGCCACGATGGGGCCAAGCAGCGGTGCTCAATGACGACCCTGTGCCCCATGTCTGCCGATCCTTGGGCAGATTATCGTCAGACCGACTGTCTGCTACTGGCTGCAGATGCGGTCATTGGAAAAAAACCGGCAATTTAGCGGGTCTTCTGCGGCACCGGCGCAGCTTCTGGATTGCACCAAGAAAGTGCCGGATTAAAAGTCCATTGGTCCGCGAAACAATCAGGCCGGCGGATCTTGTTTCCGCGCAACCGCCGCTCCCGGATCCATCCCCATCAGGCGCAGCGACCAGGCCGACAAAAAGCCGATCACCAGCGGCCACCAGGTATTGAGCAGCAAGGCCAGCGCCGCCGCCATCGCATACGTCGCTGCCAGCAACAAGGCGCCGGGATGACGGTTCTGCCACCAGGTAAACATCAGCGCTGCTGCCAATAAGAAAAAAACACCAGACAATATGTAAATAATGATGGTCATGATCAATGCAGGATTCAAAACGCTGATTTTATTGTAAAAACAAACAATGCCGCACGCGCGGTCGGCATCCGGCCCCGGCTGTGGCATGCTAGCTGCCATAACCATTACAAAAACACGCTAGACCTTGGCCACCTCCAGCCCGAAACGCGCACTGACCGCCTGCTGTGCAGCACACACGCTGCACGACGGCCTGTCCGACCTCACCTACGTGCTGCTGCCTTTGCTGGCGCAGACCTTCGGCCTGTCGCTGGCACAGATCGGCATGATACGCGCCGCGCACCGCACTGCGATGGCGGCATTCCAGATCCCTGCCGGACTGGTCGCCGAACGTTTTGGTGAACGCAATCTGCTCGCTGTCGGCACCGCCATTGCCGGTGCGGCTTTTGTCGGTCTGGCGTTTATTGACGTGAATCATGCCTCCGCCTTCCGGATGATCCTCGTCGCGCTGTTTTTCGCCGGACTCGGCTCTGCCGTGCAGCACCCCCTGTGTTCGACCATCATTTCCAACGCGTTTCCGGACAGCGGTCGCCGCACCGCACTCGGCACCTACAACCTGTTCGGCGATGTCGGCAAGTTTGCCTTTGGCGGGCTGCTGAGCCTGCTGCTGTTCACCGGCCTGTCGTGGCAGGGCCCGGTGGTGTTTTACGGCATGGCCGGCATGGCGACTGCGGCAGCCGTGCTGTTCTGGGTCGCCGGCAGCAGTGCGGCCCCGGCGACAGCAAGCCGCGCAACCGATGCCGCTCCGCAGCGCGGCGGCTGGGGCATCCGCAACCGGCGCGGCTTCACCGCACTGTGCCTGATTGAAATCATCGACAGCAGCACCCGCACCGGTTTCCTCACGCTGATCGCTTTCCTGATGATCGACAAAGGCCTGTCCACTGGCTGGGCTGCGCTGTCGGTGCCGCTGATCCTCGTCGGCGGCATGGCCGGCAAATACGCCTGCGGCCTGCTCGCTGAACGTGCCGGCATCATCCGCACCATCATCCTCACCGAAGTCGTCACCGGCATCGGCATCCTCAGCGCCGTGGCGCTGCCCGGTGTCGCGGCCTTTCTGCTGCTGCCGCTGATCGGCATTGCGCTGCAGGGCACATCGTCCGTGCTCTACGCCACCATCGGTGACCTGGTCGAGCAGCCGCGTCTGCCGCGCGCCTTCGGCCTGTTCTACACCCTGGGCTCGCTCTGCGGTATTGCCGCGCCGCTGGGTTATGGGCTGGCCGGCGACCACATCGGCGTTGCCAACGCCGTGGCGCTGATGGGCATCGCGATACTGTTCACGCTGCCGCTGTGCGCAGTGCTGAAACCGACGATCAGCGCGGAACCGGTACGCAGCTGATTCGCTTTGAGCGCCTAACAGAAAGACCATAGTAACTATTCAGTGCGAGCGGAAAGTCAAAAGCTTCCCTCACCCCGCCCTCTCCCGGAGGGAGAGGGAGAAAACCATCGCCGGGGCAAGCAAACACTTGAAATCGAGTAGCACGGGGGTTGCCCCCTCTCCCTCCGGGACAGGGAACACTGGAAGCGGAGCAGAGGGCGGGGGTGAGGGAAGGTCGCTGAGTTTGCCGCACGCACTGAATAGATACAGACCATATTCAATTAAACCGCCGATAAATTCTTTTCAATCCCCTTCGAGGGGTGCGCCGATGACCGCAGATCAAACCAGCTCACAAAGCACGCTGAAGGCGGGTAACAATAATTTTTATTGAAAACAATTACTTGCATTGATTCAATGTGCGGGTTTTTGACCTTTTTGATGTTATCGGCGTTAATCCGCATTCATCGGCGGTTAACGTTTTCTGATTTTGATATGGTCTCTTAATATCCGTCAACAACACGCCCGGCACGGGCGGACACCACTGGAGGAATGCCCATGGCCAAACAACGCATCAGCTATATCCCGCTGGACCAGATGACGCCGGAAATGCGCGCTGAAATGGAACGCTGCGCGCGGGAAGGTACGCCGCGCCCGGAAAGCACGGCGGTTCGCGCGCACGTGTCGGCCTGTTTCTGGTTTTTTGCCAACGCCTGGGACGACGTGTTCCGCAACGGCGTCCTCGATCACGCCATCAAGGAGCTGTGCCGGATTTATGTGTCGCGTTCCGTGGTCTGCGAATTCTGCGGCAACCAGCGCTCGATCAAAGGCCTTGAAGCCGGCGTCAACGAGGGCCAGGTCGATGACCTGATGAATTTCGAGAAATCCACCAACTACGATGAGCGACAAAAAACTGCACTGGCTTATGCCGAGGCCATCGTCTGGCGCACTGACACCGATGATGCCTTCTGGCAGCGCATGTACCGCCACTTCAACGAGAAGGAGCTGGTGGAACTGGGCTGCGCCATCGGCCTGACGCTGGGCCAGCAAAGCTGGCTGCGCCTGCTCAACATTGACCATCACCAGGTCATGGCCGGCACCACGGCCTCGATGGCGCCGGGGTTCGAGACGGCAGAAGCACTGGCCAAAACCAAGGCCGCACCGGATTACTGGGCACGCAAAACCCCGGCAAAAAAACACCCAACCTGAACCCGCCACTCCGGCGCAGCAACGCTGCTCCTGATGGCGCATTTCGCGCAGCGCTCACCGTCTGCTCCGCCCGTTCGTAACAGCGTGGGCTTACCTGCTGCGCGAATGCAGGTAATAATCCGGGCCGCGGAACAAAAAAGGAAACAGCATGCTGAGTCTGAAAGGCAAGGTTGCATTCGTCACCGGCGCGGGCAGCATCGGCGAGGGCTGGGGTAACGGCAAGGCCACCGCCGTGCTGCTGGCACGTCAGGGCGCCAGGGTGTTCGGTACCGACGTCAATGCCGAAGCCGTCGAAGTCACGCGCACGATCATCGCCAATGAAGGCGGCGACTGCACAACGCATCTCTGCGACATGACAAATTCGGATTCGGTGAAAGCCGCAGTGGATGCCTGCGTCAAAAAATACGGCCGCATCGACATCCTGGTCAACAACGTCGGTGGATCGGCGCCCGGCGATCCCGTCAGCATGAGCGAAGAAGTCTGGGACAGCCAGATCGACCACAACCTGAAAAGCGCCTTCCTCGGCTGCAAACACGTGTTGCCGGTCATGGAAAAACAGCGCAGCGGTGCCATCGTCAACGTGTCCTCGGTGGCGGGTTTTGCGCACCAGGTTGATGGCCGGGTGCACATCGCCTACAGCGCGACAAAGTCCGGGCTTCTCGGTTTCACCCGCGCCACCGCCATCGCCTATGTCAAAAAAGGCATCCGCTGCAACATGGTGGTGCTCGGCACCATGCATACACCGCTGGTCGAGGAACGCCTGATGAAACAGCTCGGCCCCGAAGCCGCGAAAGACCTGGTGGCCAAACGCCATGCCGCGGTGCCCATCGGTCGTATGGGCGATGCCTGGGACAGTGCACACGCGGTGCTGTTCCTTGCCTCCGATGAGGCGCGCTATATCACGGCCACTCACCTCGTTGTTGATGGCGGGCTCACCGCAGCGCGGCCAGGCTGACCGTTTTCCCGGCACGGAACTTGTCGCCCTTTGAACTGCCAAAGGGTTGTCGAAAAGGTTGTCGAAAAGGTTGTCGAAAAGGTTGTCGAAAAAACAAGGCCAAATCATGAACGAACAGGAACAGAAATCCATACTCACGCTATGTCTGATGGCGGCTTTTGCCGATGGCGCGAAGCACGAGGGCGAACGCGCCGAAATCAAACGCATCGCCGAAGCACTTGCCAGCGAGGCCGCAATCAACCTGCCAGGGCTCTACCAGGATGTGCTGCTCAAACGCATCTCCGTATCCACGGCGGCGGCGGCACTGTCCACGCCGGAGGCCCGGCAACTGGCCTTCGAAATGGCGGTCTGCGTCTGCGATGCCGACGGCAGCCAGTCCGCCGCGGAACGCGATTTCCTCGAAACCCTGCGCGCTGCGCTGGGATTGGACGCCGGGCAAGCGCAGGACTTCACACAGCAGGCCGAGGCCATCGCCGCCGCGCCAATCGCAACGGCAAGCAATACTCACGCCTCGACCATGACGCGCGAGGAAATAGACAAATCGATCATCAATGCCGCCATCCTCAACGGCGCGCTGGAACTGCTGCCGGAATCGCTGGCAACCATGGCCATCATTCCGCTGCAGATGAAACTGGTGTACCGCATCGGCAAGTCGTACGGCTTCGAACTCGATCGCGGGCATATCAAGGATTTTCTCGCCACTGCCGGCGTCGGCCTTACTTCGCAATACCTTGAACAGGCCGGACGCAAGCTGCTCGGAGGGTTGCTCCGCAGCGTGGGCGGCAGCCTGCTTGGCGGACTGGGCAAACAGGCGGTCAGTTCCGGAATGAGTTTTGCCAGCACTTATGCGCTGGGCCATGTCGCCCGGCACTACTACTCCGGCGGCCGCACGCTGACCACGGACATGCTGCGCACAGCCTTCAACGACATGCTTGGCGAAGCCCGGGGACTGCAGACGCGTTACCTGCCGGAGATGCAGGCCAAAGCACGCACCTTGGACGCAAAGCAGATCATCAGCATGGTGCAACAGGGTTAAACATCCCGCACCGCTTCAGCCATAAAAACGGGCGCCGGGCGCCCGTTTTACTTGCTGCAGATCATCGTTATAAGTAATTGATTTTATTAATATTTTTATACAACCTTGCGGGCGCTTGCACTCATCAAACCCGGCACACCCGAGGCACGCACCAGCACCTGTCCTTCAAACATGCGGCGCTGCGTGCGATAAAACGCGCCCTGCTCGGCATGCCATTGGCCATCTTTCATTTTGACAGTGGCCGCCACCGTCAGGATGCCGGAGGGCATGCCAATGCGGATCGGCGCTACTGCACTGGTGCCCTGGCGCAAAACTGCGCTCACTACGCCGCCCTCAATGCGCGCGGCAACAGCCATGCACAGCGATACGGTCAGCGGCAACGCACGATGCGGCTGACCGTTGGAAATCACGCGACCGGTGAGGTCGATGTCGCCAGCAGTGATTGCCGCGCCCGACAGCATTTTTGCGTCCTGCGCCGCCGAAACAAAACCGACGAAGGGCACGGATTTGTTTTTCGCCGCCTCTTCGGCATTCCTGGTAATGCCCATCGCCACCGACGCAGTCCTGCGTATCGCTTCGAGTTTGGCCATGACCGCAGCATTGGCTTCCAGCGCTTCCGGCAACTCAATGCCGGTCATGCCGATATCTTTCGCATTGACCCACACCGTGGCATTCGCCGCGTCAACCAGCGACGCGCGGATTTTGCCGACGCCCGGCACGTCGAGTGTGTCGACGACATTGCCGGTGGGCAGCAGTTTGCCGGTGGTGGCGCCACCCGGATCGCGGAACTCGAGCTTCACCGGAGAACCGGTGCCGGAGACGCCGGGAATCGCCAGATCACCATCCACCGCGGCCAGTCCGTCATCGAGGCTGAACAGGGCGTGAATGATTTTTTTGGTGTTGGTGTTGTGGATGCGCACCAGCGCTTCGCGACCGGAAACCTTGACCATGCCCTCATCCACCGCAAACGGGCCCATCGCCGAGGACATGTTGCCGCAGTTCGCACGGTAATCAACCGTGGCTTCTTTCACCTGCACCTGGGCAAAGGTGTAATCGATGTCGGCATCAGGCCGAGTCGGCGGGCCGACCACGCAGACTTTGGACAGCGAGGACACACCGCCGCCCATGCCGTCGAGCTGACGGCCGTTGGGATCGGGGCTGCCGATCGCGGCGAGAAAAATTTCGTCCCACAAGGCGCGGTCCTGCGGCAAATCCTGCTGGTTGAACACTACCGCGTTGCTGGTGCCGCCGCGCATGAACACAGCCGGAAGTTTTAATTGTTTCATGAGTATCTCCTGTGTCGCTATGAATGCCGTGATTATACGGAGCCTGTCAGGTGCAGAAACCGGCGATCCAGTTCCGCCACCGTGCTGCAGCCAATCAGCGCCATCACGCGGTCGGTTTCAGTGCGCAGCAGTTCCAGCGCCCGCGCCACCCCCGCCTCGCCACCCGCCGCTGCACCATACAGTGTGGCGCGTCCGGTAAATACAAAGTCCGCCCCCAGCGCCAGTGCCTTGACGATGTCCGAGCCACGACGCACACCACTGTCAAACAGCACCGGCATGCGCCCGCCGACTGCCTCAACGATGGCCGGCAGCGCATCGATCGCCGCCCGCGCGCCATCGAGCTGCCGGCCGCCGTGGTTGGACACCACCACGCCGTCGGCACCGTGCTGCAGCGCCAGCCGTGCATCATCGGCAACCAGCACACCCTTGATCAGCAGCTTGCGCGGCCAGATCGTGCGCAGCCAGGCCATGTCACTCCAGTCCAGTGCATCGCGGCGCGCGCGAAAGGCCGACAGGTCCTTGGCGATGATGCGCCCGCCAACATTGCTGTCGACATTCTGGAAGCGCGGCACGCCGCTGGTGAGCAGCGTGCGCAGGAACACCTGTGTCAGCCACCGCGGGTGCAACAGGCCGTCAACCACGTTGCGCGCGTTGATGCGAAACGGAATCGCAAAGCCGTTGCGCTGATTGTATTCACGGTTGGCGCCCACCGGCACGTCGGTGGTCACCACCAGCGCCTCATAACCGGCGTCAAATGCGCGGCGCACCAGACGCTCCGCCGCCTCGCGATCCTTGGACATGTAAAGCTGGAACCATTTACTGCCCTCAGCTTCCTTCGCCACCCGCTCCATCGCCACGAAGGAGGCGGTTGAGAGCACGAAAGGCACGCCGGCCTGCGCCGCAGCGCGCGCCAGCGCGATGTCGGCTTCAAAACTGTAGAGGCCGGCGGCGCCGGTGGGCGCAATGCCGAACGGCGCGGTATAGGTTTTGCCAAACAATGTATGGCGCAAGCTGCGCGCCGAAACATCGACCAGCGTGCGTGGCTCGAAATGGATGCGCCCGAAAGCGGCGCGGTTCGCGGCCATGGTGACATCGTCTTCAGCGCCACGCTCGAGGTAATCCCAGGCTACCTGCGGCAAACGGCGCAGCGCGAGTTGTCGCAGGTCTTCAATGTTGTAGGCGCTGGAATGACTCACACGGGACGTTCACGATATGGATGCTTGTACGGGTAATTAGCGATGCACGGCACGCCGAAACATCTGTTGTAGTTCATCTTCGGTGCCGGACTGCGGTATTCTAATGGTAATTGCACACCAAAATCGGGCTGCCGTCGCAGTTATCTGCATCGCGCGTCCCCTCATTACAGGAATCCATCATATGAAAAGACGTGCTGCCACCACCGCCAAACACCGCCCCGTCGCCGCCCGCAAACGCCCCGCACGCGCTGCGAAGCAAGTCCCCTTGGGGGGCGCCGCGCGCAGCATCAATGCCGCGGAATGGCAGGCCCGTGTCGAACTCGCCGCCGCCTACCGGCTGACGGCGATGATGGGATGGACCGACATGCTGGGCACGCATATCTCCTGCCGCGTGCCGGGGACACACGACCAGTTCCTGATCAATCCCTACGGCCTGCTGTTCGAGGAAATGACCGCATCCGACCTGATCAAGTGCGACATCGAAGGCCGCAAGCTATCGGACTCCCCTTACGCAGTGAACTCGGCCGGGTTCACCATCCACAGTGCGATCCACATGGGCAACCATGATGCCGAGGCGGTGATGCATTGCCATACCCAGTACGGCGTTGCCGTGGCCTCGCAGAAACAGGGCCTTTTGCCGCTGACGCAGATGGCGCTGACGGCGCTGTCGCAGGTGCGCTACCACGACTTCGAAGGCGTGGCCGAAGACCACAACGAGCGCGAACGCCTGGTCCGCGACCTCGGCGACGGCGGCATGCTGATCCTGCGCAACCACGGCACGCTGACCGTGGGCACCAGCATCGGAGAAATGTTTGCGCGCATGTACCGTCTCGAACGCGCCTGCAAATTCCAGATCACCGCGATGACCGGCGGCGCTGAACTGAACCGCATCCCGACTGAAATCATCAACCATACGCTGGAACAGGGCGGGATGATTTATGGCAAAGGCGGTCGTGGTGCGGGCGGCAAGCTGATGTGGGATGCACTCAAGCGCAAACTTGACAAGGAAGCCCCTGGTTACGCCTCGTGAAACAATAACGCGCACTTCATAACGCGCACTTCAGAACGGCGCCGCCGCAGCCACCGGCAGCGCCGTTTTTCGTGGACCGCATCACCTTGAAACCGATCACCGTCGTCACGCTGCTGACCCTCGCCATGCAGGGCGGGCACATGGGCAGCCGCGTCGTGGCATCCCTTCTCGCACTGAATCTCGGCGCCGGCCCGATGCTGATCGGCATCCTGATCGCCTCGTATTCGATATTCCAGCTCGGTTTCGCGCTGATCGTCGGCCGGATTTCCGATCGTTACGGCTCGCGCTGGCCGATGCTTGGCGGCGCCATTACCTTCGGCGCCGGTCTGGTCATCCCCGCTGTGTGGCCGACGCTGCCGGCGTTGCTTATCTCGGCGCCACTGATCGGCGGCGGCTTTGTATTCTTTAACGTTGCGGTGCAGAGCCTTGCGGGCACACTGGACACGGCGGCGGAGCGCACCCGCAACTTCTCGACCCTGAGCCTGGGTTACTCCAGCGGCCACATGATCGGCCCGGTGATCGCCGGGGTCATGATCGACCGTTTTGGCTTCGGTTCCGCCTACATCGTGTTTGCCGCGCTCACACTTTTCCCGATACTCACCCTCGCGCTGTCGCCGCGACTCGGCGCCCATGGCACGCGCAGCGAGCCGCAAAAGAGCAGCGCTTTCGAATTGATGCGCCTGCCGTCGCTGCGCCGGATGATCATCGTCAGCGGATTGGTGACCACCGGCTGGGATCTGTACATCTTTTACGTGCCGATATACGGTTATTCAATCGGCCTCTCGGCATCAACCATCGGCGCCATCCTCGGCGCTTTCGCTGCAGCCAGTTTCATCGTCCGGGTTGCGCTGCCGCTGCTGACCCGGCGCTTCAGTGTGGAAACGGTGTTGGCAACGGCCATGGGCATTGCAGCGCTGTTGTTCCTGCCGTTCGTATTCGTCGAGTATGTGCCAGCGCTGATGGCGCTGTCGTTCGGCATCGGTCTGACCCTCGGCGTCAGCCAACCGCTGACGCTCAATCTGACCTACAACCGCTCGCCGGCCGGACGTTCGGGTGAAGTCACTGGTCTGCGGCTGACCATCAACAACATCACCCACATCGGCGTGCCGCTGGCGGCCGGTTCGGTCGGCGCGCTGCTCGGCATCGCCCCGGTGTTCTGGACCAGCGCCGTGATCCTGCTGGTCAGCGGCTGGATGTGCCACACCGACCGTCAGGACAAATAAAA
>Ga0163148_10005529_pt1 | contig 12640 bp, 8 predicted proteins | sample OliLakLV19MP7P2_FD_148606 | JGI IMG/M metagenome (GOLD analysis project Ga0163148, IMG submission 148606) | Freshwater microbial mat bacterial communities from Lake Vanda, McMurdo Dry Valleys, Antarctica- Oligotrophic Lake LV.19.MP7.P2 | ecosystem: Environmental > Aquatic > Freshwater > Lake >... | reverse complement strand
TTACTGGCCATTGCAACGCTTTCGCCACGGCCAGCCATACCCACATTGGCGCCATAAAAATAACGGTAGTCTTCTTTTAAAGATGCACCATAACCACCGGCTTCTTTTGTTTTTCCATTAACCGGGTGTTTACCATTTTGGCCTTCCATATCAAAGCCAAAGCCATAGGAAGGCTGCTGCATGCCACCCCAATATTCAATATGATATCCTCTTGGAAAGTCAAGCTTTTTATTATCTGCCCACCAGGGAGAGTATACATGCATACCACCAACCCCATCTTCATTATACCGCTTTCTGCCAAATAATTGTGGCAACACACCTCCCATAGCTGCACCGGTAGAATCATGTAAATATTTACCCACTACATTACTTGAATTACCGATTCCATTGGGGTGCTGTTCAGATTTTGAATTCAACATCAGCCTGGCGCTTTCGCAGGCACTTGCGGCAAGGATAACAACTTTTCCCTGCACCTGGTACTCCTGCATATCATCTTTACTTATGTAAGAAACGCCTGTTGCTAAACCCTCCTTATTGGTTTGTACTTCCCTTGCCATGGCGTTGGTTACCAAATCAACATTTCCTGTTGCAATTGCAGGTTTTATTAAAACAGAAGAGGAGGAAAAATCGGCATATACCGTGCAGGCTCTGCCACATTGTGCACAGTAAAAACATTCGCCTCTGTCTTTATTAATTTTTTTTGTGAGGATGCTGAGCCTGCTGGGTATAACGGGAACGCCAGTGCCTGCCGCCGCATTTTTAATGAAAATTTCATGCAGTCTTGGCTTGGGTGGCGGAAGAAATATCCCATCAGGATCATTGGGTAATCCTTCGTTGGTACCAAAAACGCCAATCATTTTATCTATCTTATCGTAGTAAGGCTTTATATCATCGTATCCAATCGGCCAATCATCTCCCAAACCATCAATGCTATGACTTTTAAAATCCTTTGGACCAAAGCGCAACGAAATTCTGCCCCAGTGATTGGTACGGCCACCAACCATTCTTGCACGCCACCATTCCCATTTATCGCCGGGGGCATGGGTAAATGGTTCACCATCTATATGCCATCCCCAATAGCAGGCATCAAAATCACCAAAGGGACGAAACTTAGTACTGGCACCCCTCCTGGGAGATTCCCATGGATTTTTTAACTGCGAAGAATTGATAGCAGGATCATAATTGGGACCAGCTTCCAGCAGGCAAACTTTTAAGCCTGCATTTGCAAGCACATAGGCAGCCATGCCACCGCCTGCGCCGGAACCTACTATTACTACGTCGTATTGCTTAGCTGATTTTTTAATTTGGAGTGTATCTCCCATAAGACAATTTTTTTTTATAAATATCAGTAAATAGTTTTGTAGAAAAGTATTTGATTTCTTTTTATCCAAACAAATAAGCACAATGATTAAACGATTTGTAAATTAACCATTGAGAGTAATAAACTTCGGGTTTTAATAAAGTAAATCAATACAAAAAGACAATTGATTTAGTTTTGAATATTTAAAAAAACCTCCGAATTTTTTCCCGGGGGACTAAATTGGAAAATATTTTATCGTCACCTCTTTAAGGCATATTGAATGCCACCCAGTAAATGCTGTAAATATAGTGGCTCACTAAAAGACTCGTCCGTGTGCCCCATCTCTGTATAAAAAGCCCTGCCACCATCATAACTATGATACCAGGCCATGGGATGATTATCGCCATTTTTTCCGCCTTTGTAAGAATTTTCATCAATGGTAATTAACACCTTCACATCGGGGTTGATACTTTTAAAATTATACCATTCATCTTTTCTTTCCCATACATCAGGCAGATGTTTGGTTGAGCCGTGTGATTTATCTTTAACAAGCAGTTTTGCTACCTGTTGTTCCGGGTGAGAAAGAAAACTGGCGCCTACCATTTTTACATACCAGGGCCAATCATATTCGCAATCAGCAGCGGCATGTACGCCTACAAATCCGCATCCTTTCTGAATGAATTTTTCAAATGCTTTTTCCTGTGCTTCGCCCAATACATTAAGGGTTGTATTCAAAAAAATAACCACTTTGTATTTAGACAGATTTTCATCTGTAAAAGCGAGTGAATCTTCCGTGGCATCTACAGTAAAATTATTGGTTGCGCCCAAGGCCCTAATTGCCGCAATTCCAGCAGGAATACTTGAATGCCTGTACCCGTTTGTTTTGGAAAACACCAGAACAGCAGGCTGTTTTTTAGGGATTAAAAAGGAAAAAACGATCAATGCCGATAATAGAAAGAAGGCAGATTTTAGCAGTGTTATAAATTTCATAATTAGATTCATTTTAAAATCAGTAAAAAAAAATAGAATTTTTTCAATCATCCTAACTTATCAATAATCAGAATAGGGTGTTGATTTCATAATAATTATATCAGCTTTAGAAACATTGTTTTGATACATGGGCATACCAGAAAGTTTTTTCCAGTCATCACTTGCTGAGAATTTTTTCCAGTGCTCATCCCTGTCTGCCATGTTTTCAAAACTAGTCATATACATAAGGTTGGGCATGCGGCTACCGGCAATTACATTGGCGTAAAAAACAGCATTGAAATTGAGTTTTGTAAAAATGTCAATCTCTTTGCCTTCGTTAAACATGTAAACCTTATTTTGGTAAATTTTCTCCGATGCACTCTCATAGCTGCGTAATTCAAAAATTCGGTCAGCCCTTTTTCCTGTTAATTTGGGGAGCACAAAAAACGGTGCCATTGCAAATTTTTCCAGCAAAATATTTTCTATCCTTGTGTAGGCTGGATTTGTGTGAGCAACATCGAGGTAAGCCTTACTGTTTGATAAATAATCAGCATCGCTGTTTACTTTTTGGGTTAAGGTGGCAGCGGCTTCAAAAGATGGGAGCGGAATAATAACATACAATATTTTGTTGATGGACGTATCATTGCTGATGGGCGTAAATACACCTACATCCTTTATCATTAAATTGTGCAATGCAGGCAGGTAGGCCATTTGCAGGTAGTTGTCAATAAGGCTTTGCTGCCCGGTGGTTTTAAAGTTATAAACGGTTATCTGGTAATAGCCCTTAGCATTCTTTTTCCCCTGGGCTTTAACATTAAATACGGAGAAAATAAAGGCAACCAACAAGATTGCCCGAATAAGTTTTTTCATAATTAAGTTATTAGATTTTAAAAGTAACAGCAGTTTATCAGGAAGTAGGTAACATAAGTTACAATACTTTTATTTTAATGTTGCGGAAGTAAACAGCATCCCCATGATCCTGCAATACAATTTTACCTGATTTAAATTTACCGAAGTCGGGCATGGCTTTAAATTTACTACCGGCAATCAGTTGTTTCCAATTATCATCCCACAAAATAGTTGAAACTGTTTTTTCACCATTTAAAATAAGACTAAGATTACCGTTGTTACAAATAATTTCTACTTCATTCCATTCACCTACCGGCTTTGCCGTTTCTTTATTGCTCTTTATTAAATCATATAGGTCACCGGCCCGGTGTTTGATTATTTTTCCATCCGGATGGCCATCATTATCCAGTACCTGCATTTCTGGACCTGTGAGATAGGAGTTTTTATACTGCTCCCCTTCCTGCGAATAAAAAATGATTCCGCTATTACCATTTTTTGAAATTTTCCATTCCAATTTTAAATCGAAATTTGAATAAGCTTTATCAGTCGTCAAATCTCCCCTGCCGGTTTTTGAATCAACATCGAAGTATAAATTCCCCTCACTAACCTTCCAGGCTTCGCCTGCTGCTTTTGTATTAAAATTATGCCATCCTTTAGTGCTGTTGCCATCAAATAATAATTTCCAGCCTTCTTTTTTTTCATTGGCAGAAAGGGTATTGGGATTTTGTTGAGCATGGCCTGCCAAACAAAGGAATGTGGCGGCAACCGTTAGTACTTTTTTCATATGTATTTTTAGTCTTTTAACAGCAGGATATATTTCACCATTTTAGTTGCAGTTTCCTGCGTTAAATCAGGATGAGGAATCATAGGAATCTGTCCCCAAACACCATAGCCGCCTTTAATAATTTTAAGTGATAAGTTTTCGTAGGTTTCTACATTGTTCGGGTACTTATTGGCGATGCTTTTGTAAGACGGACCTGTACTTGCCTCATTGGCTTTGTGACAGGTTAGGCAACCCGATTTAGAAACGAGGTCAAGCCCGGCAATGTAAGTGGGATTTTGAGTTACATCTTTTTTAGCAGACGGCTCACTTCCGGCACCGCCGCCGCATGCGTACAAAAGGCTGGTTACAACAAATAAAGTAATCAGTGTTTTTTTCATAATTGTAAAGTTGGTTTTATTTTAAAAAAATTATATGCCTAATAAATTTCTATTAAATGTATCGTCGCTTTTAGATTGAGCGAAATCGTCAAATGCTTTTTTGGTAACGTTTATGATATGGTTTTTAATAAATGGCGCACCTTCAGCAGCCCCATCTTCTGAATTTTTAATAGCACATTCCCACTCTAATACTGCCCATCCTTTATAATCGTACTGCGCCAATTTACTGAATATTGTTTTAAAGTCAACCTGCCCATCGCCCAGCGAACGAAAACGGCCAGCCCTGTTTACCCAGCTTTGGTAACCGCCATACACACCTTGTCTGCCCGTTGGATTTAATTCTGCATCTTTTACATGAAACGCTTTTATGCGTTCATGATAAATATCAATATAGGCAAGATAATCCAGGTGCTGCAACACAAAGTGAGATGGATCATACAATAAACAGGCACGGGGGTGATTGTTCACTTTTTCTAAAAACATTTCATAAGATGCACCATCATGCAAATCTTCACCCGGGTGTATTTCGTAACAAACATCCACACCGCATTCATCAAAATAATTTAAGATGGGCAACCAACGACTGGCCAGTTCTGTAAACCCGGCTTCAATCAATCCGGCAGGTCGTTGCGGCCATGGATATACCAAGTGCCACAACAATGCCCCGCTAAAGGTGGGATGTGCCGTAAGGCCCATATTTTGCGATGCTTTTGCAGCATATTTTAATTGCTGAACCGCCCATTCGGTTTTTGCTTTTGGGTTACCACGCAATTCCTCGGGCGCAAAGCCATCGAACAACGCATCATACGCCGGATTTACAGCCACCAGTTGCCCTTGTAAATGTGTTGACAATTCAGTGATAGCAACACCTGCATCTTTGGCAATCCCTACCAGCTCCTCTGCATAGGTTTTGCTTTCCGCTGCCTGTTGCAGGTTAATAAAACGGCTATCCCAGGATGGAACCTGCACCCCTGTAAAACCCTTTGCTGCAGCCCATTTACAAATGGATGCAAAGGAATTATAAGGCGATTCATCACCCGCAAATTGTGCTAAAAAAATACCCGGACCTTTTATTGTTTGCATAAAATTTAATTGATCCCCCCATCCCCTAAAGGGGGGTTAGGAGTCTGTTTTTTAAGTTAATTTTTTTGAGCGTGGCTATTACGTTTTATTCAGTTGAATCAGCAAATATTATTTTGATATTTTCCACTTTCAACAGGTGAAAAATAACCACTTTTATAAGAAATGTTTTAAAACTTTATCTGCGATTCTGTTTACAATATCTTTTTAAAATCGTAAACACCTGTATTAAATGGTTTAATAAATACAAAAAGCAAACCGCCTGATTAAATAGAAACGCTATAAATCAAAGACTGCTGCAATACCCCCTTTTAGGGGATGGGGGCAAACTCCGTCCACTTAACCTCACTTTGTGCTGAAGCTACCACTGTGTCAATAAACGCCATGCCCCTGATTCCATCTTCTACTCCGGGAAAATCCGCAGCTTCTTTTGGAGCCGTTGTCCCATCAATTTTTGCACCAAGCGTTACTGCAAAATTGCGGTAAATGTTTGCAAAAGCCTCCAGGTATCCCTCGGGATGGCCACCCGGTGTACGGCAGTTAGCCACGGCATAGCTCGACAAACGATCGCCGTAGTTAGCGCCTGCTCTTAATATTTGCGCAGGTGCATCCAGCCATTTTACCAATAAAGTATTTGGCTCGTGCTGTGCCCATTCCAACCCACCTTTTTCGCCATACACTCTTATCTTTAAAGCGTTCTCTTCACCTGCTGCCACCTGCGATGCCATTAAAACTCCTGCTGCGCCATTGTCAAACTTAAGCAATACGTTACCATCATCGTCTAATGCCCTGCCGGGCACCATTATATTTAAATCGGCACAGAGATGTGTAATTTTTAATCCAGTGATGTATTCAGCTAAATGTGCTGCGTGTGTACCAATATCTCCAATACAACCGGCTTTACCACTCTTGCTGGGATCTGTGCGCCAGGCTGCCTGTGCATTGCCTTCTCTTTCACTTAATTTGCTCAACCAGCCTTGCGGATATTCTACCCACACTTTTCTTATTTTACCAAGTACTCCATCGTTGACCATTGCTTTAGCCTGCTTTACCATTGGATAGCCTGAATAGGTATGGGTTAAGCAAAGCATTAAACCGGTTTGTTCAACTATTTCTTTTAATTCAATGGCTTCGGCCAGGTTAAAGGTGATAGGTTTTTCTATCACCACATTAAAACCCTTTTGCAACGCCATTTTTGCCGGTGCAAAATGGGCAAAGTTGGGTGTTACAATCGTAACAAAATCCATTCGCATGTCTGCAGGTAGCTGGCTTTCTTTCTCCAGCATCTCTTCATAATTGAGATACGTTCTTTCCGGGGATAAAAACAAGGCCTCACCGGATTCCTTTGCAATTGCAGGATTGATACTTAAGGCGCCACAAACCATTTCTACCAAACCATCCATATTAAATGCCAGCCTGTGTATGGCACCAATGAAGGCATCCTTGCCACCACCGATCATGCCCATCCGTAGTTTTCTTTTCATACTGTAACAATGTTTTAATTAAGCAATTTATAGAGAGAAAATTTTGACAAGTTTACGAATAAGATTCCTTTACCGGAAGGTTTTTTTTAAAGCAGGTAACAGAATGGGCTTTATTGACTGAATTTTATCCAATGATGATACTAAAATGATTACTTCTGTTTCGTAAAAGCATTGTGGCAAAGTTTTTTTTGTGTGCATTCAAATTATCGACCTCTATTTATATGCAAAAAAATTGCATATAGTCGTTTAGGCGTTCCGCCATTGATGTAGCAGAGAAAAAAATCTGCACGCCTAAACGGCAAAACAAAGTAGCCGGCAGATGTATGTCAATTTTAAATGCGACCTTTTTTTCTCAACTGGTTTTTTATCAGCAGAAAAAAATTACTTTTAGCTCTTTAATGTGATTGCTAAATTAAAATCTCCAAAAACCATCAATTAAATTCTCGTAAGTACTAATTTAAATAATTTTAATCATGATTAACAGAAGACAATTTTTAATGAGTGCAGGCATTACTGCAACTGGCGCCATTATTGGTGCAGACTTATTGGCAAATGCCCATAATAAGAAAACAATTGGTTTGCAATTGTATTCTTTAAGGGAAGAAATACCTACAGCGGGCATTGAAGCTGTTTTAAAAAAGATGGCAGCTGCCGGTTACAATAGTGTTGAGTTTTATGGTTTCAACACAAAAGATGCGTTCTTTAAAAAAAGTGCTAAGGAAATAGCCGGCATGCTGAAAGCCAACAAAATGATTTCACCGAGTGCACATTATGATTTTAAATTGTTTGAAAAAGAGGGTCAGCAAACCATTGATGCCGCTTTAGCTATAGGAAACAAATACGTTGTAATTCCTTACCTGCCAGCCGAAATAAGGAAATCACTGGATGATTATAAAGTAATTGCAGAAAAAATAAATAAAATAGCCCTCCTTTGTAAGCAAAACAATATTAAAATGGCTTATCACAACCATGATTTTGAATTTACAAAATTTGAAAACGGGGTATGCGGTTACGATATTTTCCTGAAGGAAACTGACCCTGCCTTGGTGAACTTTGAATTGGATTTATTTTGGGTAGTAACTGCAGGCCTTAACCCGGTTGATTTATTCGAAAAAAATCCGGGTCGTTTTAAAATGTGGCATGTTAAAGACAAGGATAAGGTGGAACCAAAACTCAATACAGAGATTGGCTCCGGCTCAATTGATTTTAAACCATTTTTTGCCAAAGCAAAACTTTCCGGCATGGAATATTTTTATGTAGAGCAGGAAAACTTTGCAATGCCATCCGATGAAAGTATCAGAAAAAGTATTGGCTTTATTAAACAAAACCTGTTAAAATAACAGCAGGTTAAAGTTTAGATAAAAAAGATGTGGTTGTAAAAATCACATCTTTTTTTATACCGTTACTATCGTAGCAAATTGAAAATTAAAACGCATTAAAGAAGTTGCTTATTTTTTATCATACTCAAATTTCAGCGACTCCAAATCAGGCAATATTTTTTTCTCTCTCTTTAATTCATGCTCATAAATTACCTGCCCAATATTTTTCATAAATGGAAAGCCAACAGTTTCGTAATCGTATTTGTCATCATTTAAAATACCATCGCTGTTGCAATAAATAGCAGCAGATAAAAAGAATTCAACTTTTTTATCAAAATCAACGATGTAGGCAACATCTATTAATTGGCCATAAGCATCACCCACTTTATTGAATATGCGTATATTTTTAGGCAATTCACCTTTTTGCGAACCCATTAATAAAAACTTACAATAAGCCGGGTAATAATTAGCAGTATCATCACTATAAGGTGGATAGGTACTTTCCGTAGGTAACTGGCTCATGTACTTCAATACAAAACGCCTGTCATCTTCCGTTAAATTAAATCGCTGTGTGGCAATCACTTTTTCCGGAAAAACAAGACTAACTAAAATAGCATGTAGATCTTCCAGCACCAACCTGTTTTTTGTAGAAAAATCCATGGGTTTATCTACTATTTTACCAGCACTTAAATAGCCTTTGCCAATTGAATCTTTTCTTGCAGGATAGGGCGCAGTATAAAACTTCATTGGTTCTTCGTAAATCACCTGATTAAATGGACTTAAAAATTGAACAGGATTGGTATGCCTGTTTTCATCTTCTGATAATGCAATTTGTAACCGATGGTTTATTTGTATTTCGGGGTAACCTTTTTGATGCAATTGCCCGTTAATATATTGCGGACCTAAAAATTCATACAACCTGTTGAAGGCGTCATTATCGCTTACTATCAATATCTTTTTGATATAATGTGCAATGTTGGGCTTGCCGTCAATGGTTGTAGGATCATTGATAACAGCAGTTTGTCCGCTGTATGCCTGCCCGGTAATCATGGTGGTATTTTTATCAACTGTAGCTACGGATGCTTTTAATTCGTTCAGGCGCTGCAAGGCCAACAAGCTTATGGGAAACTTAACAGTTGACGCCGGATAGAAATAATTGGACGAGTCAACATTAAAGTAATGATTTTTTAATACCGGGATACCATTGGCACCCCTGTCTATTTGTGTATAAACTATCTGAACATTTAATGCTTTACGGTTAGCAATAATGGAATCGAAATATTGTGGGTATTGCTTTAAAAGGTTTTCCATTAATGAATCAGTTTTACTGTTATCTGCGGGCAACTGTATTGCAGCTTTTACAATTGTATCCGTTACAACAACTGGTGTTGGTACAGGGGGACGAACAACTGATTTGGGCAATGGTTTTGTAGCCATACAGCTAAATAAAACGGTTATAAGTGCAACTATTACAAGTGGATGTATTTTATGGTGTACCATACACAAATGTAGCCTTGAAACACCCGAAAAACCTAAATAAAAGGCACCTATATCTTGAATGTGTTTTTCCCTATCTTTGCCAACTTCTAAAAAAATTTTATAAAATAAGCTACTGATTATGAAACTGAAAGGTTTAGTTTGGTTTTTTGCCATTGCGTTAATTCTAATATCACTTTGGGAAATATCGTACACGTTCGTTGTACGCAACTACGAGGGTAAGGTAAAAACCCAGGCAGAAAGGATTGTAAAATCTCAAAATCCTGGTATAAATACCAAGGGTGAACAGTACGAGCTGATGGTAAAAGGCAGGATGCAGCACATCCTTGACAGCACAAGGGATAAAAGTATTTACCCAATAATTGGTAGCTCATACCAAAAATGTAAAGAAAATGAACTCAACCTTGGTCTCGATTTGCAAGGTGGTATGAGCGTAACTATGGATGTGAGCCTCGAAGGTTTACTTAAGTCCATGAGTAACAACCCAAAAGATCCCGCTTTGCTGAAAGCCATTCAAACGGCCAATGCACAAAAAGTTAACAATAATGCAGATTACATTGGTTTGTTCCGTAATGCATTTACACAACAAAATCCAGGTGTTACTTTGGCCTCTTTATTTGGTGGTGCAGGCAAACAGATAAAAGTAACTGACAGCGATGACAAAGCTATTGATCAAATAAGAATTGTTGCTAAAGGTGCTATTAATGAAACTTACAAAATTTTATTAAAGCGGATTGATAAGTTTGGTGTTGCCCAACCCAATATTAACCTTGATGAAAACAAAGGCATCATCAATGTTGAGCTGGCTGGTGTTACAGATAAAGAAAGAGTAAGAAAATATTTACAGGCAAGTGCCAATCTTCAATTTTGGGAAGTATATAATATTGGTGAATTATCCACTGCTTTAGAAAGTGCTGATAAAGCAGTAACTGCTTACATGGCCGGATCTGATACCACTAAATTATCTGCCAACAAAAATGTATTCTTACAGACAATCAACCCTATCAGTCCTCAACAGGATAAAAATGGTAAACAATTTTTCTCTGCTGCCATCGGTAGTATTATGCTGAAAGATACCGGTACATTCAACAGTTATATGAACCTGGATGTGGTTAAAAATAGTTTCCCTGCAAATGTAAAATTCCTGTTGGGTGTAGAAGAAAAAGTTGAGAAAACCGGCCAACGTTATTATCCTTTATATGCAATTAAAACTTTACCTGGTACAGATAAGGCAAAATTAGAAGGTGAAGGTGTAGAAGAATCAAGTCAGGGTTATGATGATAAAGGACGTCCATCCATCAAAATGCAAATGACTACGCTTGGTTCAAAAATCTGGGCTAAAATGACAACGGATAATACCGACAGACCAATTGCTATTGCTTTGGATGATATGGTTTATTCAGCGCCAAATGTAAACGGTCCAATTGAAGGTGGTAGCTCCGAAATCAGCGGTAGTTTCACTATTGAACAAGCACAGGATTTAGCCAATATTTTAAAATCAGGTAAAACGAATGCGCCGGCAAAAATTGTAGCTGAACAGGTAGTTGGACCTACGTTGGGTAAAGAGGCAGTAAATGGCGGTATAATGGCATTTGGTATTTCCTTTTTGGTAATATTTGCGCTGATGTTGGTTTATTACAATACCGGTGGTTGGGTTGCTAATATCTCTTTAATCCTAAACATCTTATTTACAGTAGGAGTGTTAATTGCCATGGGCTTTACGTTGACTGCTGCAGGTATTGCAGGTTTGGTTTTAACGGTAGGTTTAGCCGTGGATACCAACGTAATTATATTTGAAAGAATCAAAGAAGAACTCACCAAAGGTAAATCATACCAGGCTGCAGTAAACGACGGCTACAAGCGCTCACTGGCGCCGGTAATAGATGCACACGTTACTACATTTTTAACAGCGGCAATACTGTTTGTATTCGGTTTAGGACCGGTATTAGGTTTTGCAACTACACAAATGTTGGGTATTTCTTTAAGTTTATTTTGCGGTATTCTTGTATCAAGGTTAATTACCGATTTCTGGACTAATAAAAATCGTCACTTTAACTATTTCACGCCTATTTCTAAACGTGTTTTTAAACATGCTAATTTTAAATTCATTGAATACAGAAAAGTGGCTTACGGTATTTCAATTGTAGTGGCACTATTAGGTATTGGATCGTATTTTAATGGATTTCACGAAGGGGTTGAATTTAAAGGAGGCCGCAGTTATACAGTTAAGTTTGACCAGGCTGTAAAAAATTCAGATGTACAGGACGATCTTAAAAAATCGTTTGAGGGCGATTTTCCGGTAATTAAAACTGTAGGCGACAATAAGCACCTAAACATCACTACTTCTTACCTTATTGGGATAGATAATGCCGATGCAAAAGTGCAACAGAAATTGTACGAAGGTTTAAAAAAAGTGCTGCCAAATGTTACTTACGAAGATTTTGCAAGAAATAATATTCAGAGTTCACAAACGGTGCAACCAACCATTTCAGCTGATTTAAAGAAAGGCGCCATCAAGGCAACCATCTTTGCAATTTTTTTCATCTTCATTTACATCCTCATCCGCTTCAGGGATTGGAGGTATTCATTTGGTACGATTGTGGCTTTATTGCATGACGTATTTATTACGTTAGCTGTATTCTCTTTCTTTAAAAACATTGTACCATTTCCGCTGGAAATTGATCAACACTTTATTGCTGCTGTACTTACCGTTATTGGTTTTAGTATGAACGATACTGTAATTGTATTTGACCGTATCAGGGAATACAGTAAAGGAAGTAAGGCAAGTGAAAAAGGAATCATCATCAACAGGGCTATTAATGATACATTGAGCAGAACGATCATGACATCACTAACGGTGTTCTTAACCATCCTGATTCTATTCATCTTTGGTGGTGAGGTTACAAGAGGTTTTGCATTCGCCATGTTGATTGGTGTTGTTACCGGTACTTACTCTTCTATCTTTGTTGCGGCACCAATAC
>Ga0163148_10005527_pt1 | contig 12640 bp, 8 predicted proteins | sample OliLakLV19MP7P2_FD_148606 | JGI IMG/M metagenome (GOLD analysis project Ga0163148, IMG submission 148606) | Freshwater microbial mat bacterial communities from Lake Vanda, McMurdo Dry Valleys, Antarctica- Oligotrophic Lake LV.19.MP7.P2 | ecosystem: Environmental > Aquatic > Freshwater > Lake >... | reverse complement strand
CTTGTACATCCCCGGCCTCTCGAACCGCAAAACCGGCCGAAAGGATTAATGGCGAGGTATTTTTACTCCGCCCGCGGACGACAAAACGACGCCGCTTCAGTGATGTAGTTTTGCACCGGCGCGCACAGGCATGTGACAACCACCCGCGCGTTGCCCGATCGACCAATGCTATCTCGGATCGGCGCCGCAGCGGCGCGCGACAGCATCAGCTGAATGACCCCGTCCATCTGGCCAATGGTTCGGCTCTCGCGCCACCCGCTTTGGGATTGTGCCGCCGCCGAACCGAAGCCAAGCGCCGCGATGGCGATCGCCGCAATCGTAGCCGCGCGTGATCTCATCCCAGCCGCCTTCAATACCAGGTCGGGTTTATCCCGTCCGGGTAGTACTTCGAGTGCCCTCTCTGTCCAGCGGAAGACACTGGCTTTGGCGGCGTCCCAGCCCATGTCCTTGAGCTCGGTCAGTAGCTGGGTGAGGGTCTTGGGTGCGGGCATCAGGACTGCTCCATGTAAGCGCCGGTGCTTCAATGAGGTCCGGGCGTGAACGCCCGGAAAAACGAACTACACGCCATCGACGTCGAGGTCGAAGTACCCCCGCTTCAATGAGGTCCGGGCGTGAACGCCCGGAAAAACTTGGCACCGCCGGCGACGATGCGGTCCCGAAGACGAAGCTTCAATGAGGTCCGGGCGTGAACGCCCGGAAAAACGCTTTTGGGCGTCGCTGCAGTTGCTGCAGTCCCAGCCCAGCTTCAATGAGGTCCGGGCGTGAACGCCCGGAAAAACGGGGCGAACACTGCGCCCTCGGTGACGGTGTAGCTGGCGCTTCAATGAGGTCCGGGCGTGAACGCCCGGAAAAACCCAGCTTTGGCGACATCATGACGGCGGCGTGGAACCGGGTGCTTCAATGAGGTCCGGGCGTGAACGCCCGGAAAAACTCTATACGTTTACAACGCCACCCGAAAGGTAAACGGCGCTTCAATGAGGTCCGGGCGTGAACGCCCGGAAAAACCCCTCGACTTGAAGACCTCCAAGATCTGCAAGCGGATGCTTCAATGAGGTCCGGGCGTGAACGCCCGGAAAAACTTGGTGGTTTGCGACACTCGCAACAACAAGCAAGCTGATGCTTCAATGAGGTCCGGGCGTGAACGCCCGGAAAAACGCGCCTCGCGCCCGCAGTCGATGTCGTCGTAGCTGGGGCTTCAATGAGGTCCGGGCGTGAACGCCCGGAAAAACGCGGGCGGGCTCTGGCACGGCTACATCACGCAAGGGCTTCAATGAGGTCCGGGCGTGAACGCCCGGAAAAACGCCCTCGTCCGTCGCCGTCCCGTGTGAGATCTTGTGGCTTCAATGAGGTCCGGGCGTGAACGCCCGGAAAAACCCCCCTTCGTCCGAAGCCTTGGGGGACATCGGGGATGTGACCCGATTTCGAGCGGTCGTGCAAGTAGGCCAGTTCGGATCACGAGGGGCCGATTTCGGTTCGTCCGACAATGTCAAAGATCCTTGTCCGCCAATGGTCTGGCGCGATTGCGAGCGCTCCCCGGGTTTTCAGCGGCGCGGGACCGCTCGCGCAGACCCGGCGCCCCCTGGTACGCGAAAACACACTACGCGATCCTCCCACTCAAATCACCACGGCTTCACGTTTGATGGGCGAAAAACTCTTGCCAAGGCTTTCCACGCTCGGCCCCGCGCCATCCGCCGGACCGAGATCGACGATCAGAACATGATCTTCATCGCGTTTGATCCAGCGCTCCAACCGCGCGGCCATGTCAGCGCGACGTTTGGGTGTGAGGCGGCATTGAAACACTGAGAGCTGCAACCAGCGACCGTGCCCCTTCATCAGGCGGAACACACGCCGCCAGCGCTTCGTGTCGCCAATGTCGTAGGTGACGATGTACCAGCGCTCGGCGCTCGCGGGGGTCAGGTTGCGGGCCATGGCGTCAACGCGGGACGTAATGCGGGTACGCGGCGATTTCGCCCTTCAGATATTTGGCGAGCAGACGCGCCTGAACATGCAGCGTCCTGCGCATGGATATCTGATAGCCGAACACGGGGTGCGTCGCCTCCTGGTCAAGTCGGCGCTCGTAGGCCGCGATCAGTTTGCGGCGTGCGTGCGGTTTCAGCGCGCAACCCGGACCGGTGACGATGAAGTCATCCGGCTGCACCTCGCCGTTGTTGATCGCCATCAGCACCGCGCTGTCGGCGAGGATCGGGCGCAATGGCTCCATGAGGTCGAGGGCAAGCGCGGGGCGACCGGGGCGTTCGACATGGTAGAGACCCTTCCAGGGATCGAGACCGGCGATTTCGATCGCCGTGCCGACCGTGCGGGTCAGCAACGCGTAGGCCAGCGACAGGCAGGCGTTGACGGGATCGGCCGGCGGGCGGCGCGTGCGTCGGGCGAAGTCAAACGCCGGCAGCGCCGCGGCAACGGGCGTGAACAGCTTGGGAAAGCCGCGAAAATAGAGCGCCGCACCCTCCCCCTCGAGCCCGAGTAGAACGGCGCGATCGGCCGCGCGTTCGACGCGCGCGATAACGTCTTTCAGTTGCGCCAGGCGCTGATCGCGCTCGGCTTCGTGTCCGCGCCAGTTGCGCCGCAAAATTGTGCGTTGGTTGCGCAATTTCGCCACGACGAGATCGCGCGCAAAGGCGCCGGCCCTGAGCCCATCATCGGCGAACGCGTATTGCGCCTGGCGGGCGGCGGCGCTGCGCGGCCCCTTGCCGCCGGTCGTGGCCGTAAGCCAAAAGCCGGAAGACATCCAGGCGATGGGAATATCCCGCCGAGAGAGTTCCTGCACCACGGGCGTAGAGAGCGAGACCGGACCGACAATGATCAGTTCGGACACGTCATCAATGGGCAACGTGCGTTCGGCCTCGCCTTCGACATTGATTGTCAACTCCTCCCCCCTCTTGCCGACGCGCCCACCGGGCGTCTGGACATAGAGCGGCAAGGCTGCGTCCGCGGAGGGCGGCGGCGTACGCGGCGCGGCGCCGGTGCGGAAGAGATTCACCTCGTCGGGCAGGCAAATCGGCAGCAGCGAACAGCGGGCGCATTTGGGGCTGTTGTCCAGCGGCGGCGGCATGCGCTTCGCCGCCGCCGCCAGACGCAAGTCGGCCGCGGCCGCGAGCGCCGTGGCGATCAAATCCTCATCGAGCGGAATCCGCACGCGCTCGCGGCTTTCGGCGAAAAACAACGCGCCCTCGTTGCAGACATAGCCTGCCTCGCGCAGCAGAATGGCCTGCACGGCCACCTGCACCCGCTCCGGTTCATAGGCGCCCTTCTCCACATGCGGACGCCTGCCCTTCTTGGTATCGACCGGAATCACAGCGCCCGCCTCGGAATCGAGGATGTCGATCTCTGCGATGAGGCCGAGCCGTTCCGACGCCAGCATCACCTTGCGGGTGACGAAGTCCTCGATCGGCGCATCCGGCGGCGGCAACGCGGGGCCGGTCTGCTTGCCGCGGGCATGCACGCGGTCGCCCTGGGCGGTGTCGGCATTGCCGGCCCATGCGCCTTCCACCCATTCGAGGTATGCCAGGCGCGGGCAATAGACCCATTCGTTGATCATCCGCGCCGGCACGAGCGGCTCATCCTCGCCAGCGCCGGGGGCGGCGAGCGGGAGCGCGAGTTGGGCGTCATGGTCCTGGTTTGAAATGTCGGCCCCCACGGCTGATAGTGGAGTGTACCGCAAGGAACGAGCAGAATGAAGAGGTGCATCGAGCGCGCGCTGCTTGCCCTCCATCGTTTGCGTCAAAGGCTCGTGAAAGGTCCCCGCTCAAGACGAATGGTCAAACGCATTGGGACGCCGCAGTCTTGACGTGAGGAACCGTCTTGTTCTTCACTCCCTGCGGAGGGACGATCTGATGGGTGACCCGGCGCAACCGGTTGACAGTCTGAACGACGATTTCCGCGCGCTCACCGGCCACACGCCGCTGTCGTGGCAGGCGCGGCTTTATCGCGAACATTTCGCCCACGGCGACATTCCCGCCGCGCTCGATATTCCCACCGGCCTCGGCAAGACCAGCGTGATGGCGCTCTGGCTGATCGCGCGCGCGCGGAGCGCGCCAGTGCCGCGGCGGCTGGTGTACGTCGTCGATCGCCGCACCGTGGTGGACCAGGCGACCGAAGAGGCGGAAAAGCTCCGCAACGCGTTTGAGGTCACGGCCCAACATTTCGATGCGCTGGCGGACAGCACCCAAGCGAAGGCAACCGCCGCTGCGCTGAAGGACCTTCTCGGCTTCGACAACAAGCGAACGCTTCCCATCTCCACTCTGCGCGGCGCGCATGTCGGCAATCGCGACTGGCTCGACGATCCGGCCGCGCCGGCGATTATCGTCGGCACGGTCGACATGATCGGCTCGCGGCTGCTGTTTGAGGGCTATGGGGTGTCGCGCAAGATGCGGCCCTACCATGCGGGATTTCTCGGCGTCGATGCCCTCATCGTGCTCGATGAGGCGCATCTGGTTCCCCCGTTCACGCATCTGTTGCGGTCGATCGAGCGGGACGCCCAGCTTTGGCCCGGGGACGAAGCCGACCGGAACCTGTTGCCGCGCTTCGCAGTCCTGCCGCTCTCCGCGACGCAGCGCGTGGACAAGCACGATCGCGCGTCGTTCCGGCTGGAGGAAGCGGACAAATCGGACGCGACGGTCGCCAGGCGGCTTGGGGCGCCCAAACGTCTGCGTCTGGAAGCACTCGCCGCCCATGACCAGGACAAGCAGCTCGCCGAAGCCGCGTGGGCTCTGGCGACGAAGCACGACGCGTTCGCGCGGGTCGTGGTGTTCTGCGACCGGCGCGAGAAAAAGGACGACGGCGGCGGGCCGAGCGCGCAGGGCGTCGCCGAGGCGATAGAGACTCTGGCAAATGGCGACAAAAAAGCCGGCCGCGGCAAGGTCGCCATTCATCCCGTCGAGCTGCTTGTCGGCGCGCGGCGCGTTCGCGAACGCGACGGCGCGGCGAAACGCCTGCGCGCGCTCGGGTTTATTGGCGAAAAGCAGCCGCTTGAGCGGCCCGCCTTCCTCGTCGCGACCGCGGCCGGCGAGGTTGGCGTCGATGTCGACGCCGACCATATGGTCTCCGATCTTGTCTCGTGGGAGCGCACGGTGCAGCGGCTCGGGCGCGTAAACAGGCGCGGCGAAGGCGACGCAGATGTCGTGGTCTTCTGCCACGACGCGCCATCACCCAGGAAGGAAAACGAGCCGACACCTGCGGAGAAGCGCGCGCTCACGGCGTTTAACGCCAGGGCGGTGATCGAGCGGCTCCGCGCGATCGACGGCGGCTTCGACGCGAGTCCCGGCGCGCTGCGCGATCTCGCTGAGCGCGCAGACGACGCGGGCAAGGCGCTCATCGAGGCGGCGACGACGCCCGAGCCCCTGCGCCCCGCGCTTAGCCGCGCGCTGGTCGATGCCTGGTCCATGACATCGCTCGAACATCACACCGGCCGCCCGGAGATCGCACCCTGGCTGCGCGGCTGGGTAGAGGAGGACCGGCCGCAGACGACAATCGTCTGGCGGAAACATTTGCCGGTTCGCGACGGCGACGCCGAATGGCCGCGCACGGCGGCGGAGAAAAAAGAAGTCGAAGATTTCTTCGAGGCGGCGCCGCCGCACGAGAGCGAAAAGCTGGAGACGGAGACGTTCCGCGTCGTCGCCTGGCTCGAAGCGCGCGCGGCGGTCAAGGGATCGAGGGCGACCGTTGTCGGGGAAGACGTCGAACTCGACGAAATCGATCCGGAACTCGACGACGCCGCGCCCGCCGAAAGGGCCGACGCCGGCGAGATTGTGTCGCCGTCCGCCAGTGTCGGCATCGACAGCATCGTCGCGATCGCGTTGTCTCCGCGCGGTGACTTCGAGAAAGCCTATTCTCTGCGCAAACTGACGCAGACACGCGACAGCAATGCCCGAAAGCACTTTGAAGCGGACTTCCGGGGAATGACGCTCGTCGTTGACGCGCGGCTGGACGGACTCGACGGGAAGGGAATGCTCGATCCAAGTGTGTCGTCGATGGCGCGATCGGCGGATGCAGACGATCCGTGGAGCAGCGCGGCTGAATTTCGCGTCCGGCGCGCGACATCATGGGCGGCGGAAGACGCGATCTGGCGCTTTGAGGACGATTTCGTTCTGCGCCGGAACGAAGACGGCCAGGTCGCCGAATGGCTCGTCATCGAACACTTGAGGGCGGCGGCGCAGGGAGAAAACGCCCGCGCGATCTCGAAGAAGGCGCAGGAGCTGGCGGAGCATCAGGGCTGGGCACAACAGGAAGCCGAGTGCATCGTCAGCTCGATCGGCCTCCGCGGAGACGCAGCGTTGGCGCTCGCGCTCGCCGCGCGCCTGCATGACGAAGGCAAGCGGGCGGCCAGCTGGCAGCGCGCCTTCAATGCGCCGCGGGCGAAGGACGCGCGCGGCGAATACAGGGTCTTCGCCAAAACCAGGGGGCCTTTCCTGAAGAACGTGCTTGGCGGCTACCGACACGAGTTTGGATCGCTTCCGTATGCCGAAGGCGATCACGCGGTCAGCGCGCTGCCGCCTGACGACCGCGACCTCGTGCTGCACCTGATCGCCGCCCATCACGGCGGCGCGCGGCCGGTGATCGGGACCGAGGGCTGCACGGACGGACCGCCCAGCGTGCTTGAAGCGCGCGCGAGAGAGGTGGCACTGCGTTTTGCACGATTGCAGAAGCGCTGGGGGCCGTGGGGGCTCGCGTGGCTGGAGGCGCTGATGCGCGCGGCCGACCAGCGGGCCTCGAGACGCCTGGAGACGCGGGACGATGGCTGAAAAATGTATCCCTGTCGATCTGTTCAACCCCGGCCAGGTGTTCGCCTGCCTGGGCTTCCTCGAAGCCGCCGACGTGCTGCTCGGCGACGCGGCGGGCGGGTTCGACTGGTCGGGAACCGATGCACGCTTCGTGCTCCGCGCCGATGGCGACGAGAATCCGTTCGGGGCGGTGCTGGCGTTTCTGGCGGAGGCAACGGTAGAAAGCGTGGCGCCGCATGGCTCCGTGCTATCGACGCAGAAATGGAACGTGCCAACTTCAGTTTCGGCACCGGGTGAACCGTTTCCTTTTCCAGAGCCCAATAGTCCCGCCACCCTTCCCGCGCTTCTCAGGACTCCTTCAGGAAAATCAATACTTGTTGATCATTGGGGCGACAGAACCCAGCGCGACAATGTGAAGTTCTGGGCCGGCGCCGGCGGGTATCCTGGGGCTGCACTATTTCGCGATGGCCTGGCCTTGTGCCTTCCACTGCCGCCGCAGACGGCCGACGATCCATTTCGAGTGCCCGCAATTCAGTCCAGCAGCTTCCGCCTTGACTGGCGGCGCGACTACATTCCGCTGGACGTCGGATTCTCGCCGAATGCTCATGGCGACATCGAGATGCGCGGTTATCCGATCGTTGAACTCATGGCGGCGATCGGGCTTACGCATGCGCGCCCAAAACGATTCAACAAGCTTCAGTACGGATACGGCGTGCTTCAAGGCGCTCGCTGTGACCTTTACGAACCGATCCTGCACCGGGTTGCGCTTGGCCAAACCGCGCTTCCCCTTCAGCGCAGGATGTTCCGATTTGATCTTGGCTGGCCCGGCAAAGAGGACCAGGCCCGTTGCATTCTGGATGTACATGAGGAGCCGACACCATGACTTCGCTCACCCACAAGATGATCGACGACTGGGCCGACGATGAAAAAGGCCCCGTCGCGCTGCATCTCAAGCAGAAGCTCGTGCCCGTGGAGGGCGAGGGCGCCGTGATTTTCCCGCCGACCTACGCCGATATCGGCTACAATATCGACACGCTCTCCGACGGCACAAAGGTCGCCACCATCGACAGCGTCGGCAGCCAGGCCAATCGCATGGAGCCGATCTTCAAGCGCGAGGACTTGAAGCATCTGGTGCCGCAGATCGAGATCACCTACGGCGACAATCAGTCCAGGTCCCTCTCGATCCTCGAAGCGGGCCATCGCCTCGGCGACGCGATCATCCGCTCGACCTCGTTGCAGAAGGACGCGCAGGATGCGTTTCAGGAATTAAAACTATCCGGCGATCCGACGGCCATTGCGAAACTCGGGCCGACATCGCTCGTGTTCGGCGTCTGGGATTCGCGCGACACGCAGGCGAAACTGCCGCGGATCGTCCAGTCGGTGATCCGCGCCTGGAACGTGGACGAACTGAAGCGATCCGCACAATTCAATCCCGCCCTGGACTTTGCGGCGTTGGAGGCGTTCACCGACGAGGAAAAGCAAAAGGCCGAAGGCAAGGCCGAGAGTCCGCTGGCGCAGCGCGGTTTCGTGCACGTGCCCGCCACGGGCGCCCACGGCGGAGTTGTCGCGCATGGCGACATTGTCCGTGATGTGACGGTCAATTTGATTGCCTTGCGCCGCCTTGGCGGCAAGACCGCGCAAAGCCTGCGCCGCTATATCCTCGGTCTTTCGCTCGTCGCCGCGGCCGAGCCGCCGGAGGCGTTCCTGCGACAAGGATGCCTGCTCGTCCCGGACACACGAGACGGTTGCTACTGGCGCCTTATTGATCGCCGCGGCCTGGAAAACAGGATCGACCTGACCGAGGACGTGGTACTGGGCTATGCCACACAGTCCGCCAAGGAATTCGGAACAGGCAACGATCGTTCGGTTGCGTTCAGCAAGGACCTCGCCAAGGCGGATGTCAAAAAGGCCGACAAAAAAGCCAAATCGACCTGATCGCCGCCATGCACAGCGCGCTTCTGCTCACAATCCGTTTCCATGACGGCCGCTATCATGGCGTCCCCGAATGGCCCCCATCGCCGGCGCGGGTTTTCCAAGCGCTCGTCGCGGGCGCGGCGCGCGGCGATGCGCTGACGCTAGCGGACAACGAGGCGCTTGCATGGCTGGAAGGGCTCGCACAGGCGCCGACAATCGCCACGCCCGCGACGCGGCTGGGGCGCGCCATATCGAACTATGTGCCCAACAACGATCTCGACGCCGTTGGCCGCGATCCGCAACGCACGGCCGAAATCCGCACAGCCAAACTCATCCGCCCCCACTTGTTCGACGCCGCTGTACCGCTGCACTACGTCTGGCTCTTTGAACCCTCCCCCGTCGCCGACGCGCACGCGGCGCATGTCTGCTCCGTCGCCGAACGACTCTATCAACTGGGCCGCGGCGTCGATATGGCCTGGGCCGTTGGAGAGGTGCTCGACGAGGATGCTGCGCAAGCGCGGATCGCGGGGCACCGCGGGCCGGTCTATCGCCCCTCGAGCCGCGGAGACGGCCGGTGCCTGCCCTGCCCGGCGCCAGGCTCGCTCCAGAGTCTCATCGACCGGCACAAGGCGTTCGGCGAGCGCTTCCGGCGCAAAAAAAAGGGCCACGCCGAAGTCACCGTCTTCACCCGGCCGCCGAAGCCGCGTTTTCGCGAGGTCGCCTACAAGTGCCCGTCGCACTTCCTGCTGTTCGATCTCACCGGCGCGCGGGCGCCGTGGCCGCAAACGTGTTGTGTCGAACTGGCGCAAGCCATCCGCGACGCCGCCGCGGCCCGGTTGCGCGCGGCGTATCGCGACGCCGGGCAAGAGGACAAGGTGGCGCAGACGGATTGCGTCCTGATCGGCCGCGGCGCGGCGAACGCCGACAAGGCGCTCAGGATCCGGATCGTTCCGCTGCCCTCGATCGGTCATGCGCATGTCACCCGCGGCATAAGGCGGGTGCTGATCGAAGTTCCGCCGGCCTGCCGGATTCTTCCTGAAGATTTAGCCTGGGCGTTCTCAGGACTTGGGGACGAGATCGTGCATCCAGAAACAGGCGAGGTGACCGACACCTGGCGGCTGACGCCAGCCGACGATCGCGCGATGCTGCGGTGGTACTCTGTCGAGACGGACTCTGTCGCGACCGTCTGGCGAAGCGTCACGCCGCTCGTGCTTTCTGCGGCCCCACGTCGCTGGATTGATCCCGAGCGGCTCATACGAGAGGTCGGAACGCCTCCACAAGCGCGCAAGGAGGCGAAGACCGGCCGCGAGCGCGGCGAGGAAGAAGCCCGCGCCGTCAAGGCGGTGGGGCACGCGTTGCGCCACGCCGACATTTCCGCCGACGCCGTTGTCAGCCGCGTCCAACGCGAACCCTTCGCCGCGCGCGGCGCGCGCGCCGAGGCATTCGCCCCGGGCAGCCGTTTTGCAAAGGGCGCCCTCTGGCACGTGGAGCTGCGGTTCGCCCACCCGGTTTCCGGACCGCTCGTGGTCGGCGACGGTCGTTATCTGGGCCTCGGGCTGATGGCGCCGGTCGATGACCTCCCCGCATTCCTGGTCTTCGATATCCAGGGTGGGCACGCGGATCGCGGGGAATTTGCAGCCCTTACACACGCGCTTCGCCGGGCCGTCATCGCGCGCGTGCAGGCGCTTGAGCCGCGCGCGCCGCTCCCGACTTTCTTCCATGGGCACGAGCAAGATGGTCGGCCCGCGCGAAGCGGGCGACATGAGCATCTCGCCTTTGCCTTCGATCACACCCACGCGCGGTTCATCATCATACCGCCGCACACACTGGAGCGGCGCGAGGCACAAAAGCACGAACGAACTAATATCGAGAAACTGCAGCGTGCGATGAACGGATTTGATAACCTTCGCGCAGGGCGAGTTGGTCAGCTAGCGCTGCGTTCCGTCGAGATCGACGATCACGATCCGCTGTTGAAAGCTTCCAGTATCTGGACGAGCTATACACCGTACCGTGTGACGCGGCATGCCCGACGCGGTGACGCGCGCGCGGCGCTCGCGGATGACATAATCTCCGAATGCCGGAGAATTGCATTGCCCGGGCCTCACGTGGAAGTTCTTGAAACGGGATCGAGCGGGGGATTGGAGGGGCTGGCCAGATTGACCTTCGAGGTCGCCGTGCAAGGGCCGATCTTGATCGGCAAGTCGCGCCACCTCGGTGGCGGTTTGTTTGTTGGCCAAAAACCACAAATTGCGACTGTCCGATGAAGGCGCGGCGAACAATCGCGGCCTTCGAATGGCAAGCATCCCGCAAGCGGAACTCGTTCGACAACAACCAGTCCATTGAATGCGGTCTCACGAGTGACGCGCGCAATCAATGCAGCTACCGCCGTCACGGCTCCTGTGCGACAAGGGCTGCTGTGCAACGACAATTTTCGTGTCCGGTCGCATAGCCTCATCAGAAATGTTGCTCGACGATTGAACCGACACGAACGCGGAGAACAATGCTGTCGCAGATCGCTCTTCGCATCGGTCACGCCAAGCAGCTCAGTCTCTCACCCCTCCATACCCTCGGCCACCTCGCCCAGAAACGCCTCAAATCTCGCCTCAGCATCCGCCTCTTCCTCGCTCTCCAACACCGGCGCGCCGGCGTGCAGAAACCAGGTGCGCACGAACACGAAGAACGCCTCTTTCAAAATCGCGAGTTCGCGCGCGCGGATGCCGTCGCGGCGGTCGAGACGGTCGAGCCTGGCCTTGACGGTGTCGGCGAGCTGTTCGGTTCCTTCCTCGATCAGCGTGCGGCGCAGGAGATCGTTGGCCGCGCGGCTGGCGGTCAGGCCGCGCTTGCCGGCCTCGGCGTCGAGCGCGGTGACGAGAGCCGGATCGAGATGGAGGGTGATCTGCTGGCGCGTGCGCATGGGCGTTCTCTTTCAGATCGCGCGGCCGCGGCGGGCGGACACCGACACGCCGAGCGCGTCGGCCGGATCGTCGAGCGGGAGTTGCCGCTCCTCGTCCGGCGGCGCGGCAAGCCGGCGGGATTTGCGAGCGCGCCGTGCTCCGGTGGCGACGGGCTTGGCCTCCGGTTGCGGCGCTGGCGGTCCGGTCCAGTCGTGCATGGGCGCCGGTTCCGGCCTGGGCGACCATTGCGCCGCCGAGACGCCGTCAATCACCAGCGCGCGAGCGAGCAGCGGCTGCGCGTCGCGGTCAAACAGAAGAACCTGATGGGCGCCGAGACGCGTGAGCGTCCGCACCGCGATCCGCGGCGCCGTGCGCCAATTTGGAATTGGCAAGAACCATCCCCACCAGTGCGCGACACAGGGCGACCAGACGATCCGGCGATCCGGCGATCCCAGCCGGCGTGCGCCGAGAGCACTTCGGCGATTTGATTTGATTGTCCGCCCACCGCCGCCACGGCGCCGAACAGGCCGAGCGCATCGCGTTGCGTGCGCGCGCCGACCAGCCGCGCGAGATCGGCGCCGTCGCGCGCACCCACAAACAGTTCCAGCCCGCAGGCCGGGCCATCGCGCAGGCGCCTGGCCAGCAGCGGCACACACGGCAGGAAGTCGGGATCATCGAGCACGAGCAGGACCGGGCGGCGCCTCTCGCGTCCCCAGTGATCGGCATCGCCGCTGTCAGTGAGCTGCGCGATGAGCTGGCCCAGCAGCGCCGCGAACAGGCCGCCGGCGGTGCTTTCATCGCCCGGCGGCGCCTCCAGCACGAGCGCGCCTGCAAGCGCCAGCGCGGCGGCATCGCCCATGCGCAGATCGAGCCCGGCCGTCGCCTCGGCGAAGCGGCCGTCCGCGAATGGCGTCAGCGCGCGCCGGACCGTCTGCAGCGCTTCGGCCGCGCCCTCGCCGTTTGCCTCCAGCCAAAGCCCGGTGCGGGCGACGTCGCGGTCGCCGGTCCAGCCGCCTGCGCCGCCCGCCACGTGCACGCGGCCGGCGAGCTGGGCGTCCTCTTCAGTGAGCAGGCGCGACCGGAGCGCTGCAG
>Ga0163148_10005524_pt1 | contig 12642 bp, 13 predicted proteins | sample OliLakLV19MP7P2_FD_148606 | JGI IMG/M metagenome (GOLD analysis project Ga0163148, IMG submission 148606) | Freshwater microbial mat bacterial communities from Lake Vanda, McMurdo Dry Valleys, Antarctica- Oligotrophic Lake LV.19.MP7.P2 | ecosystem: Environmental > Aquatic > Freshwater > Lake >... | reverse complement strand
CTGTTCCTGGGGAGAAAGACGCAGCGACACCCCCGCAACCTCGACCGGAAAAGCGTGTGGACCCTATTCCACCAAATCGTTCTTCTTTGGTCGGGCCAGAGCTCGCCAAAGAAGCTGCACCTATCATATCGGAGCCGCAGTCAGATACAATTACATCGAGCCCCGAGGAGACAATCGATAGAGACTTATCGCCTAATAGTGAGATCACTGAGGAACAATACGGGGAAGAACCCCCAAAACAATTATCGCAGCCTGATGCTTCAGCTGTGGCTGGCAACGACAGTGCCATGCCCATTGTGGAGGAGCCTAGTCCGGGTAGCACCAACGATGCGGCCTCAGAGAACCGACAACAGCAACAGGCTCTTCAAGAATCTAAACAGCAGCAAGAAATGCTGCAATTAAAAGAACAGGTGCTGCAACTCAAAGAACAAGTCCAAGAGGAACGGGAAAAAGAATTGGATAGGCGGCAACGAGAATTGGAGGACGAAAAGCGCGATATGGAAGAGCGAGGCCACCAGGAAGCGTCAACGGAAACGACGGAACGGTGGCAGTCATTGGGCTGGCGAAAACGCGTCGCAAAGCCGTCAGAAGACAACTCGCAGAAAACGACTGAGCACCCCGAGAAGCTACAGGTCGTCCAACCTTCATCTCCACCACAGCAGAAAGAGAAAAAGAATATTCTGATGGACGAGTCTCTGGACCACCCCCTGTTTGCCAGATAAACTGATTCTCCTTTTGGATGATGTTAGGGCGTCCGTCCGGTTGTGGTCTTTTTTGGTTAGTCATGTCTTAGCTAATAAATACATTTGTTTTTAAATGAGCTTATAAATCACATGGAATTTTGTTCCATCCAATATCATTAGATTCATTGGGACCCCTACAGTATGAAGGGCTGCCTTCCATACTACTATACGTACAGTACTGTACCGTGATTCATGCTGCACGTGAATGGTCAATTCAGTCGCTCGTAGGGTTGAATGTACAACGCACCAATGCAAAATCTTTATCAAAAAGCATGCATGAAACACGGCTGGTAGACCCAGAACTCAATAGAGGTACGTACGGGCATCCATTCGCCTCGGAAGGCGATCACTGTCCTTCATATTAGGCACAAATTTGTGTGGTACATAAAATGGGAAGGGAAACTTGTTGGATCTTAAGGGATTTTCTTATTGATATTTTTAAAGATGAATGAATGGACTAATGTAACACTAATAAAGAACACTGTCGGGCCAAGGCGTTAGAAAATCTATCAAGTCTTGGCCGTTTTCATGATCCAAGGCGTTTGGATTTTATGCGAAACGTTGTGAAATCTGTTTGGGCGACTGATTTCGACCACTCTCAATGTCCGTCGAACGTGTATTCCCTGAAGTCTGACCACCAAGAGTTGCCAGCATGGAGGGACTTTGGAAGCGCATACATTGGACAATATTTATAACTGGAGATCAAGAATAGACAAAGCTCAGATGGATAAGCAAGCGTACATGTACGAGCCACAACACCCCCCAAGCTGACCCTGTCCACAAACTTACCAATTCTGGATCGTCTTCTGTCGTTGTTGCTGATACTGCAGCACTTCTTGTACTCAGCGTACCAGTAATGGATGTTGGCGACTTTGCTAGGGCTATCTCACCCTTTTCATGGGTGCTGTTGTTCGGGTTATTGTTTGCGTGGTGTATAGCGACAGCATCGCCGCCGCCACTACTTTCTCCTGGCTGGTGCAAATATTGGACACCTGACGGTGAAGTCAAGATGATTCGATCCGAATCCTCATCTTCGTCGTCACCGTCTGTCACGACTCCATGATGTGCTCCGCCACCATCACCATGACTACTACCAAGTAGGATCAAAATAGTTACTCCTAACATGAGGATGAGTAGCCCCACGGGATACATGACAATGTCGATCACTTCTTCCAAATGTTGGAAGGTGTGATAATGAGCCGCACTCATGATGCTTGTTGAGAAGACAAAGGATCCGACAAACATGGCCGCAGTGAAGGACGCGTCGTATCTCTTCATCGCGCCCGTCAAAAAGAGCAACCCACCAAAGCTGGCGGCAATTTGTAGTAAGGCAAACACAGGAACACACCAGGATATATGGCGCAAGGAAGGAGCTTTCTTGATGACCACCAAGGCGTCTTTTAAAAAGTTTTGAAGGCCGGTGAGACTGCCCCCGCTGGCACCCCACGCAAAGCGTCGGAGCGTTGGAGAATTCCAACAAGCCGACTCTGGCGTGTAAATCCACAAGCTCAACAGCAGCATCCAAAGTGCCAGTCCGAGAAAAAACAAAAGAAAGGCAGGTTCTTTGTAGGATGCTAAGACGGACTCCACCGTAGCATCATCATCACTGGAATGGTCTCCAAAAATGGCGACGGTGACTTCTCCCACGACAATGAGAATCGAGGCAACTTTTTGAACCAAGGTAGGCGCTTCTCCAATCAGCGGTTGACTAAACACAATGACCCATACCAAGGTGAGACCCGAAAATGGCGCCAAGATAGACGGCGACGCGTAATTCATTGCCACGACACAGGCTGCTGGATTGGCAACTGACATGTTGAACATTCCAAACCATCGCATCAAGCGTGACTTGGTGAAATACGACGCTGGACAACAATAACTACTGCAGCAGTTGCAACAGCAGCTGCTGCAACGAGCACAGCAGCATCCGTGGGGTTCTTCCGCAAAATCCAAGCCTAAAATGTCATCGTCTTCAAAATCATCATCATCACGGTGATTGCTGTTGTGGTTGTGGCTGTGGAGGGAAGAAGCATGACTGCAACTGGGCGAGGGACATGGTGGCAGTTGCTCCGACTGGACGGCTTCATAAACACTTCTGCCACGACGACGATTTCCCAATTCTGGTTGTGGTTGTCGTGGCTGCGTATTTTGTTCGTCTGGCAGCTCGTCCAAAGGACATGCTTCAACTCCTCCTCCTCTCTCTTCGTCACCTTCCACTTCCGATGCGATGAGATCCATGCTCGCCGACGTATGATAGCTGCTTTCGGAACTTAATGCGCCAACGATCGAAGCATTCCCGGCTACGTCTGGAAGTGGTTCTCGTTCTTGTTGTGACTGTCGATTTTCAGTACTACTACGAGTACGGGTAGTAGTGGGTTGGAGGTCCTCCAATCGGGGTCCCACGTACGTGCCATGCTGGGAACGGCGGCACAGTTGTCCTTCGACATCATTATGGTCGCATCGTCTTCTACTACTACTGGTAGTAATAGTCGAGTGGCGACTATCCTCGCTCATAAAAACGGCCTGCGCAGCGGCTTCTAGTTCCGCCTCGATCAGCCAACTCTTCCGTATAGCCAATTTGGCAGACGCACCAATTACGCTGGCCAGTACGGAAAAGAAAATACCCTTCATCCAGTCACTCGCGTCCATGTCTTGGGACAGATCCAGTAAACGTTGATGTATCATGGTAATTGTTGTTTTTGTTTTGAAACGCAATGAAAACAATGGGTTCTTCTCTCTCTTTATGTTTTGAACGAATCAACAACATCAATGGAAAAAAACGTGGTTAGCTGCACTTGAATTGTGGTGTCTCATCAATTTATTTCCAACGGCAAGGGGTAGAGTACGTAGACTTTGGCGTAACCAAAATTGATCGCTGCCCGGTACTAAAGATCAAAAGGAGATTTATGGGATTCTGGTTTTATGCGGGCTGCCCTACGTGGTCGTCGAAACTAGACAAAAATTAACACCGTTACTATTGCTACAACATTTGGGGGATACTGGCTTCAAAAAGGGGGGAGGGTCACTGTGTCTGCTCTGTTGTCATTTCAGTGCATGCACAGCTGCCCTTGCCAACTACCATCTCAAACTATCTCAATACTAGCTACTATAGTACTTGACATTTCTATCATGGCTGATTCTTTGTGTTAGGCGTTAGAGCAAGTGATGTGATGCGTTTTGAAGCACTGATTCCTTTCCGACATCTAGTAGGCTTTTACATTAGGCTTGAATGTCTCGCAAGCCAAATACCTGAAGTGAAGGACATCCAATCATAGGAGCAATTGCTCTGTCATTTTTCATAATACCTTTTGGATTCCGCCATGCAAAGCCATCCGCATCATTATCAGTATTAGAAAAATGGCCCATTTTGCGATGGAAGCCAAAATCCACGCGGGTTGAGATGAACCATTATGCCAACCATGAGACTCTCATGAGGGGAAGCAAATTCTATGATTCACACCTGTTCCTTTTGCAAATTGCGAATTGTTTCAAACTCCGAACATTTAGACTAGCTCGTGAAAGCAACTCACAAAAAAAATTAATTTTAGATTACAGTTTGCGCCTATTGGATTTTTGACGCGAGGAACGTTCGATTCGCAACAAGACAGAAGAATATCAAATGTCAAAAAAGAATCGACTTAAAAAGTAAGGCTACATTATTTGTATTTCTCTTAATTCAAGGCTCTGGATCACTGCTAGTGCGAGGCTGACTGATATCGGCCACAATCGGATTCAATGCCTTGGAGAAATCGTCCACGGTCATGCGCAATTTTAGATGTACATGCCCTCCTCCCATCCAAAAATAGCGCAAGGGCATAATGGGAGCACTCAAAATAATGGGCACGGGTTGCAAAAGACCAAAGGGCACCACTGCATTATTGTCGTATCCCGTAATTCGACTATTGTCTTCTTCCGAGGCAATTCGAATATCAAAGTCGGTGGTGGCGTCCAGTCGATCCGGAACCGGACGCAAGGCCCGAATCGCGTTGATCAATTTTTTGGTATCCAATGTGGCTTCATACTGAAGGACAACCAAAACAAAGCGTGGATTGGTTGGATCTTGGGTATCCTTTTCTTCGGGTGCCTTTCGATTTTCCATGAGTAAGGACTTGCAAAGATAATCCGTGGAGGGCGCTCCCAAGGCCTTGGCGCGTCCTGCCAGTGGCCATGTGTAGTACTCTTTGGCCACCCACTTCCAATTCGTGCTATACAGGGACGCTTGTTCCACTGCCAGCCGGGCGCGTCTCATTTGTTCATCGATAACAACGTCGTCGTGGGGGCACGCAAAGCGTTTCTTCTCCAATGCTTCCACTCGTTGGAGCAATGCCGGAATGTCGGCGGTCATGCTGGATGGTCAAAAATAGTATTTGATTCTCGAGTCAGTGCCTTACACAAAGCGTCGTTGCTTCCAAATTTCTTGTCGGCTTTAGTTAAAGATAGTAGAGGAGGACTTACTAGGTAGTAGCTAGCTAGTTTAAAGTAGTTGGCAATGGTACTACTGCTGTAGGTAACAGAAAATTAAAGACCAGTCGAGACATGCAGTAATTATTGACCGGCTTTCTTGCTGTCCCTCTGCAAGGGCGAAGCGGTAAGATTCTCAATGCCATGATGAAGTGTTCCACTGTGCGGCTATTAAATAGAACGGATATACTGTGCGACTAAAAAACCAACGTATACCGGTTCACTAAGCAACGGTTATCGGGAATATTCCGTCGTCGGGATTTGAAAAGATCGCCTAAAAACGAGTGACCTCCAACCCTAATACAAGGAATATGACTATGATAAGTCGGATAAAACTATCTGGGATTCAATGAATGAGATAAACAACGGCGGCTTCTTCCATGAGCAAAACGAGAATATCAAGGTCACACACACGTTTGTGCACCTGCTGGCACGCAGTTTTTAGTAGTTTTTGATTTTTTGTTGACACTTCCTGTCGATGTGTTGGTAATCTATGCACAAGATCCTAGTCACAAACAACAACTGCAAGGTATCCATTCTACGCCTAAGTAAAATAAAAAGAGTATTGCAGTTGTAGTATGGAAGACCCACAGGATGTACTAGAACTGGATGAAGAGCTAAGCAATATGCTTCATGCTCTGGAGGAAAGGGTGACGAATTTGGCTGTTCAAGAACTGCGTCGTCCTTCTGTCCGGCCGCACCGCTACCACCATCAACCACATCAACCACATTATCCGCAGGAACAGCATCCGCAGCAACCACAAGATGCTATTGAACGGCACATTAACGTGCAGTGTGACGAGTGTGGAGAGGGTAAGTTACAATCAATTTGGACGAGCTAAAACGCTGCCTCCATTTCTTTTGGATATTTCTTAGACAAGAATTATCACCAAATCCTGTCGTGCTTTGGCTTGCTCGTAATCATTCTACGGTAATTATGAATTGATTTTTCTCACCCAATATTTCCCTCGCTTATCTCTTATTAGATCCCATTCTAGGAACGCGATACAAGAGCGTCTTGCGAAGAAACTATGATGTTTGTGAGCGGTGCTTGCAAGAAAATCATAATGGTGTCATCGACAATAACTTTGTGGCCTTCACACAGCGCGTTTCCATTGTCGATACCCGGTCCCTGGAACCAACCGATAGTGGCCGCAGTATTACTGTGTATTCCTTTGGGAGTTTGGCCGAGCAATTGGACGAGGACCCCAAGATTGAAGATGTGACCTTTTATGTACGTAGGCACGACTGTGAAGCCTTGTACTGCATATGCTATATTTTCGTCGAGCGTTGCTGCGTGAAATCATTCATGTTGACTGTAGTCTCTTGATTGAGTTTCCCACGATGACTATTTGAAGAAATTGTCGCGCATGTAGTGTTCTGTTTATATATGTAGCTGTGTGAATCATGACCTAACATTTTGAGATTGTTTCTTGTTTGCTTGTTTGTCCTTGCAGATTGGTCACATTATGCGCAATGCAGCGAATGGGACTCCAGTGACGGCTGTTCGAGATGCCATTGCCAATCATCCGGGACTCAAGTGCTTGCACATTTACATTCGGGCGACGGTCAATATTGACGAAACCGTCGTGGCGCTTGCCGAAGGCCTGAAGGTTTCTCAATCCGTTCAATCGGTCTCGTGGTCCATTGGGGCGTCCACCCGTCGTGATCCTCTTGGGGAGGTGGCTTGTCAGGCTCTGCGTGACCTCATGGAACACAATCGAATCATTCGTTTCATGTTTGTCAAACGACCATTTGCTTATGGGATTTCTCGTCTCGATGTCGTGGATGACAATCTTTGTGATTATCTTTTCGATGGATTAATCAATAATGCGACGCTCCAGACCTTTCGTTATGTTGGTTGCAACCCCTTGGCGGATCGAATCAAGAACAAAGCTTGGTACGCTATGGAATTTAATCCCAACATTCGACGCATCGAAGCCAACTTTGAAAATAGTGATTGTCAGCTTGACATTCTGAGCGCGGATAAGAAACACAACTGGATGGAACGATGGGCGGCATCCGAAGCCGACAGTGAAACGAGATTGAATGTCCTCAAGGAAGTTCAAACGTCTCAGTTAGATGCCGTTCCGGCCTTGTATCACTTTATCCGCAATCAACCAGGATTCTTGATTGAAAACTACAGCGGTTGAGCACATCCTTTTTTATTTACATGCAGCATGCGCTGCATTGCATTGTATTGCATTTGACGAAAACGATACGGACGAATAATTGCGAAAGAGAATAGTATAGAGTAATTTGTGTGGTATGAAATGAAAAATTAGAAATTGAATTCAATTGAATTGAACCGAAAGGTACTGCATGGAGCAATCTATGAGAATAATGGATTTGTAAGAATTAATAGCTTTCAAAATTCTGACTACAACACCTACGTCGCCGCTGAACTCGCTACTCTAGTTTTTGTTAGTAGTACCTTTTGTACAAATTATGGCTGGGGACAGGACTCGTGTCTCTATTGTTGCTTGACTGAGCCAGGGTACTAGCTAACTACAAGTGTCAGTTTTTGGAAGATCAGCAGGTTCTTACTCAAAATAGATTGGCCACTACTAATAGATCTACATAGTAGGTAATCAGCAGGTTATGGGTTGCTCTCACATGGTAGCTCTAACCCTATCGATCAAGCTAGCTAGATGCATGCACGGTGACGGGCCACCCATCACATTTTTTTCTTGTGATCTGCCGATCGATCATCGTCCACACTACTTTCTTTGCATTGATTGGATGCAATCATGCAGTTGAGTGAATAGTACTAGCTAGTAGTCCCCTGTATATTTCTTATTTCGCTTGCCAAAAAGTGGACTCTACTACCTAGCAAGTCATCAACCTGACTGGATTCTTTTCAATGCATTGACCGACCAAAAAGTGTCGCTAATTTTTTCTTTGGACCGATCGAAAGGAAATCCGCTTCACTTCCACCGAATTCAAAAAGGGAACACCTACAACAATAATGATGAGGAGGCAACGCATCCGACAAGCGGGCTACTCGGCTCACGTGATTCTTTCACTGCTCTTCCTACTGGACATGAATCGCGGTTCCACTGGATTTTCTTCCCTGGAATTCCCAGCCTCCATTTTCCAACCAAGAAGAATACATCATCGATCAGCATGGCCTACTAGTATGCTGTTATCATCTACGCACGACAATCGAGAGACAACACAGGCAGCTCGGCAAGACCAAAAGCCACTCACTACTTCAGGATCTTCAGCTACCACCAACACGGAGTATTCCTTTTTTGACGAAGCCATTATTTATGTTCGTTCTGGAAGTGGAGGACAAGGGGCTTCTACCTTTCGAAAAGGCGTAGGTGGGCAAGATGGCCCTCCCGACGGTGGTAATGGTGGCCGTGGGGGAAACGTTATATTACAGGTCGACGAATCCTTGAATACCTTGGCAGGACTCAATCCTCAGGCCTTTCGTCCCAATGCCTTTGGTGGCAGCGGTGCCGCCGTGAGTGGGGGTGCTTCGGCTACAGTGTCGTCGTCGTTTGTGCGAAGTTTCAAGGCGGAAAATGGTCAACCAGGAGACCGACAACTGAAACGTGGCAAGTATGGACAGCATGTTACCATTCGATTACCCCCGGGGACGGTAGTACAGCAAGTCATTACCACAAAAGCGGGTAATAACAATGAAGAAGAGGAGGTGGAATATGTCAATTTGGGAACCTTGAAATTGGAAAATCCCACCATGATAGTAGCCCAAGGTGGAGAAGGAGGGGAGGGCTCAGGGGTCAATGCCAAAGGTCGTGGTGTCAAACGAACACGAATTGCTCCAGAAGGAGCTGTGAAAATGACCATTAAGTTGACATTAAAGATTGTGGCGGATATCGCTCTCGTTGGGACTCCGAATGCTGGTAAGAGCACATTTTTGGCTGCCGTCACAAGGGCCAAACCAAAGATTGCGAATGTAAGTGCAGCGTCAACGTAAGGGTCAATGTGCGCTGCTGGCACTGAGTATGAAAGCGTGTTCGTTTCTTACAAGCTGTCGCTTCATTCTTTGTGTTTTCAGTATCCTTTCACCACCTTAATACCAAATCTGGGTGTCTGGATTCCACCAGAGAAAGATTTTCGAGACCCTTCATCGGCATCCAAGGACCAAACAGCTCGGAGGCAGACGGATGGTGCGGGAAGCGAAGGATTGGCATTATGTGTAAGTTTGCGCGAGATGAACATTGGCTTGGGGTTGAATTTCTGGATTTCTCAAATTGGCATCCTCACTTTCCCCTTCGTAGGATGTACCCGGCTTGATCGAAGGAGCTGCACAAGGCATCGGCCTGGGACATGCTTTCTTGCGGCACATAGAGAGATGCCATGCCATTCTTCATTTGGTAGACCCAACTGCAGAAGATCCAATTGGAAACTTTAACATGATCAACCAGGAAATCACCAAATATGGAACAGGCCAGCTAGCTCAAATGCCTCAGGTTGTGGTTGTGAACAAGTGCGACGTATGGGACGATGATAATAAATCTGAAGACTCTATTGAAGTGCCAGCAATGTCCCGGACTGAGTTGGAGACAAAGCTCCGAGAAAACATGTCGCATACACGTCTGATGTGGATGAGTGCCAAGGAAAAAGATGGAGTGGAAGATCTGATGATTCGACTTGATACTTTCGTCAAGAAAGTAAAAGAATCCAAAGTCGACAATGAGCCGGCTGAATGAGTCATAGCGCGTCAGTGAGCAGTTGTGCAGAGGGAAGCAGGGCAATTTACTCAACCAAACATCGATCCAACAAACAGATTGGCCCTTAGTTGGGCATGGTGGTGGTTGCGCCCCGACAACAAGATCTTCTATCATGGACAACCTGAACATCTGAGCAAAATTGTTATGGACGGATGTTAGTACATTCTTTTGTTATTCTACTATCCAGAAAAACCTGTCCTTTGGTCCGATACCCACACCATCATTTACCCGTCTTTTTTAGAATTTATTGTCGAAAATAATTCTGTATTCTTTCGTGCTTCTTGCGCCATATCAAATAGATCGTCTTTCAAATCATCTTGCCCTTCACCAGCGTCAATATTGTCACCTTCCAACATGCTGCTTGCAACCTGATCGTCGTGCAATGCCCACAGCCTGCAGCGTTTGGTAAAGGTGTCATTGGGTGATGAGCAAAACAGACAATACCTATCACCAAGCCATGAAACAAATCAAAACTTACCAGGGATCGTTGGCGGCCCTCCTTCGCTCCAAAAAGCTCCTCTTTTTTCGATCGTCGCTAATGTAAATACCACGAAATCCAGGGAAGGACGACAGATTGTCACCTTTGCCATGATCTTTGTCTTCTACGGGTAGCACCTCTCCTGTGTCTTTGCATATGTTGTAGTAAAATGGGATACCAGTTGGAATATTGAGGTCTTCAATTTCCTCTGCAGGGATACCATCAATATCCATTACCAGCGCGCGCAGAGTATTGGCGTGCGCCACAACCAGCGAATGAGTCGAATCGATATCATCGTCGGCATGCTTGGCGTCCTCAACAATATCCACCCAGGCTTTGACAACACGAACTTGACAGTCCTCCAGGGACTCGGTACTAGGAACACTTTCTAGTTTTCTGTATCGTGGGTCGTCGTTAATGCTGACAAAGTGGGGGTGGTCCTCTGTCATCTCAGGAGGGCGGGCAGTATAACTCCGTCTCCATTTCATGACACGTTCTCTTCCCAATCTATCGGCGGTCCGCTCTTTGGAAAGTCCTTGGAGTGCGCCATAATGTCTATTAGTCGGTTTGTTTGATAAAGAAAGATTGTTGTCATGTTAGACCCTCGTTGTCGCTCAAAATTTTAGTGTTTGATTCAAGTTTCCTGTTCCGCACCTTTCATTCAGCCGCCAATCGTAGCTAATGGGGGTGTATGCGATGCCCCCTTCAAGGGCAGGTAAAATACAATTGGATTAGCTCTGACAAGGGTTGGGATTCAATCGCTTCAAAACGACTACTAATCATTCACAATTTACTTGACGTACCAGCCTCGAGGGCCCGGTGGGCTGTAACCTAACAACAGGAACATATTAGCGCAAGTTAGATGCTAAATCAAAGAGGAGAAAGCCCATCACGATGTCATTGTGGAAACCTTATCCACTCCGCCAAACTTACAATAGAACGGGTCAACATGCTGCAGTAGCAGTGGCGAAAGGTAATTAGATTCGACCTACACGGTCAGGTGAATTTCAATCAGATGAGTGGTCGTGCAAGAGGCTTTGAGCATATCCAAGAAAAATCAACTCGATTTAAGAGACCGAATGAATCCAACCAGGACGACTGGAACCTAGCTTTCTTTGAATAGAGCAACAGAGCACGAAACAGCATTCGGAAGGATTTTGGAATAATTCGTCGCGTTTTCATTGGATGGGCTTACCGAAAGACCTCACCAGCTTCAGAAGCCTCAACCCTCCCTCGCGGCGTCAAAGCAACGTCACACCAACCTAAGAGGAAGGAGAAAAGAAACAAAAACTTAGGTGGTGGATAATGGTCGAAATATTCATCCATTTCCAGGAGTGGCCGAAGCAGTGCGAATTTTGGTGAACTAGGGACTAGTTCTCTTCCAGAATACACAAAACACTTTTTATACGCACCAGTGAAAATGTTGGCATTATTAAATTCAGATTCTCCGTGACGCATAAAGACGATTCGATGAGCATTTGGAGGAACAGGAGGGAGACTTGAGGCAGGCCTTTTTCGAGCTGTATCGCCAGCGGGATCGTTTTGTACCATCATGAAGGACAATAACCTCCGAGGCCAGCTCCTGCTGAAAGGGACGCCGCCTTTGGTGGTGGCAGAAAATGCTCTAACCTGCAGGACCATTGTCATTGCCATCCACAGAAAACAGAGAGTAAATAGCATTAAAGACTTGATCCAGGCTGCCATCTTGTCGCCATGGAGCTAGCGACTGGCTGTGTTCTCTATAACCTTTTTACATGCGAAATCATCGTCGGCACCATCTCTCATTTTCTTCATGATTCCTCGAACATTCATCGCCTCACTTTGACTGATGACGCCGATGTTGGCGTTTTGGGAAAATGTCATTGATGCCTATTATGAGGGAATGTGCGTCCATATACATACTTATTTTGTGGTGGTGTTTGTAGAACTAGTTTTACAGTACTGGTAAGGTGTGGTGGTGTCTGTGCCAGTTATGTCTGAATATTAGTAAAGGAGGATGGCACCTGAGGTTCATGTAACAATGGCATCTTGCCACACAAGAAGAATGAGACAATGACAACATGTTGGATTTGTATCACTAAAAGGGGCTGTGCAGCAGAGGATATAATAATTATAATACAGCTGTCATGTTTTTAATCCGATCTATGCCCAGCAAGAAAATATGCTGATTATTGATGGGTATATCCATGAATTCACTTTCCTATGGAAGTTGACCTTATTTTGTTCCTAGCCTCTTTTTGTTACGTAAGATCATCAC
>Ga0163148_10005514_pt1 | contig 12652 bp, 16 predicted proteins | sample OliLakLV19MP7P2_FD_148606 | JGI IMG/M metagenome (GOLD analysis project Ga0163148, IMG submission 148606) | Freshwater microbial mat bacterial communities from Lake Vanda, McMurdo Dry Valleys, Antarctica- Oligotrophic Lake LV.19.MP7.P2 | ecosystem: Environmental > Aquatic > Freshwater > Lake >... | reverse complement strand
GTCAAGAGATAACAGCAGAGACAATAAACACGGAGCCTACGATGTTCAACGGTGGCCATTGGATTATCATCGTCAAAGATTCTTTTCGATGGATCGTGAACGACCTCGACGGCCGCTTGACAGGCAGCGAAGTCGGCGAAGAAGAAGCAGACGAGATCGACGACAGCGGCGTAGACGAAGTCGCAGCCTTTCCTCTTTCTCGCATTCTCACTCTCCCGATCAGAGAATGGCACAACCCCCTCACCATCGAGCTGCTGCTGCTGCTGCTGGTGGTGCAGTCGTCCCTGCAGGGGTTGTCAGCGATGACGAGGAAGCCATCATGATGGGAACCACGGGCTACGCCTTTTCTCGTGGAGAGGGAGGAGGGCCCAAGGGAGGAGATCCTACAACACAACACACACGTAGAAGTAGAAAGATAAAAAGTCAAGGTGGAGGCTGTCGCAGAGCAGCACAACCCAAAGAGAAGAACGACGCAAGGAACAAACGCACAAGAGACAGCGCCCAGTCCTCCTCGCCGGCCTACGATGACACGGTGGGTCATTTCTGGGGAGGAGCAGGTACAATCGTTGCGGACAGATACCGAGTCGAACGAGAATTAGGTGTAGGAACATTTGGGCGTGTCTTAGAGTGCACTGACTTGAGCAAGGTTAGTAATGTTGGGGGGGGCATCGGAGGTGGTAAAAGAAGTCAATGTCATTACCGAGACGAAAACTGTCTTGTGGCTATCAAGATGGTGAGGAAGGTCAAAAGGTACTACGAATCAGCGCTCATCGAAGCCGATATTGTCTCCGACGTAAATCGCAGGGGCGGTCCCCGTGGTAGAGGAACTTCCCATTTCGCTGTTATGTACGATTCTTTCAACTTCTTAGGTCACTACTGCCTTGTTTTTGAAAGTCTGGGTCCCTCTCTGTATGACTATTTGAAACGCAATAAATATCAGCCCTTTCCCATGGATTATGTTCAGGGTTTTGCGCAACAGCTGTTGGAAGCAATTGAGTTTCTTCACAGTTTCCGACTGATTCACACCGACCGTAAGTGCTTTTCATGCTATAAGTGATCGTTATCTGTGAGGTGGAAATTGCTTTGCATCTGGTTTGGCTGATGCCATGCCTTTTGATTGTTCGAATCGGATGCCATGTTGAATTAAATCCAGTCAAGCCGGAAAACATTCTCGTCACGAAATGCCGAGACGTCTCATACAATGGATTCCAGAAATTGCCGGAATCGACAAGGATCAAAGTCATTGATTTTGGCGGTGCCACTTTCGATTTTGAGAAAAAATCTACGCTCATCAATACCCGCCAGTACAGGGCACCGGAGGTTATCTTGGGCTGCGGATGGAGCATGGCCTCTGACCTTTGGTCTGTGGGCTGCATCTTAGCGGAACTGTATCAGGGGGAACTCCTCTTTGCGACGCACGACAATCTCGAACACATGGCTTTGATTGAAACAATAATTGGGCCCTGGCCTCGTCACATGCTGCAGAGAGCTAACCAATTGAATTCTTCGTTGGCAAGTGAAGCATTCAATGCTAATGGTCGCCATCGAATGGAGCGACTTCTGCCGCCAGAGAATGCCTCGTACGTGCTTAGTATGCCTCCACTTGAATCCATTGTGCGCAAGAAGAAGGATAGTTGGTTCCTGAGTTTGCTGCAAAGTATTTTGACGATTGATCCGGAAAGTAGAGCTTCCGCAAGAGATGCTCTTCGCAAGTCTTTTGGCTGAGATGATAACATCTCTCTCTTAGCTTATGCAGGGATGTAGTATACCCGCTTTCAGTGATATCTTTTGCAAAAATGTAAGTTAGCTACTACTAGAGGTAAGGTTTGTTACCAGTAAGGCTGCCCCGCCAGCAGTCATTCATCAACGCCTGCCCTGCAGCATCCAAGGGTATTAACTCTAACCCTTTGATGTCTGCTTGCCAGTTGTTCTGGCTCCCTTCGTATAACCCAGAGCTCTCATTCTCCAAATTGATCTCACATCGTCTCTGAAGATGAGACACTACAGGGGGTAGTAGGTATCTGCATTAAGCCATGAAGTTGCTTAGAGATATAGCTATCGGGGGACTCTACTCTATCTAGTAATGTAACTAGTGCTAGCTAGTACTCGATTTTGTTGGTAACAAATGTCACCTTAAAAGCAGAGTGAGCTCATCTGCTTCAAAGTCTAAGATTGAGGTTTTGGGTGTCCTCGGTGTGTTGGTCAGACATGCCATCTGTCTGCCTGTCTGTGGTCCTCCATCCTACGCCTGGGACCCTCCACTTGGTGACCCGCAAATCAGAGAAAAGAGACGGCAAGAGAGTGTGCGACAACAGGAAAGGAGGATGGACAAAGTCCAAAACAAATAGGAATTACCCAAAAATAAGGCATCAGACCCCACTGGGATCTTTCAACAAAGCACACAAATTAAGCAAACACAAGTTTGCAATGCCCATGACACAATGAACTTGACACTCATAGAGTATCTAACCAAGTAGCTCTGGATAGGTCATCAGATTAGTTGATGACTCCAAGATGGAATTCCATTGTTCCCCATGTTCACTTTTGCTGTGTTGTTGTATCTGAGTCTGTAGACTGCTGTTGAGTTCCTAGACGTGTTGTTGTAGCCACAGACACCGGTTCTTACTGTTCTGTAGTTGCAAGACAGTGGTTCAAAGTCTTTGGAAGTTATGCAGATTGCGAGTTTCTTAGATAGATCTCCTTGGAAAATCTCTCTGAGGTTGGTGAATCTGTGGTATGACAGCGACACTGTCAGCCATTGGAGGTTGAATTTGTCTTTGATGCTTTTGATTATTGTGTGGACAGGTTTTGACCATAGATTGGCTTGTCTGATGCAGAAGCAGGTTGTTCTTTGTCTATTTTGTTGGTTGTTGGAATCATCCTTAGCTTGTTTATATGCTTTGGCTTCTTCATTGAGTTGCAATTGTTTAGTCAGTATTGGAATCTTTTTGGTGAGGAGACCAGCATGTTGTGCTGTAAAGCTTGGAAGCGTTGTGGGTAGATTTTGTCTAGTGGTAGGTTTTTGTTCATTTCAGTGATTGTTGTCAGTTTAGATAGTCTTTTGTAGACACCTGAAGGGATGGCTTTGAAGCATGCTTTGTTGTGGATGCTGTATTTAGACACTTCCGTTGTTGGTTGGGTTTGAAGTGCACTTGTAGGTTTCCTTCAGTTGACCAGACGAGTTTGGTGTCTAAGCATGGAAAGAAGTTTTCTGTTTCAACAAATATCTTTGGCTCATTACACACTTTTGGTGTCTGTTGGAAAATCACACAAAACATGTGTGCATCCCCATAGAATTCCACAGAATGGCATCTTGAAGCACATCTGAGTCGGCAACAAAGAAGACTCCAGAAAGATCCATGGTGCTGTGTCAGCTCTGCTGCGCTACTCATTGTCCATGTGTCAGTGTGCCGTGTGTGTGTGCGTGCGCATCTGTCAAAAAAATATGGGTTCAGAAATGACAGGGTTGGGGTTAATAACATTTATAGGGCACCTAGCAGCCTGTCGTGCTGCAGCTGTTTAATTGTCTCTGTCTAGTAGCCACTAATAGTCCCTACTAAGTCTTCCAGTGTCACTGCAGAATTGCTGGTGGGTGCCCGGACCCTTTCTCTTGCTGACAGATATCACTTTGAGCTCAACTTGGCTGACCTCCTTGACAAGTCAACCCCATGCAAGAGAAACTTGCTATGAATGTTATAATAGCCAGGCAAAGGTATAAGATGCAACAAGCTCACTTTGAAGGCATTTAGACTCACTCTGTTGCCATCCCCAAGCTGATCAAATGGATGACCACTGGCAGAAACTCCTAGTGTGTACCCTCAACCTTATCTCTTGCAATGCCCCATGCTTCTGAGCATGTCTTAGTCCCCTGCCAACCGGGACCAAAGATGCTTCTCTTCAGCTGAAGATAACCCTTGTAATCAAATCTGAAGGTCAAACTCTTCGCTGGCGTTTCCAACAGATGCAATGCGCGCAACACCCTACAACTCTTACATAAAACCTCTAACGAGTCTGTTGAAACTACTTCAACAGATAGATCAACCCAAGCGGAATGCAGCATGATAGAGTCCATACGATGTGGATTGACCTATTGTGGTGCCTACTGCACTATGTCCTATGCTCTCATTCTCTCACAAACCTGAGCTTACCTCCTAAACTCACCTCACTTTGTTTCTGACAACAACCAAAAACCAAATCCTCAAATAAATGCACCTACCATGGCGCAATGCGTACTGGATCCTGTCCTATTATGACCCCAAAATTGGGAGCAACCTGCTGATTTACCTCATTCTAAACAACACCTTGGAAAGTTGTGCAGTGCCAAGATCAAAGCTTTGTGTAAAGAGGACAAGATCAACAGTGCCCTCCAACAGGCTTATGTCGAGGGGTCTCAACTCGACAAAGAAATGATTAATAATTTGATTGCCCACGGCCAAGCCAATGCCGCACACTTCCTTCTCCTCATCAAGCCCACAGGCCTTCCCATGGAGAGACCGACAAAGAAGCCATCCAACACAAAAAGGCCTGCATCACCATTGCCCAAGTCATGGTTCACAACCGCCTTGATTTTTTGATCAATGAGAAGGCTCTCCACTTGTGGATTGAACAGTTCCTCCCCAAGTTTAGCCCTGCCAGTTTCAAGCCGGATCAACTCCTGCAAATGAAGCATTGGGTTTGCTAAAGTGAGCCCTAGTAGCCTTCCCTCACATTCCCTCCACTTGGTCGTAAAGTTCTGGTTGCATCTTGAATTTGTTCTGTAACGCTCTGTCTTTCTTTTGATGACAGGTTAATTCTTTATGTGAGAGTGGACACCCTTCTGGGAATTCCTCCTCTTCATTCACAAGTTCTCCTGCAAATGCTTTAGTGCAAAGTTCTTCCTCTGATATTTCTAGTTGACTGAGAGCATAAGTGACAATGTTGTCCATGTCCTTGATGTGGGTAAACTTAGGACCAAACTCTTCTAAGAGGAGTTGCTATCGCAGAACTCTCTCTGTGTTGAAGTGTTTACATACCAGATTCTTGTGATCAATAAATGCTTCAATTTCTTGTCCAAGGAGTATGTTTTGATATTCCTTGAGGGTCTCTGCTATGCTAAGTAGTTCCCTTTCTGTAGTCGTGTGCCATGTCAGAGCTGGGTTTGCGGCTACAGAAAGTAATCAGCTTTCCATCTTGTGACACCACCACTCCTAAATGAAGGCACGACGTCTAGGCTAGGTCCATGTCTTTGTGATGGTTCGGATGGGGGTTTTGGCCATTAGTGTTAAGCAGTTTTGTCGCATTTGTGTCTGTCTTTGTTAATTTTGGTAAACATTGATTAACTATGGCGGATGGTGTGAGCAATGTTGTCGGGTGTCGTTCCAAATTGTTCATTAACATTGCCTAGTAGTGTGTTAGGCGATTGTTCTGGCAGATTTGCGGCTGCACATTTGTTTGCATGAATGGTTGCTAACTTATCTTTTTACATAATCATTTGTCAATCTGGTCCCGCAATGACAAAATGCGTCATTTTGAGTGTGAGAGGTCAATGCATGTGTTCTTGTTGTTTGTGTGTTGAAACACTAGAGCAATGTGCCTTTGTCGACCAACAACGGCACGCTGCGTCATCAGTTGAAATTGCCATCATTGTTTGGATGCCAATGACACTAACTGGATTGCTGATGGAGTGGTAACAATGGGGACGGACGGTCGATCATCACATCAAGTGTCATGTCCTTGGATCGGGTGTGCAGCCGTGCTAGCTGTGGGTCCAAAATCCGCTTGTGGAGAATGGGTGACTAACTAGCTGCTCGTTCTTCAAACTACCACTAAAGCTGGCCATGGTGACCAAGTCTAGTGCTGCAATCAAGAGGAAAGTGAGCTCTTGTAGAGATGGATCATTGCCCTAAACTGTAAGTGTGGTGTCTATGCAATTTTTGTTTGTTTGTATGTATGTATGTATGTCTGTCTGTCTGTCTGTCACTTAAGGAGCATGTCACATAAGGGTTATTGGCTGCATTACGGATGATAGACAGACGCCCAGCGCCACCCGGACGTGCATAACCAACACACCGAGAAACGCCGAGCCTATTTTAGACTTTGAAGTGATTTTGCAATTCAGAAGTAGATTAATCTCACTCTTTCTCTAATTTAATATTTGTTACCAACAACATTGGATTTACTAGCAATAACTAGATAGAAAGGGTCCGACGATAGGTTACGAGCCCAAATGCTTGTATCCATTGGCATCGTCCACTCAACGAGTGCCTCGCGCATTTGTTTTGTGGGTGATACACCAGCTAAAATAGGAGTACCCAGTACCCACACTCCGAAGTTCTCGAAGTTCGGATATTTGATCCGTGTTGTTTTCGTTGTTTGCACAATGATTTCAAGTCCTCAAGTTGTTCTATCAAGAAGTCCTTTCAAGTCAAGTGAGAGGTACATCGCATTGACAGTTTTCCTATTGTGTTTATTACACTTTGTGTGAAAAATACGGCTCGGATACGTATTCAATACATCGTTCCATTGCCGGATATTTCGCATACATTACGAAAACAGTTTCTGGCTGGATATTACCACGGTGATACTTTCACGGGTTTTCACTACTTGTTTTCATCCAGTGACATTTTACGGAATTTAACTACTGGTTTCCATTTCGCCAGTTATTCGAAATTCTGACCTCTCAAGTGACCCTCAAGTGACCGACATGGAGTCTCATCCTGACACGCTGACTAAGTTGGATATATCTGACTGGTGACGACGTGGCATAGTGACCAAGAGCTCCGAAGAAGAAGGAATTCTGACGAAAGGTTCTCAATTGTCCTGCGAGGTCTACAGTATGATTCTCGGATTGCTTCTCAGCAGGAATACGGTTTGTAATGCTACTTGTAAAGAGCCAAGGAGAGTGACGCACGCGACACAATCTCAGCCTGCACGACTATTATTGAAAAATCGTATGTTGAAGAAATTTATTTCTATCTCACTTTTTCGATAAGGTACTAGTAACAATGGTTACTGGCGCTACTCCTCTAGCGCTTACTGGCCCTACTACCCCAGGTGGTCGAGGAGGCAGAAGACCTACAGGTGTCACTGTCAACCCGAGTGTCACTGTCAACCCGAGAACTGTTACAGACTTCGAAGATATCACAGGTATTCCTTTCGTGTTTGTGAGACACCCTACACACCATGAAGCACACATGCACATGAATGCTATCTACTCAGATGCATTCATGGATATGGACGACCTTTTCGCTGTGACGGCTCCTCCCACAAGGACTGCTTTGGTCACCGATCCTGTTGCAATTATCAAGAACAAGATTCGAGGTGATTTTATTGTCCCGAACGCAGTTGATACACCAGATCCGGGACCTATTACTCCTTTATGGGCAAGATGTTCTTTCTCGATCTCTGCTGGCCACCGATACCCTAGTCGGCGCCTTACGCTAGTGACTCTGAGAGAGGCTATGCAGCATGCTATCGCTTTTAATTTGCTACATGAGTTGAAGATTACTGTTGGCCTTCAAGCATTGCACTTCTGACCTGGATTAAACTACCTACAATGGGGAATTGATGTTGCCGATTTGGCAGCCGGTTTTGTAGCACCGACAGCTCCTCCAGCTCCTGCCGCTGCTGCGCCTGCGGCGGCTCCTGGTCCAGCGCCAGCGACACCAGCTGATATCGCGACGGCAGTTGCGCATGCAGTTGCTACAGCCATTAGGTCCGCACCTACACCTGCGATTACAGTGACGGCTGCGGCAGCACCTTCTACAACCAGGTTGCGCATGCTGTTCAACCCAGTTTCTCTCCCAGCCGATGTACGAACGAGGTTCCAACACAAGCAGGATAAGAAAATCCTAACTACTGTGATTTATACCGCGTTCAATTGCCCAGGGGATCCTTGTCATCTTATGCAATGTTGGATCGATCCTGGATTGGAGAAGACAATTTGTGCTGACGGAACTGTTTTCTTTCATGTACCGATTGACAAAAAGATGGTCATGAAGAATCCAGTGCCTTGCAAAAAGGATGCTCATGCAGCGATCCGTCGTTGATACCAAACCTTTCAAGAGACTTTGATGCAGTATGGAGTTTATGTTCATCTGCTATGGCTATTTAGGAAGAACCATGGTGGTAAATGGGGATTTACTATTGGAGACACCACAAACGATGATCTCCCTACTCCGCTACGTATGACTTGTCATCAGTCGTCAACACTGATCTACCAGTTATTGTCACAAAGTACGATGTTTCCCACCGGAAGTCCTCTCCATGACGTTGTAGCTAACTGCTATGGAAATGGTTTGAAGGCGCTCAAGGCTATCCTACTATGATCCCATCCAGCATTTGTAGATGAACCAGCTACATTGGTTACTACCTACCCTAAGCGAAAGGACAAATCTCTTTTGGAATACAAGATGGAAGCTGAAGACTTTCTACAGATGCGTTCTATGGTGCAAGGATTCTCCAAGGAACTTGACGACCCAGGCGAGCTAGATGTCTTCATCAACAACATGAAGTACAGCACCCATGTTCAGCGTGTTACTCGAGATGAAAGACGACAGCGCGCCCTCCTCCACAAGTGCCAAGGAGACAAACTACTTGAAACTTTGAACTCAGGTCTTGATGTTGCCAGATTGCCCTGGAAGGATGGAAGTTATGAATACCTCAAGGGCGGTTCGCCAAGTCTCTACTCCACCTAGAGAGGCAACGACTGGCGCCCGAACATCCCAAATTCCACGACTTCGTCCAAGATGTGGTGCTAGGATCAATGCCATTGATGCGGCTAGTCCTGACTCTGCCGGCACTGGTGGATCTGGGAGTGGAGGAACTAGTGGCGGTTCTGGTGATAGAACCGACTCCGAAGAGCACTATGACTATGATCAAGGTGCTCCCGATGAAGATGTTCCAGGACCATTCATGAATTATGAAGAAGCCTGCGTCAACCTTCTACAGATTGGGGTTCCTGATCGAGACGAAACTCCCAACAACATGTTCACTTGTGACAGTTATCGTAGAGCGGTGCTTGCAATCCGAGAGAATCCGAGTGCGGCATATGCACAGCATTGCATCGTATGTCGAGGACAACATCAATTCGAAAACTGTCCCACGTTGAACAATCACGATTTCCTCAAGCAGCACTACATCCGATTCTGCCAAAATGTCCGCCAAGACCAAGCTGAGCTCTCTCCGCAGAGAAGTGAACAAGTCAACTTCATGGACCGTGGCTATTTCGATGATGAGGAATCCGACAGTGATAACAGTGATCGGGATTTTCCCTACGGCCGCCGCTAAATTCGTTGCAGCTCCACCGTACATCAAACGTCAAGCCTAGAAGTTGCGGGACAACCAAGGGTACACCAATTGGTGGGTTGTCTTCCGCAGGTAAAAGCTCCCTAAGAAATGATGATCCGACCGTGGTTGCGTCGAATCTTTCCAAGAATTTGAAGTCTCGAAGGCCTGTTGCTCCCAGGATAGCAACATTGCCCGATGACGATCCATCCTGTAAGATGCAGAAGCCCTCTTTTGCCTCCGTCGATGATGATATCGAAGATGGAGACATATGTAAAGAGGGGAGGGATGACATTATGATTATGTCATCTATCAATGCGGTGGATATCCACCGCCTCTCATGGTCTCCGGCTGCCGATGTGCAAGTCGAAACAGTTGCTGACCACCCTGACGATGATCCAGATGCGATCCGAGCACAAGTTGATACTGGAGCCCATGTGAGTTGCACTGACCAACAGCACATGCTGCATGGTTATCGAGAATTCACACGTTCCAGACCAAGCCCTGTGAAGTTGATGCCTGCTACGGTCAACTCTGATGCCATCCCTAAAGGTGTTGGCTACCTTCATGTCCCTGCAAAGAATGCTCAAGGGCATCTATCAGTCCAGACTTTCTACACTCCCTACCCTTGAACTACAGCAATTGGCGAAAGGGACCTTGTCAAGGCTGCTAAGATGCGCGTGAAGGACATTGAGTCTGATAGCATCACTAAGCACAAGGACGCAGACACTTTCACCTATCATGCGAAACATTGCAAGAGCTCCAGTAAAGATGTTATTATCCACGGTATCCTTATCAATGATAAATGCTATGCTGGAGCGCTCATTCCTCCTGATTTAGATCCATCAGACCCCAAGGCCACTCCGGCTAACTCAAGCATCCTAGCTCTCGAAAGCGACCCTGAATTTGCTGAACAATGTCGAAAAGCTACTGTGTTGGCTATTCATGGATACCACAAAGCAGTCGAAACCCACCTGCGTGAGGAGATGACCAAGTTGCCTACACAGTTCCATTTGCTACCTTTACATGAGTACATCCAGTCCAACACTCCGGTGTTGACCATCAAGGCTGCCACTGAGAGACTTCTCTGGCATCAACGTCTCGGACACCCAAGCGACTACTGCCTGTTCAATGCCCATCGACATGCTGATGGGGTCCCGTGATTCCCTCATGTGGACCGTGTCCTCGACATCTGTCCAACATGTATTCGCTCCAAGCAAACCAAAAATGCTGCTGGCAGCAACACTGCTGCTAGTAGGACAGCCGAACAGCTCTATCAAGGCCTATCCATCAACTTCTCCTTCTCTGGTCTCGCTCGAAAAATACTTTCAATCAATTTCCGATTGGAACCAAAGTCAAGAAGAAGTTCGGCGACAAGATGTTCAAAGGAAAAGTCATACGGAGTCCTGAAGACACAACTGAGCGAGATCCCGATGCTGATGATTTTGGGGAAACTAGTCAGTCATGGCAAGTTAAATATGAAGAACAGGAACAAGAAGACTGCAATGAGCATGAGATGGAACGAATTGCCTATTGCAACCTACCTTGGTTCGATCCCCACAAACATCGTGATGATGATAATATTGGTCTCAATGGAGAGACCTCGTGGATCCTTGTCACCAACCACTTCTCAAGGATGAAGCATGGCGACACAAGAGTCTCTAAGGCCTCACCTATCAACTGGCTCAGAGATTTCCTAGAGAAACACGCTCCAGCTTGCTCTGGCAAATATGTTTTCATGGACCAAGGCGGTGAGCTATATAACAATCCTGAAGTGCGCAAGCTCTTCACTCGATTTGGATACGACATTAGACCAACTGGTGCTGATGCCTCCAATCAAAATGCTCCTGTAGAGCGCGACCATCTAGTGGTTGCCAATGCTATTCAAGCCCTCCTGTTGGGCGCCAACCTTCCTATCAAGTTCTGGCCATATGATTTCCATTTCTGGCTATGCATCGATAACTCCATGGCCTCACGAGATCAACTGGTCTCTCCCAACTACATCACTGCTGGCAAAAAAGACGACCTATCAGCCCTGTGCACTTTTGGCTGCAGAGTTTGGGTACGCCCTCCTGGTCGATGATCTGCTAAGTTGATCCCCAACTCCTGCAAGGGAATTTTCCTAGGTTTCATACCCAACACCGACAAGAATATCATCTGGTATGACACCGAAACTCATGTGGTCAAGATTGCCAAGCATGTACGATTTGATGAAGGAATGAATGACCTTCCTCCTGACCTAGTTCCTCCTAATGTTGTTCACTTGCAACGTGCGCAAAATGGAGAACCTCTTCCTGGCAAAATAGAGGAAACCTTGGTCGATCAGTTTACCTTCCACCTCAACCCTTTCTCCTACACTATGGTGACAGGAGTCCAGGTAACTGATGATGATCCCTCTTATGGACTCACTCTGGCATCCGATGAACTCAACCATCGTGCCTGTGTCACCGATGTCAAGGAAAATAGCACAGCAGACAAAATGTATGCCACACACAAGTCAACTCTCAAGAATGTAAAAGGAGCCTACCTTGTCAGCATGAATGGAAAACGAGTCTTCGCAAAAGACGACACCATCTCCATGCCACGACAGCTGTATGACAAAGAGCTAGCTATCGAACGCAAGCTCTCTTCTGCTGAGACATGGTGCGCCGTTGCTGAGCACAATGTCATGGAACCCAGTGCTGTTCCTGATGTTGATCATCAGCATCAACTTTCGCTGGCTGATGTTTGCTGCATCTCTGCCATTTGTTATCCACACCTTGATTTCTCCAAGTCCTCACTCTCCACCGAAGAAATGGAAATGGTCATACAGGCCATCCAATCTCAAGCTATCACTCTAGCGGAGCAGGCCATTGGCCGCTTCACTATGCGCAAGCTTCGTTCCCTGAGCACCTGGGAACAATGGCGCGCTGGTGAACACAAACAGCTCGATCACTTCCATAACCTCAAGATGTATGGTGAACCTGTCAGGAAACCACCTGGTGCTATCGTTCTGCGACCACACTGGCAGCATTCAATTAAGCGAGATGGCACACGACGCTCTCGCAACTGCTGTGATGGCTCACCCCGATCTGCACCATTGCTACACGGCATTGCTTCAACCTATTCTTCCTGTGTTGAACAACCGGTACAGCAACTTTTCTTTGCTTTCGCCGCACGAGAGAACTATTGAGTCTATGGAGGCGATGCTCAAGATGCTTATGCACACTCTCCGCCACCCGAGACTCCCACCTTCGTATCCATTGACAACGCCTATGCCGACTGGTATGAACACCATTTCAAGAAGAAGTTAGACCGCTCTCTCGTCCTCCCAGTCCTTCATGCGCTCCAAGGTCATCCCGAATCTGGCAAACTCTGGGAAAAGCACATCACTGCTATCCTGCAATGG
>Ga0163148_10005510_pt1 | contig 12655 bp, 6 predicted proteins | sample OliLakLV19MP7P2_FD_148606 | JGI IMG/M metagenome (GOLD analysis project Ga0163148, IMG submission 148606) | Freshwater microbial mat bacterial communities from Lake Vanda, McMurdo Dry Valleys, Antarctica- Oligotrophic Lake LV.19.MP7.P2 | ecosystem: Environmental > Aquatic > Freshwater > Lake >... | reverse complement strand
AAAGAAATCATGTTGTTGCCATTGCGGATCGTTGCGCAATGACAACGGCAAAACGGGTGATTTTTGGCATTTTCGGGACGGCTTCAAGTCTTGGTCAGCCCCCAGCTTTGTGGCGGAGGTGATGGCCCACTCTGAATTTGGCGTTGTGGTCCTCTCTTGGGTGGGTTGCATCTGTTCATGAACTGAAATCAGGTTTTTGCCGGATCGTCAGACAAGGACAACGGCAATGCGGGTGATTTTTGGCTTTTGCCGGACGGCTTCAACATGCATGGATCTCAGTTCAAAAAGCTGTTGAAAAGGGTCATTTTGGGAGTTTTTGTGCATTGTGACAGCTTCTTTTCTTCAATTCGGTTAGCTCCCAGTGACATGGCCACAGTTGTGTGCCGCCCTGAAGTTGACTCTTTGGTCATCCGATTTGAGCATGATGCAATGTTTTCTCAAGATGCCGACAGCCATGGGTGTTGGCTCAGTTGAGATCTTTTGTGCCACAAAAACAACTTTCATGGTTTCATTTGTGGTCCTGATTGGCAATCTGCGTTCAACAAATTGCAGACTGGCAGCCCATCGTCAGGTGCAGTGACACGAGAAGTTGAACAACAGAATTCAACACAAAGTTTTCCTCCGTTTCCTCATGAAGATTGTGCATTCATCAGATGACACAGTTGTGGCTGCAGGACGCTTCAAAGTTGAAAAGAAGAAATGAAAAAAAAACCAATGGGCAAACGCTCTTTTGATGATGCAAACATGTGACATTTAGCTCTTTGTTTGAGATGATCCATTGAAAACAAAACAACAGTCACAAATGTGTTGTGAGGTGATTGAAGGGTTAGTTTGTTGCACCATCTTGTTGAATCACATTCCAATGACAAAAAAAATGTGTTGGCAGACTGATTCAGCATGTGAATCACAGTCACAATTTGAAAGAAATTGAAATGCACCACACAACAATCTGCATCACAATGCATTGCACCATTTCTAACCATTTTTCCACTTTCCATGTGCAACGCTTCAGCCAAGGTGTTTTGGCTCAAAAAATTGTGACTGTGATCTTCAGACACTGTGTCAAAAATGTTGCTGTTTTGTGAGTCAACTTGCTGAATGAATTTGTTCAATCTTTGTCATTCTGAAGCCTTGTTGAGCTTGTGTTCAGTTGTTTGTTTCTTTTTGCTGTCACATTGCCACACATTGTTTGATTTTCTTCTGTCAATGACTCCTGTGACAATGTCTCAAATGCAGTCGAATTGTCTGGAAACAAAACAATGTGTTGCTTGCTTGATTGCATCCAGAAGCAGCATCAGTGCACATTGCCATTTCTGACATTGCCATTTCTGACATTGCTGGTCTGCTGTGCTGCTTTCTTGCAGCCAGCTGATCCATCTGTCTGGCCATGCCACCATCACTTTTTGATGGGAGGTCGTCGTCCAGGGCAGTAGGTTTGCTAATCCGCGTGCGGGACTCAGTGCTGGAGGACACTGTTCGATTGGCATTTGGTTCCCTAAAGCGCAAAGTCATGACGAAGAACACTTACGAAGCGTTACTTCGAAATAGAAATGATCCCGTAAGGATTAGGGAAGCACCAACAGAAGTTCTTCATTACGACATTTCACGTGTAGAATTCGAACACCGCATCGGCAACTGAGCTTTGTGAATTATTGTATTCCCCATTAGGAACGATAACTTATGATTGGTTCATTCGCTCTCAATGGATAAATAAATGGCCACATGTTCGCTGGAAACCGGAAGTGATAGGCCGCATATTTAGGCCTGCTTCTCTGTCCTACCGGCATGGAGTACTGAGTAGTAACGAGGGGATGCCTCTAAGAATGACGTGTTGGTATCCAAGGGAACCTTTGCTTTAAGCCAGTCAAACTAAGAACCCTCAACATGTTGTTGTCACCGAATATCATAGATACACCGTACTATTTTCTAGATAGTAGCTACTCCGAGTTGTACTGTAGCTACTACTAGCTAGCTACTGCGTGCAAGCAGTAAGTAAAGTACCAGTAGAGAAAGATACGACTTCCCCACAATTTTGGCCAGTAGATGATAGTCAAACATTCATTTAATTTAGATAGTCTGGCGAAACAACAGTGGCGATCGTCTGTCGATCGATGTCGATCGAAGAAGACCTCACTTTTAAGGCTCTTTTGACCGAAAGGCTAAAAGGAACCCTTGCCAACTCTACTCTAGCTAGCTAGAGGCTAGCTAAAAGCTAAAAGGAGTAAAAGCTAACCCCAGCCCGGTGAAACTAGCGAACCAATAACACACACCATTTCACAATCCAAAGTGATTTGTAAGAAGCACTCACACACTTCGTCGTTTTGCGGGCTGTAACCACACTTCCATATCCTGCACATCATGTTATCGTATGAAAAGCGGTACTCGTTGCCTAGCAAATACTCTTCGTCCTTTCCTGATTTGGTCTTGATTCAACAACCTCCAAATGATTCCCATGTCTCTGGCCAGTGCTCTCGTCGTGTCGGCATTGAGCCTGTCCGAACCAAGTCGTTGTCATCCACGCGCACTGCGCGCACTACTACAACTACTCCTAGTAGTATGGATCCACCCAAATTGAAGTCGTCCTTGTCGGGTAGCAATTTGATGGACTCTAGCAAATCGAGGAGACGTACTACTAGTGCCAGTGCCAGTGCTGGTACGGGCATCAAACGCAATGTCAGTTTTGGGACTCTCAACATCCGTGAATATGAACGCACACTAGGCGATCACCCCGATGTCACTTCGGGGCCTCCCTTGGCATTGGGGTGGGAATATCGTGAGGTGGCCACGGGGATCCAACTCGTCGAATACGAAGATTTCTTTGCCCAACAACAGCAGCAACACTTGGAACAACAAATGCAACACAACTTGCAAGTCTCCCAAGTCATAAAGGGAGAAATCCCACCCCCTCCTGCTGTCCCTCAAGTCCCTCGTCGCCGTTCCTTTCAAGAACTGCGCATGCCCGCCTCGCAACGTCGGTCCATATTGTTTCAAGAATGTGGCGTGTCAAGAGCCGAACTCCAAGACGCCATGCGAGAAATTACCAAAATTAAGAACTCACGTTTGCAGTCGAGAGCCATGCCCGCCAATGCTCGAGCGGCGTCGGAAGTATTGGAATCGGCCGTTCGCAAATTCAAACGCCTGACCTTTCGGAAAATCAGCAGTCAAGCCGAACAGACCAAGTTGTGGAAAAAAGCCAAAGAATGGGCTTTGGAACGAGCGGCCATGGCGGAAGGAGAAAAGGCCAGCAGTAGTGCGTGTGGGAGTGATGAGACTAGCTCGGAACTACTCATGATGAAGACTTGTGATTCTATGCTCAGTTTAGCGATTGGTATGGATGGATTGGATCTTCAAACAAAACAAGACGATCCACACCGAGAAGAAGAAAAGGAAGATCGGGTGGTACAGGTTGTGGTTGGTCGCCACCAACAAACACCACATGAGGATGCCACCCATAGTCGAAGTAGCAGTAGTACTAGTGAAAGTACGGCACCAGGCATGATGGGGGATGGTAGTGACCAAGACGGTGATGGCGGAATCGAATTTTGAGACAATAACATTCCTTGTCCTATTAAGTTTAGTACATAAGGGCACAAGTGTACAGCCGTAAAATAATTCCAAGCTTGTCATGCAATGCACAGCATCTATAAAACGAATCCTACCGACCATCCAAATTCAAAATAGTGGACTCCGTTCTTACTGTCAATAGTCGTCGGAGACTGGAAAGGCATCGACATGCGTTTTTAGGATAGACACACACACGCCCATCTTTTGTCCTTTGTACCATACGGTTAGGGTTTTCTTGTTCCTTCTTTCCGTGGTCTTCCTACTTTTCTACCTGACGACCTGAAACAAGCCAAAGTTTTGGAAGCACCAAGTGCAGTACAGTAGGTTAAATACAGTCGAGGGGATGACATGTCATGGTTGGTGGCGGCCCAAAGCAACGATGTCATTCCTTGCGACATACAGCATTGGTATAGCAATTTTCTTCCATCAATGGTCCTCCTGCTAAACGAAACGGTAGACCTCCAGGCCCTCATCGATCCAACATCTCTATTGGGGAACAAGCCGGGTCAATCTTTCCGCACAAAGGCAACGCAAAGCAACGCAACGTGATTGTACCTTCTACTCCTCTTCCTTTCTTCTTTCTGCGTTGTTTTGTCGCTGCCACATGCTGAACTGCCTGATGCATAAACATACCAAAAAGGGTTCGCAAAGGTCACAAAGACGGTCCGCCAAGGAGGAATGAGGTGCGTCAAACTCTTTTGACTTCATAGCATAACACGAGTTCACATCGGTTGCTTCTCTTTTTTCGGGATTTCTAAAGCACGAAGTCGTCAGCACTGACTGGGTAGCTAGGGCACGGTTGCACATATGGGAACTCTACAATTTCTAGATGTATTGTATCAGAGACAGAGGCTGGTCGCCTGTTCTGGGCCCAGTAGTCTAAGAGCAATATATAGCTATTGGCTTGTAGCGAATAGTTTATATAATAGTCGGATAGCTATGGCTACTACCCTAACGTGATCTAGAAACGCGCATAAAAGAGAGGTTGCCCAATCTTTCATGATAGTCTACTGGCTAGTACAGTATCAGCAGGAGAGAATGAAAGGCTTTGTTGGAAGCGAAACTATACAAGTCGCTAAACAGACATTGTCGATCGACTACCAAAGCTGTGGAAGTCAAAAAAAGAAAGGCGGGCATCGGTTTCAATGATGATAGGATCGGATGAAGTTTGGACGACCGAGGCAGCAATGTTGCTGGTAGATACGATTACGATTTTGGTGGCGCCAGTAACTCAAATTGTTATAAGTTGAGCGGAGCTAGCCACCGCAACAGCTGCACCCGTCTTCAACGCGGTATCGCCATCGAGTGAGCACCAGCCGTGGAGACCTAATGAATAAGAGAAGGCGGCGGAAATTTGAGACCTTTTTTAGCAGACCAACTCTTATCACACTGGATCTCATCGTCATGGGCTTGACAGCAGCAGTCGTTTACAGAGCTAGACGGGACTACCTGAACTTCGTAAAGGATGACGACTAGCAGCTTCGTACGATCAAACCTTGTTCGTCCTATCCTATTGTCATTTCGTCATCACAAGCTAGTGAACGCATTCTTCGAAATGGTTCAGATGCTAGCGCTGCGTGCCAACGCGTCCATGGAAGACGCTTGACTTTCATGACTCTACTGTACTGTTGTGTTATGACGTGTGTTTACAAATCAGTTATGTACCTATAATAGTGTTACGGAACGTGAGCTGAGAAAGTGAGAATGCAATCATCAAAATTAATAGACTCTGACTTGCGAAACTTTGCCGCCTGGGAGTCGCATCTTCTCCAAAAATGTCGTTATTGTACTGTGTCGTGCGTAAGAATCTTCTTCAATATCGGTTACTCTGCAAATTACTGTACTATTTTTTTGTGATGACTTTTGGGGTCGACCTAAGGTCGACCCATAAAGTCATCATAAAAGACGCACAGCTACTCGCTAATTTTTTGTGATGACTTTTGGGGTCGACCTAAGGTCGACCCATAAAGTCATCATAAAAGACGCACAGCTACTCGCTAATTTTTTGTGATGACTTTTGGGGTCGACCTTGAGGTCGACCCCTAAAGTCATCAGAAAAGACACACACGTTTGAGAAATCGTCCATTGATCATTTCGATAGAATGAAACCCAACATTAAACAGTCGATTTCGAAGAAAAGAAGCATTATCTTGTTGAAGAACCAAACTATCCGAAAGCGATTCGAACCCTTCTCATTTTGTTTAAGCAATGTCATAGGATAGTGTTTCGAACCCTTCTCGTTTTGTTAGAGCTGTTGTTTCGTTAATTCGATCTTAACGGATTTGACTCATTTCCGAGGTATGTAAAGTAGAAACTCTATCCAACTACTTGCTAGTATGCCCGGGAAGTCAGTGGAGCGTCTGCACCAGTTCCCACACAGAAAGATACTCAACGGTATCCTACAGTACATGAATTCTTTTTCTGTGCTTGAAAGATCCTCGCAGAGGTCTCATTGTTTGCCAAGAGAGGCAAATCGATAAAAGTAACTATCATTTCCATGAGATACCAAGGAGCTAGCTAGCTATCATTTGAGCTACTACTACTAGCTAGCTAGACAGTAGGATGTGTTTCATGGAAAGCGGACAGATCCATTCCATACACTATAAAGTTTTGTACTAGTACTACTGTCGTCATATGTCATACCAGGTGTGACCGCCAATGTGCAAGGGCTGGGCAAATTCCGATACGGATTCCATCAAGCGTGCCTCTGGTTCGTCACCATCTTCCACAGATGATGAGGAGCGAAAGGGCGGCGGCAAAGAGTGCAAAGAATCATCGTCCAATGCAAACTCATGAGTAGATCGATCGGGAATAACAATACCCACGCCGACGACAAGTTTTACAGAGGCATCGCCGTCGTCACGGTGTGTGTTCTTTTCTTTGTCGTGCGTTTGAGCAGTCGAGCCCGACTGGCTGCAGGCGTCATTATGTTCTTCTTTACATTCGAGTATTGCAACACGAAAGGTCAGCATCAAGCAGCAACCGACAGTCATGATCAACAAACAAACAAACAAACCGACGAATGCCTGGGCTGATGTCTGACACGTGGCCTCTTCGATATTTTGGACATAGAGATCGTGCAGCTGGACACAGTCCAGGGGACGAAGCATTTGTTGCATACTTTCCTTGGCAGACACCAGCATGTCTTTTAATTCCCTCATGTCGGTAAAGACCAAGTCCATGGGATACCCAATCACTCGTGTCAGCTTGACTGGTTCCAAATATCCAATGTTGTCTTTCAAGGTGGCCACGTTTTGGATGCAATCTTCCACCTGCTCTTGAAAGGCATCGGCAAAGCTCAACGGATACTCGGGAGACGTGTAGGGAGTTCGACAGCCGTCCATTACATATTTGGCAGCACGGTACTTGAACGAATCTTGAGGAACTTTGTTTCCTACCAGCGCTGTCAGGAATGTCTCACTGGGACCGGGCGAAAAGGAAGCTTGTAGAGAGCCACTGCCCGAGCAAAAATCGGCATTCACAATGCCTGTGACCAAGACGAGACATGTCGCAAGGATCAACACGATAATAGACAGAATCAAGATGGGAGCCATGCACCACGAGACGAAACCGTGGACCCAGGACAGGAAACGGGACACTCGAGATTGGGTACCACGATGAGGAATGTACGGTAGCAGTAGGAACAACAGTGTCGAAAAGAGCATGGCCAGAGACGCTCCGACACTGGCTTTGGCTACCAACCAATCGGTATAGTCCATTGCCGTCTCGACATTCCAACAAATGTCTTTGATATCGTCAAGGGCATCTTCCAAGTCCAACGTTGGTTCTAAAACAGCATCGTCGATGCGCATTAAACTCTTCCTGACTGCATTGGCATTTTCTTTCAAGTCAATGTCACCATACACGTAGACCGAACCTGTAGCACTCAAGTTCAACAAGCTGGCGTAATACGCGGCCTGGCCTCCCGAGTTGCTGGGGTTGGTACGATTGTCGCGAAAGGCTCGTTCTATACCGACAATGAAACGCTCTCTTACACGAAAGGTATCATTGCTGTACAATAAAAAACTGGTTGTCGGGATCTGGGAATCCACCATCATATCGATAGTCAACTGGTGACAATAGAGAGTTCCAAAGTGGATGAGGTCGTGTTCATACCATCCAGAAATTCGGATCGATCCGCTCTGTTTCAGCTTACCTTTGCCCCTTCTCCTACTTGCTCGGCCGCCACTGAGAGTTTTGTGGTCCACAAGATAATCACCGCAATGGCCGACACCATCACCAACATTCCACTCATAGCAAACACAATTCTACCTCGGCGACGCCGAGATTCGGTGGTTGCCTGGCTTCCATTTACATCCTTATCCTTGTTTTGGCGACGGCCTCGAAGATAGTCCAAGCCTACCACCAAGAGCCAAAAGACTATCAACAAGACACCCATCAGGAGCGCCATACTTCCCGCTCCCAAAAGGTAATCCGTTCGTTGATCATGGATGAAAATATCGGCGCCTTGATGGCTGTGACCAAATCGAGGAGCGCCTTTTAGAACATAACTAGTTGTAGAGCCCTATAATAGAAGATGCTTCATTGTGAGCATGACGGTTGTATCACAGAAATGCTGAACGCATGTAAAATAGTACTTACCAATAAGGCTCGTCTGGTCCATTCTCCATTGTAGCTATTCATGGTAGTTGAAATATTTTTTGTTTGGTATTTGTCTGTTGTTCACTTTTTTGTGAGGGTTCTGAAAATGTGAGCCTGATCCCCAAAAAGGAGAATCGTACTACTGAACCCACAGGTTCGCAAGTGCTCCACCAACGGTTGCCGACTCTCACCGTTGATTACTGGGTTAATTCGTGTTCGGAGGAAGTCATTTTGATTCGAATTCCACTGCACGAATTCCCATCCAACGTTCTTCGTGAAGGGTTGTAGAACTACGGGAGAACAAGGTTTAGAAGAGAAAAAGGTATGACACCACTCGATCCGAAGGCGATCCAACTAGCCTTCTTCCTGGGTCATTTTGCAGGATTGGACCAGATGAAAAAAGACAAAACTATAATGGTACTTCGGCGTGAAAAATCTCCATAGACCAATTTTTGGTTAGGTATTGCGAAGTGATCAAGTTATAGGATTGCCTCTAACCTACTAATCATAAAGTTAGCTACCTTTACTCGAGCTAGTTGCTACTCCAGTAGCCATTCGCACCATGATCCGATTACCATGTCACCGTAAGAACGGAGAATGGTCGCCGCCATGGCTGTGTCGCTTCAGGATTGTAATGTAGTAATTACTCGCATAGGACCAATGCGAACAAGAAAATGGGATCCCTTTACTACGGTATACGACTGGGATCATACCACAGCTAAAGCTTGTTTGGGATCGAACGGACTAGCTAGAAAAATAAGTCTAACTAGTAGTGGCTACTACTAGCTCGTTTAGAAAGTGCCGAACCTTTCGGTGGCGATCTTCTTCTGTTGGCCAGCAACCGAATCCTAGTAGCATTGATTGATAGTTTATAACACTAACAGAGCTAGCTAGTCACCATCATCGCCCCTGGGCTGACAGCCATTCTTTTCTTTTTAATGGTAGCGACCAAGCAGTGATTTGCTCTGGGAATGCCTATTTGTTAGTGTTAGATATCTAGCTAGTAGCTTCAACTAGTTTACTTTGATAATACATGTATGCCCGTCGCGCTCATTACCGGGCCCGGATGGGAGAATTGGCTTCTTTTTCTAGAATTTGTTTGGACCCGAAATGTCTGTATTGAAAGCAGCCACAAAGAGGGGCTCGGCAACACAGCTCAAGTACTGCAATCGGGTATGTAGCTAGTACTATTTTAGCTTCTTGGTAGGAAGCAAGGCTCGAATATGAAGCGCCCACGAGAGAAACCACACATGCTATCGCGTCCAGAAATGTGTGCACTGGATGCTTCACCACGAATCGTCCAAATCAAGTAATAATATGAATCATACATAGCGCCCAGGAAAAAAAAGAGAACGCGTCGGTAGATAGCTAGCTAGCCAAGACCGGCGATTCTCAAAGGGAACTCCTAACCCCACTGTACGTGGAAAGGAGAAACACAAGCCGAGGATGAATGTGGACTCACAAATGATACTTATTATTGGCCCATTCCTTTCAGGGTCTAATGAGTTCAAACCCGCCGGGGACATTGCATGCTAGTCTACTAGGAAGTGCCCAAAAATTCCTTGCCTTTTTGTGAACCACAAGACAACTGAATGTTTGCTGCGGCTGTGTGATAGCATCTTCCAAACTAGGTCGATTATCTAGTAGCTACCTACCACATAGCTACTAGTAGCTTGGCTATCAGCTTCAAACTGCAGCGGTACTTCTAGCTGTTTTGCTTGGAAGATACTCTAGTAGCTAGCAACTAGAGCTAGTAACTATTAGCTACCGGTAGCTACCAACGGTGGTAGCCACTAGCTAGTGGTAGTAGCGTTACCACGAGGGCTAATGTGTCGTTCATGCATTGTACGAATGCCTCCATCAGCGCACCGGGAGGGACTCTGTAAACTATGACTCTTTTGTAAATGCCAGCGGCATAAATGCTACGAATCACATGTTGCCCTCCGTGGAAATGAATAGGTTTGGCAAAGCCTGGCGTGGCACAGGCGCGCGTATTTCGTAGATATGGAAAGTACTGTAGGTGCACAAGCGCTTCCATGCAAGTGGCTTCTACTAGTAGTAAGATGAAGCTGGTCATACAATATTGCAGTTGACTGGGCCACCGGACTTTCCCCGGCTGATCCCTTGATACCTACTAGCTAGTTGCTCACTAGCATTGTAGTAGCTTTTGTGATGGGTGGAAATGAGAAACCTCCTGCAGGGAAGGCGAAACGGGGAGGAAGCCACGACAACGATGGGTCTACCTTTGATGTTGGTATTCTTTTGAATATGTTTCTGAGTCTGGCTGAAAGACAACAGATGCGCCCCGACACTGTAAATCTTGAGGCCATCTCGGTTGCTGCAGCCGAACAACTCTACTCAACAACTAGAGAATTACATACAGGCAGCGACTCGGAAGGGCAGCTTAGTCATCTCTGCTTTGTTCTTTGGAATCTAATCGCCGCACTGAATTCTGCGCGCAGAATCCATGCCCCCCTAACTACAGACCGACAGTTATTAAACGATGGAGTCGACATCTTGCAGGACATGGCGAGCCGCAGCTCTGGAGAAAATGCCGCCCGCAGTACAATTGAAGAGTTCGCGGTGCTAGTGCATACAATGTTGCGGTATAGTGACGAACGTACAAGTCCTGTCCCAACCGCTGCATCTATGCCTCGGGATGTTGGTGGATCGTTTCCTGAAAATGAAGAGGACTTTATGGATGAACTGCTGAAGGAACCGTGGGGAGAATTTAGCACGCAGCATGTGCCTGATCAAACCCTTGGAGTCAAGAGTATGTCAACGTCAGAGCAAAAGCCCATTTCTGGACAGGGGGTTTCAGCATCAGGCCTGTTGAACAACTCTTCCACAGGACTGGAACTTGAGCGCCTCCGTCAAAGGCCTCCCGGCCTTCCTCACCAGGCACCTGCGTCAGATCCTGTATCTGATTCTCAGAAAAAGTTGACTATCACAACCGGAAAGCCAAAACCTAGAAAGCTTTCCTCTGGATTGAGAAATTACAAGTGTGGAAAGTGCGGGTCAATTAAGCAACGTCACAGTTGTCCATATGAGAGGGACTATAAGAGCGTGAGTCGCGCCGAGTTGAAAGAATGGAGTGATATTTTAAAGAACCACTCCATTTGTTGTAAGGACACAGGTGTTCAGCAGATAATCAAATCAATCGAAAAGCATTTGGATGCTGTCACTGTCAGCACTTCGACAAAGAAAAGTTCAACGAATAAGACGATTACAACAGAGGAGGGTAATCCGCGTAATGCCGCTACTCTGCAGTCCATGGAGTCGAATTCTTCTACCGCAGCATCGAACGACGCTGCTGCTGTAGAAGAAGTCGATGCCACCGACAACAGAGAAGCGGCGCAAGCTGACGAGGCTTCTGCGGCAGACGACGACGGTGCTCTGAGCGACGATAAAAAAGATGAAGAGAAGGTAAGCACATTGACATTTCTGTCCGATCTATATCTGCATTGTGATTTTGTGTATATTTGTTTTTTTCACGCGATTTGATCTTTACGCCATGTGACGCAAAGAATAAGGTCCAACGAAAGCGCCACCGCAAAAAGTAGGACCCTACGTTGGAAAAGTCGGTCCATGACATCGGTCAATCATGTACACAATCGCAACAACGCCTTGGACTTTTTATCGCTCATCATCGTGGATACAGAGTAATGGCTCATTAATTGAGTATCATCATCTGGTCCATTTATGATGCACGTGACGAAAGGATCTTCTTGGTTTTTGAGTTGTTATTGTGTAGATGGTTCCGATGCGGCACGGTTCTATGTTTCAGATTGTTATTAATATGTTCGAACGAGCGGATCAACCGTTCTTTTCTAGAGGATTATTTTGTAGTGGCATGAGCACTCCTTATTACATAGCAGCTCTAGTAGCTAGCTAGAGTTCAAACCTTTTCAGCAGCAGCATTGAACAAAAGTCGTGCATTCCAAAACTTCCCATAACGTAGCGGCCCATGGCCAACTCGAAAAGGATTTGTATCGCATTCGTGTGATTTCGCGTTCCTCCTTGCTTCTGGATTGTTCATGCAACTAGCTAGCTAGCCACGTTGCTAGCTAGCTATGCTAGCTAGCTAGTAGAGGAGCTGCTTTTTTCGTGGCGAAATGAATCCAGTCACGGTGCAAGCATTGGCAATGACGGACGACGAGATCAGGTGTGCTGTGCAGTACAGTACGTTGCGACACGAAGTGTCTTGGAAAATAACTTGATCGCACACGCTCTCGTGAAAAATTGTACTAAAAGACTATAGAAATGAAATTTTTATTTAAGGGTTTTTCTGTGAAAATAATTATCACGGGAAAACCGTTCGCTTGTATAGTCTTTTAGTACAATTTTTCACGGGGACTTGTGCGATCAAGTTCTTTCTGCCTGGACCTTCACGCTTACTACACTCTGATTACAACTCCCCAACGAAACAACTGCGATCGAACGCGTTGCTCGGAAACACTGCGTAGGATTTGTACCACGGAAAATTGTG
>Ga0163148_10005509_pt1 | contig 12659 bp, 12 predicted proteins | sample OliLakLV19MP7P2_FD_148606 | JGI IMG/M metagenome (GOLD analysis project Ga0163148, IMG submission 148606) | Freshwater microbial mat bacterial communities from Lake Vanda, McMurdo Dry Valleys, Antarctica- Oligotrophic Lake LV.19.MP7.P2 | ecosystem: Environmental > Aquatic > Freshwater > Lake >... | reverse complement strand
GCTCAGATAGAGTGACGGCAGCGGAAGTTGCTGGTGATCTGGCTCAATCCAAAAGGGCGAAAAAGAGGTCGAGCGGGGAACGGTCAGGATTTCCCGATATTCCAATTGGTTGTAGGTCAAAATCTGGTCTGGGGCAGTTCGCCGAGTGGCTTCATAGCTCACCTGAATCGCTTGCAGCGACGGGGGAAACAGCGTGGCTGGCACTAGGCGATAGCCATCTTGAAGCCGATCTGGATTGCTTGGCACATACTGGGCTTCGGCTCCGTAGTTGCCTGCCACCAGCCGCAGCCGCAACCAGGTTTGTTCCACCCCGTTCACAGGGGTGATCTGCGGCTGCCGGGGCAAGCGAAAACTGACTGTGCCGCTCTGTTTTAACCCCTCAGTTGTATCGGCAAATTCGTTGGGAATGGGCTGTCCCCGAGCTGGTGGCACAGCGCCATTGTTTCCGGAAATACCCAGTAGCTCCCAGCGATCGCCATCCCAAAACTCCCAGCGCAATCGCAAATCTCTAGACGGGTTGGCGGCGGGTACTCCAGAGTCTGCATTCGTAGCGATGATAGTCAGCATTACCCTGGCAGCGTCTAGGGAGAGCGCTTCACGATTGGTTAGATAAAAGGTGTCGCCAAATTTTGGCTTCTCACCCAGGGGCAAAAAATCTTTACTCAGATCTACCGGAATTTGGTTGGTAAATGCCTGCTCAATCGGTAGATCGCGGCGGTTCAAGCGAGCCAAAAATTGGATGGGTTCCCCACCGCCTTCGGGCAAGCCAATTTCTGGTAATTCAGTCACCCGTACCATGCTGCTATGGGCTTCGAGGGTGGGCGTAATCGGAGTCACCAGACGGCAGCGCAACCAGCGATTTTCCTGTCCATTCACCAGACTCAGGGGCACCGGGTCGCGGCTGCCAAAATTGAGTATCACGACATTACCCTGGTTCAGATTGCCCGCTGCATCCAAATTTTGGGGTTGCCAGCCTATGCCGTCCCACCACTCCCAACTCAAAACTGCCCCATCACCCAGCGGTTTGAGCAGATTCAAACTCAGACTCAACTCGGCAATATTGGGGAAACCCAGGAGTTCGCGCTGCCCCAGATAAAGGTGGTGGGCGATCGCCCGATTTCCCTGAAAAACGAGTGGGGCTGACGTGGAGCCAACCAGTTTGAGATCGGGGGAGGTGGCGATCGCCCCATAATCGGCATACTGATCCAACAGAGGATTGTGAACCACCCATGATGCCAGCGTTGCTGCCGTCACCACCAATTCTTGCTCCGTTTCAAACAGCACCGACTCTTTTTCACCCGGTGGTGGTGGCGCAGCCGCAGCGGTTCCAGGAGGCACCAACCCATCGGCTGCACTGCCGACCGCTAGTGAAAAAGTCAACGCTACACGAGCCGGAGCCGGGGGCAACCGCGAAGCTCCCAGCAAATCTAGAAACGCCAGAAAGTTTTTGTTGGGGACTTCGTTGAGCCGTTGAATAATGATTTCGGCATGACGGGCAAATACCCCCACCAGCGCTTCACCAATCGGATCGGGGTTGTCTGCCAGCAGCGCCAATTGCTGATTGCTCGGCAAATACACCGCCAACAATTGCTTCACCTGCCAAGCAATTTCTGGGGCAGTACGGGCATCAATCGACGGCGGTTTAGCCATTAACCTGCACTCCTTTCTAGATAGAACGGATATACCAGGTTAAACACGTTGTTGGTTGCCCGCACTTGATAGTCCACACTAATCAGCAATTGATCGCCCTCTTCACTACTGGCCTGCTGCACCTGCACTTCCAGCACATCAATCCGTGGCTCTAGCCGCAACATAGCCGTCTGCACCGCCTGCACCACTTTCCCAATGGTGCCGGGAGTTACCACTTCAAACACCAGATCATAAATGCCGCAGCCAAAATCGGGACGCATCGCTCGCTCTCCCTTGGCGGTTGCCAAAATCAGCCAGATAGATTGGCGCACACTCTCTTCATAGCGCGCCTGCTGAATTGCACCTGTATCATTCAAACTGAAGGGAAATCCTACTCCGACTCCCAAAAATGGTTTTGGCATCTCATCCTCCGACAGTTCTAGAATTCATCCAATCATCACCGTTCCTACTGCAAAGACTGTCCCTGTTGGTAGATCCGATGGATCATTACAGGTTTCTGCCTTGTCTCCATTGCGCGCGGCGGCTTTGCCATTAATTTTGACGGTTGCACTGCCAAACTTGATGGTGGCTTTGTTATCAGGAGGTTTTTGGAAACTCACTCCCGGTGGGGTTGGCAGGTGCGGTGGCGTGTTATCTGCGGTGCTATTGACCGTTGCCGCAGGCATCCCCATGATGTTGACATCGCTACTCAATCCGCCGCTGACGATCCCCGCAAATGGATGGGGCAAGGGCGTGGGCACTGGAGCGGGGGCTGGTGGTGCCGGAACCATCACAATATGGGTATCGAGCGCAAAAACTTGATCCCCTTTTTTAGCAGCAGGTTGTCCCATGTGTTGACAAGTATGTTGACAAGCTAAAGAATATCGAGAGCGCATTTTCTGTCGGTTGGGTCGAGTACAACGCCACTCACCCCCTCCAGGACAGTTGGGTTTCATTATCATTCAACCCCACCGCCGGCAGGACTGCTAATTTAAGTTAATGCTTGCTCCTTTAATCGTAGTTTCTTCTTTGGCGATCGCTTCCATATTCCCCTGCACATTAATTGTGGTATCAGCCGAGGATGCGATCGCAATCTCCTTCGCATTCAAACTAATCTTACCGTTTGGAGCGGCCAGGGTAATGTCTTTTTCGCTGGTGATCGTGATCGCATTTTTGGCAATATCAATCACGATACTGTTCTTACTCTCTTTGTCGTTGATTTCAATGGTCTCCTTACCCTGCTCATCATTCAGGCGGATGGTGTGACCACTGCGAGATTTGATTAAACGCACGTTATTTTTACCATCGTCGTTGGTCAACGGTGGGGGTGCTTTGCCATTCCACAAAGCCCCCAGCACATAGGGAAACCGCATATCACCCTGTTCAAACGCCACCAAAACTTCGTCTTCGACATCTGGCAAAAAGTAGATGCCTTGCTCTTTGCCCGCCATTGGCGTGGCGATGCGTGCCCAAGAGCTTTCGTCTTCGTCGCTGAGCCAGGGAAATTTGACCTTAATGCGCCCTAGTTTTTCCTCGTCCTGATTGTTGGTAACGGTACCAATGACAACCCCATGAATACGGCGATCGCCCGCCCGTCGCATTTCTCCATCCAGCAATATTCCAGACAAACTCATGATGCATTCCTCTGTACTGTGAAATGGGTCGTGTAGCTACCATTGACGTAGCGATGACTGGCCGCCGTCACATAGTAATCACCACTAAAACGGGTACCAATGCCGTTAATGGTGATCACTTTGCCCGCCCGCACATCTGGGTGCCCCAGGCAACTACCTTCACCCGTAATCAGCGTCAGGGCAGTGTGGTTGAGGCAGGCTTTTGCCAATTGATCGAGTTCTGCCTGATTCATTCCAGGATACTGACTTACTCCATCTAGGATATCGCCGAACGTGCTTTGGGCGATCGCCGCCCCATTTTGGGTGCCGCCCATTGCCGCCACTGCTGTTGCCGTCGCCTGCCCGATCAAGACGGTTTTATCTTTCAAATTCCAGCCCCGCGCCTTGACTTCGCTCACCTGACCCATCAAAGAAAGGCGGGGAGAAAACTCCAGCAAGTCATCCAACAGACTGAGGGTCAAGTTAGCACTGGCGTTATTTGAACTCGGTTGGAAAATCAGGGTTTTGTCGTTGATCAACACCTCATACTGAATGCGTCGTGCCCGTTCTTGCAAAAACGCCAGATCGGTTTGATCCGCTTGCAGAATGTATTCATGGGTGACTTCACTGTCCGTCACTTGGGGACTTAATCCGGCATCGTTCGCCAGTTGGGTAGCAATATCACTATCCTTTTGTTGGACAAAGGTGCGGGTTTTGCGTCCGCGTTGCAGGCGATGTCGGTGATCATATCCCCGTACAATTAGCCCTGGGGAGCGGCTAATATTAAACTCCGGCTCCAGTGCAGTAATTTCCCCTTTGAGCACCGTTTGCATTTGTTTGACATAGCCCAGTTGAATCTCAATGGCACCACCGGGAGCAAATTGGGCATCATCTAGCAGGGGAATCGTCGAACGGGAATCATCCAATTGGATCAGTTCCAGCGCAAACATACCAGGCAGGTTGACATCCTCCTCCACGGTGATGCTTACCATCTGGGTTTCGGTATCCATCGGTAGCGGTTGTCCATTTACATGCAGCGTAAAATCGGAGATTCGGGGAGCATTGGCGGTTGCAGTTTTCATGGCGGCACCTTAAGGCAAGTCTGGAATGTTTAGGAGTTTGCCAATCTCCAATTCACGCGGATTATCCAATTGATTAGCCTCTGCGACTCTCCGCCACAGCGTTGGATCGCCATACACCTCAGTAGTAATCCAACTCAAGGTATCGCCTCGTTTAACGGTATAGGTGGTTTCTTCTGGATCGGTTTCTTTCTGGTCGTCTGTGGCATGCAGCCACTCTGTAAATTCAACAGTCAGCCTGGCGCGTACGGGAGTGCCATCACTTTTGAACAGCGTAAAATTTTGAGTCAGGTTGGTGATAACGCCTTGAAACGGAAAATCTGATCCCTCGGGCTGGGTGCCCCAAGACACCTCACAAATTGGCGGTTGCTGGGGTTTGGCAGTCCGCTCCAGGCGAGTCAGTTCCACAAATTTGTTGGTAATCTCGCGAACGTCTTTATATGGAACGGCTTTTCCCTTCTCGATTACCGGTTCGGTGACATCAAAAAATAGCTCTAGCGTCAGGCTGCGACTGCCGCCACCACGAAACTCCAATACAGGTGCATTCAATGCTCGGCGATTGGAAGAGGAGCCAGTAGCAGCACTGCTCCCAGCAGTTGCGTCAGTGCTGCTACTGGCGCTGTGGGATTGCCAACTAACGGACTTGCGAATGGTGTAGGCATTGGGGTTAAAGGGGACTTCAATTTCCTTCTGGGCGGGCCAGGGCTTGAGTTCTTTATTGGAGAGGGTCATGGGTTTAATCAGCAGATGCGTCAGGGTTTGGGAGTTGTTCCCTAGCCCCGCTAAACCTGCTACCAATCCTGCCCCTAAGGCGATCGCCGAACTTACCATAAATTGATTCCTCGACGTTCTCGTTCAATCACTAATCGACGTGCTAACATTCGACTCACTTGTTCTGTAATTTGCGCTGGGTTCACGGCAGCAGGGGCAGCAGGGGCAGTGGGCGGTGGAGCGCTGCCTACCGCTGGTGGAGAGTGAGTGGGCGTCGAGACTTGCCGTTGCAGCCACTGAGCCGAGGGGTCGGGTGCAGGCAATGTGGCTGGCGATGCAGCAAAGGAATTGCCTCGACTGCTGCCGACCACGGCATCGCCCATGCCTTTGCGCCAAATCATGCCGTGATTGAGCGTGGGGGAGTGGAGGAGTTCTTGAGCCACTGCCAGGGTCTGAGCGGTGGCTTCTGGCAGGCTACCACGCTCTACCCCCGGTGCTCTAGAAGTGGCGGATTGGTCTGCTAAGTCACGCTGCACCTGTAGAGCAGCGGTTGCCGCCAAGGATGCCCGTCCACCGCTGACCAATGGCCACGTTGAACTCAGGTCAAGTTTACGGGCGATCGCCAAGCCACTGAGACTACCCGTCCCTAAAGACGGCACACCCGATGCCGCAGGTTGGGGCGCGGGTACGACAACGGATGCATTCTCACCCACTAAATTTCCAGCAGGAGAGGGATCTGGCGGGCGCAGTAATAGGGGGTCAGCGCTTAAACCCAATGCTGAACGATGCACTTGCTGCAGGGTTAGATGGGTTCCAGATGGAGGTTGAGCCGGGATAGGACTTGCACTAGCTTCTGAATTTTGCCAGATCGGGCGCTCGTGCCCTGGGCTGGTTGAACCCCCCTCCCTCTGTGGCTGGATCTGTGGCTGGATCTGTGGCTGCACCCGTTGCGGCAAAACCAGCGACTGCAATGCTGGTGAGGGGGAAGTCAAACTGGGAACCACAGAAGTAGACAATGGCTTGGCAGCAGGTTTTGTCGGTTCAGGAGGGAGGAGAGACCGAGAAATGGTGGGTGTCGCAGCCGGGGAGGTGGGCGATCGCGCCATGTCTGCCAAAGGCAATGGCTCTGCATGGGCTATAGGATGCTGTTCCGATGGCGACACGCGGCTGTGGGGGAATACCCAGCGTTGGATTCGTGCAGGCAGGGCGGTGGCCATGCGTTGCAACAGCGGTGGTTGAATCGGCATCTTTCCCAACGCAGGCCGTTGCATGTTTAATATAGAAGCAGCCAACGGTTCGTGGTTACCCCGATTAATCGATCGATCAGGATTACTCTCTTCAACCGCAGCCCTAGCTATGGATTGTTGAGCAGTCCCAGAACCCTTTGCCCCGATCTCAACAGTCCCAGTCGAGACACGCTGTTGCATATCTTCCCCCGCTGGTGGTGGCGATCGCCCCTCCCGCTGCATCGCAGCATCCGCCAAACCAGACTCGAACGACGGTGGCCTGGACGTTGCCGCAGAGACCGAAGTGAACCCATCCCACAACGGCTGCCGCTGGACTCGCTGCCCTGGTACCAGCACCAAATCTGGCTGTTCTGCCGTCTGCTCGCTGCTGCTGTAGCGGGTTGCAACCTGCTGAAGCAGTGCGGTTCGCTGCACCATCCAACCCGGCACCCGCGCCACCTGCCGTTGAAGCGATCGCAGATTTACCACACCCACAGGATCGGTGAGCCGTCGGACTAACCGCTGAGTGAGGGCAGCAGAGTGCCCGTCTAGAACTTGTCCAGGAGATGGAACGGTGTTAGAAGATGGGGTGTCCGACTCACCCTGCGAAGGTATTTCTACCATCTCAGAACCCTCCCGAAATGGAAATATCCAAGGCTGCACCCAGTTCTGCGCCAATGCCAGCGACCAAACCACCCAAACTGGGTCGGCTCAAGCCTCGGTGCGCCAGTTCTATACTCTCAAACGCTACATTGCCAGAATCGGCTCGAAACTCTGGACCCGTCCACTTGTAGGGATAGGCTTCTTTGAAATTCCACCACATCACCGGAATGCTTTTTTTATCCATCAGATAAATGGTGCCATTACATCGGCTAAACGGCTTTTGGCTATTAATGCCCTGCGATACTTCCTGATACCACGTCCACAATCCATCAATTTGAGTTAAGCCATGTTTTAAGATCAATGGGGAATATCGGGTGCGCCCAATGAACCGATGCACGTACTCATTCACGCCACCCTCTCGATATTCTTCAGTTTCAATTTCTGCTTGCAAGCCTGTACATTCCGAAAACCCACCTGCCAGCACCCCTTCAATTTCCACCATAAAATTGAACCCCTGATAGGGATCACTCCGGATCCCCAGCAGGTTGGTGGCGAGGCTAAAGGCTGCATTTAAACCGAGCGAGGCTCCGCCAATGGAAGGCATGATGGGTAACTCCTACTGGGTGATTCTCTGGGGATTATCTGAGTAATGCTCTGAGTAACGCTCTAGGCTACTCTGGATGTGCATCATTCAAACGCTGGTTAATTTCCCCAATTTCTGCGACCCAACGCAGGCGATCGGGATGCTCCAGCGTCAGAATTTGGTCGGTTGACCAGTGGAAATGGTAAGCAATGTAGGCTACCTCCTGGTAGAGCCGATTCAGGGGGTAGCCGATTACTCCCCCTGAGTGCTCACTTCCACCTCAAATTCTTTTTCGCAGTGGGGACATTGGGTACGGATGCGATCGCTGCCACTCAAGTTAATTCGACAATAGAGATCCTGTAAATAGGCCAGATCTGCTGCAAAGAATCCTTCTATGACTTTAGGATTGATGTGTTCCAGGGTGCCTAGTTTGACAATCACTCTAGACAGCAGAATTAAGAGTAAATATGCCTGGTTATTGCGCACGCGAGGATCTTTTAAGGGGGCAATTTCATCTAACGCAGTGGCCAAGCGCATCACACCCTGTTGATGGAGATTGCCGTCTGCGTCAATGTAACCCCTGGGTAGAATGAAGGGAAATTCGGTCTGAAGCATGTTCTGGAGCATCGGTTGGGGCATCGGTTGGGGCATCGTTTATGCTTTCACCATCTCTTCGTGAACGATCTCTAGTGATTCGATCGCCACTTCGTTGCTAGTCGCATTGAGGGTCGGCCCCGTCCATTTAGAAGGCCAAGCATTGCGGAAGTTCCAACGTAGTTTTTCGGCACCCGTGGTGTCAATCAACACAATCGACATATTTTTGCGGTCTGGGCTGCCATCGATGACCGTTTGCCGCCACGACCATAGGGTGACAGAATCTGTGATGCCGCGTTTCAGTGTCACGGGCGAAAACTTATTCATCCCAGTCAATTTTCGAACATGCATTGGATCGGTACCTTCCCGATAATCTATCGGATCCGTACTGGCATCTAAACCACTACATTCACGAAATCCCGCTTCATCAATGCCGTCAATTTCAACTCGGAAATTAAAGCCACGGTATGGATCAGGCATGGGGAGTCTCCTTGATATAAATGTCTCAATGGTCAGTTGGAATCGTGAATTAACGGATTTCAGTGGCTCCGTCTCGATGGATAATGCGGACTATGACAAACTCTGCTGTGGAACTAGGGAATAGGCCAATTTCAGTGATCACAGTTCCGGTGTCTCGATTGTCAGGTGGATTGGTTTCGCCATCACATTTCACATAAAATGCTTGCTCGGCGATCTCCCCTTGCAAGGCTCCCAGTCGCCACAGTTGGGTCAAATAGGCACTCAATTCTCGCTGAATCCGAATCCACAACCGAGGAGAATTAGGTTCAAACGTGGCCCAGGTCATGTTGCGGTCGATCCAACGCCCCAGGGTCAACACCAGGCGGCGGGTGCTAATGTAGCGCCAGAGCCGATCGCGACTCAGCGTCCGGGCACCCCAGAGGCGAATTCCTCGCCCCGGAAACACTCGAAGGCAGTTGATGCCAACGGGATTTAGTTCGGCCTGCTGGTCGTTGTCGATTAACACCTCCAAATCTAAAACATCCCGCAGTTCTTCGTTTGCCGGAGCTTTGAACACACCCCGATCGCGATCGCTGCGAGCAATAATCCCCGCAATATGACCACAGGGAGGGACTAACCGACCCTGGACTCGTTGACTGAGGACGCTGGGATCGGGGTAGTCTTGGCTGTTGCGCAACCAGGGATAGTAGAAGGCTGCGTTCAGCGGCTCTGGTTGGTTGGCAATCAACTGCTGCTGCTGCGCCAGAATATCTGCCAGAGTCAAACTAGGCTGCCCTTCAACCAAAGAGGGAAGCGCATCGAGCAGGGCAATGCGATCGCCCTCCTGGTTGCAATGCTGCAATACGGCTCGCTGCACCCGAATGATGGCTTCTCGGTCGGGCACTTGATTGGGATAACGCAAGGTCATGGCATCGGGCACTGCCACTAAATCCAAATCCACTAGGATGGCCAGCGCGCGAAATAGAACCTCGTCGGTGAGTGCCGCCTCCCGTTCTAGGCCAGGATCTGCCCGCACCACATAGCACTGCGTTCCACCGTTCTCAAAAAAGCCACTGACGACCTCTGGCAAATAGCTTGCTGCTGGACTAAGCAATTTACTGGCAAATTCCTGGCGCTGGTTACTGCCAGTAAATTCCTGCTTGCGATATAGCACCACTGTTCGCTGGGCATACTCAAATAGGGTAGCGATCGCCCGTCGAAACCCGCCTGCAAGTGCGACGTCGGTAGATTCTGGCAGCAAGCTCAACACGACACCCCGCTGCTCTTCTGTCATAACTCCCTGGAATACCAATCGCTTTTGCCCAGCATCATACCGGATTTGATCGTTCAGGGGTATTGGCAGAGTATTGAGCGCCAAGCCAGCAGGCAGGGCATCCAGCGGGGCGATCGCATCGGCAAACCCAATAAATCCTGGAATTCCTGTAGGCAGCGCCACTTCTGGCTTGAGGAATACCTCTTCCCGATAAACGCCGGGTGTTTTGTAGCTGGCCAACTGTCATCACCTCCTGGGGATGGTTCTGGATTAGGGGTGAGCGCAGATTTACTGAGGGGGTGCCATTTGGCTAATCCGGAAAATGACAAATTCTGCTGGACGCACGATCGCCACCCCAATCTCTGTTACAACCTGACCCAGTTCGCGCAGTTCTGGTGGATTCGTTTCAGCATCGCATTTAACATAAAATGCCTCCTGGGGTGTAGCACCAAACAGCGCACCCGATCGCCAGACATTAGTCAAAAAGGCAGACACGTTGCGGTTAATCTTTTGCCACAGGGCAGGCGTGTTAGGTTCAAACACCACCCATTGGGTGCCTTCGTCAATGGATTCGCGCAGAAATAGCAAGGTGCGACGCACACTAACATACTTGAGATCCGCATTATCCTCCCCGCCAACCGTGCGGGCACCCCAAACCAAAATATTACTGTTGAGTACCCGAATGCAGTTTACCCCCTTAGGATTGAGCTTATCTTGTTCAGATTTACTCAATGGCTGACTGACACCCGATACGCCCAAAATTGCTTCATTAGCAGGAGCCTTGTGTACCCCTCGCTCTGTATCTACTCGGGCATAGACACCGGCAACATGGCCGCTCGGTGGGATGTCAATATCTATATTTTTAACCGGATCTTTTACCTTAAGCCAGGGAAAGTACCAGGCCGCCAGATCAGTCCTTTGGGGCATCTCACCGCTCTCTGCCCTAATTTTAGTTAGCTTTGTGATGTCATCAATTGTTTTGGGGCCGTCCAAAATGGCAAAGCGATCGCCCGTATTCCGGCAATGGCTAATCAGCTTATTGCGGGTGTCTTCATCGGTACGACCCGGAGCCGCCACGAGCGCAATATCATCAACCCGAGCAAAGCCATCTAAAACCGTGTCTACATCCTTGTCTTCCTTGACTCGCGACACATAGCAGCTTCCTCCTCCATTGTTAAAAAATCCATAAACGGCATGTACCAGGTAGGTGTGAGAATCACCGCTTTTATCAGAGAAGTCGCCAAAAAACTTCTTAAATGCAGTGAAGTTACTACAGAACTTGACCTCTCCTACCCCAGCAGGCTTAAACAACGGCGTGTAATCTGCCCGAATCTCTGCCTTGTTGATCGGAGCACTGATAAACTTGACCAACACCTGTTTTTTGCTGTCATCTACTGTAATGCTGGGGGCGGCATCCGTGCCGTTGACTTTAATTTTGACTGTCGTCGTATCGACAGGGTAGCCACTCAGCTTAAAATCAGTTTCTGTGCCATCCCCAATCCCGATCGCTTCATTCTTGACGTCTGTAAGGGTCCATTGATCAGCGTTGATCGTAGCAATAAAACCAGGGGTACTGGTACTCACTCCGGCGATCGCTTTTACCGCTGAGGGAACTTCTTCAACGTACACACCGGGGGAAAGATACTGGGGCATTGTATTCTCCTTATATAGAGCTAGAGTGGTAAACAGCCGTCGCTACATCGCTTGATTTCAACGTTAATCTCAGCTTTAATCTCAATAATGAAGAAGGTATTACTTTAGTTGGAAGTGAGGAGGAAGTTTTGGTTGGTCACCTGTCCTTTGGTCAAAACAACTTGCTGTTTTACTGTGACAAACCTATTCGCAGAGACTTGAATCGTTGGATTTCCAGCCTGCATCCCAGACAATAGGTAGCGACCGTCTTGATCGGTCAGTGTTTGGGTGTGGTTACCCATCACTTGAACCAACGCATTGGCGATCGCCTGGTTCGTATCACTGCGCTGCACGATCCCGGTCAGGTGAGTCGGTGAAAGCTGAACGTTTGCTTTGGCATCTACAGTAATTTTACGATTTGGCTCCTGGGCTGAAACCGCGATCGCCACAGTAGTAAACCCGTAACGGCTGCCTGCACTGGGAGCCGTTACGTTTAAGGGATATTGCCCAACGGCTAGGTCTAGGAACACAAAAAAGCCATCGGCACGGGTCAATGTTTGTAGCGGTTTTCCCCCAACCATCATGGTTTCTATCTGGACAACGGCATTAGCAATGGGCCGCTGGGTTACCCGGTCGCTGATTGTTCCGGCGATCGCCACTCGGTGATGTACTTCCTCAAAATGATTGACTTTGAAAATCATATTAAAAAATTGAAAATACAAAGATCGACAATGTGCTAGTCAAGGGCGATGAGGGTCTATGAAAAAGCAAACCGTGACAAAAATAGGAGCAAATACACTAGAACTGAACGAGACCTTAACCCTTTTTTAAATGATTTTTCTACTCAGAGTACGAATTCTTCACACAACTACTAAATTTATTACAAAAGTTTATTGGTGGCGATACCCAAAGCTGGGGTCTGTGCTGAGGAGTTCAGGATAGTGGCAATATTCATATCGGAATTGGGCGCGCTGCCGGACGGTTTCATAGAGCGATTTAGGGATGACCATTGGCTCTGGCGGCAATTACGGCGTTGATATAGCTGAAAATTTCGTCAAGTTCGCCGATCGCTTCTAGTTCAAGGGCTTCTTCTGGGGTGAGGGCATCCGCTTTTTGCTTGTCGAGGAGGGTTTGCAGGCGATCGCCTAATTCATCCGTGAATTTGAACAGGGTAAGGTTATTGATTTGCTGAACCTGGAGTCCTTTAGGGATGAGCGTTGAGGGTTTGAGCAGCATCGTCATGGCTATGGCTAGAAC
>Ga0163148_10005505_pt1 | contig 12661 bp, 5 predicted proteins | sample OliLakLV19MP7P2_FD_148606 | JGI IMG/M metagenome (GOLD analysis project Ga0163148, IMG submission 148606) | Freshwater microbial mat bacterial communities from Lake Vanda, McMurdo Dry Valleys, Antarctica- Oligotrophic Lake LV.19.MP7.P2 | ecosystem: Environmental > Aquatic > Freshwater > Lake >... | reverse complement strand
GTTTCCTTCCATTGACTAACATGCATTGGAAAATCTATTTTATCTTTAATCATAATGCAAAGAGAAGGCAATTTAATTGCACGTGCAACATGCACTTCATCGGAGGCTTACAATCTAATACTGTTAAATTTTGGGAAAATGCTGCAAATTGGCTTAGGAGTAATACAATAATTAAAATTTTCTTGATAATCATAATAATTATTATTGGTTTATATAAAATGTGTATTGAAGTTAGCAAATTAATGAATGTCAAATGTTACCTTTCCATATGAATATTTAGTTATTGATGCCCAAGTTGAACATTTCCGACATCCGCAATCTTCTTTTTTCTGATAAATTATTTCAACCATAATTTATTGATTCTAATATTAAATTATTGAATTATCACATTTACAAAATGTGCCCCTTCATCACAAACCAACTTTACTAAATAAGTACCCTTTGCATACCCTGATAAATCATAATTTTTACTAAATAAATTATTTCCAATTATCCCGGCATCTTCCATAATCATTCTTCCTACTTCATCATAAATACTAATAGTCAAATCCAATCCGCATTCTGAGTTAAATATCAATGTGTATACTCCATCATTTGGATTTGGGAAAATAGTTAGACTTTCAATTAATTTATTAGAATTGTCAATAGAAATGAAATTGAAATAAAAATCCAAACTTGACGCGTTGCATTCATTTATATCTGTTATCAAAACTTTATAATTGCCCTCTTCAGCAGCCACAAAAAAATAATTGGTTGCTCCTAGTATAATTACATCTTCAAAAAACCATTGATATGTAAAGCCTTCATCTGAGTATAGCGTATCACTTTGGTTGGTTATTATTGGAATTTCGGGTAATGGATGTACAATGACTTCTATTAAATCGGAAGTTGCTATACACCCATTTAGGTCAGTAATAGTTACAAATAAAGTGTCTGATTCGGTGACTACAATTGATTCTGCATTTTCGCCATTATTCCATAAATAATTTTCACCTCCACTTGCCGTTAATACCACATCTTCTCCAATACAAAATTCCAATTCACCATCATTATAAACAATTGCAAGCGGGTTGGTATGAACTATTATAGAAATTGGATCAGAAATCGATGTTCCACATTGGTTAGTTATTTCGACCGTATAAATACCCTCCTCATAAATTACAATTGAATTTGTTGTATCTCCAGTATTCCAATTATTACCAAAAAGTGCCGTTGAAATTAATGTTACAGAATCACCTTCACAAAAAATAATTTCCCCATCAACAATGATTAACGGTATTTCGGGAACTGGAATTATTGAAACAGTGATTGTATCAGAAGTTGCAAAACAAATTCCACTTAAGGAAACAGTTACATAATATTCGCCAGGTTCACTAATCGTAATTGTCGAAGTTGTTTCTCCATTACTCCAAATAAAAGAGTCACCATCTGAAGCAATTAAATCTAAATCAGTCCCTTCGCAGATAACAGTATCATTTGCAAAGTTTAAATCAACTGCAAATCCACCACAATTAATTATAGTAGTAATGGCGTCGGGACTAGCAGGAATTGATTCAAGGTTACCTGCGCTATCCTTTGCAACTGAATAAAATGCATAGGTAGAATCATAAAACCCAAAAAAATCTACTGATAATTCAGAAGTATTCAATAACCATGGCAAATAACTACCCCCATTAATTGAATAATAAATATCAAAGTTTTCTATTTGAGAACCTTCATCAGAACCTGACCAGGAGACATTGAATAAATCAGTTGTTGTAAATTCAGGTAAATCAGTTACCACACTAACAGGGTTCTCATTATCCAATGTATTTGTCCATTCATTTGTAATAATTGGATCATTATAGTCGAAATAGATATATGCTTTATTGCTGATTTCAACGCCGTTTTCAAGGCTGTCTTTTACATGAATTGTATAAAATACAGAACCTTCTCCTTCAGGTGCAATAATATTAGGGGGTAAAAATCCTGCAAGTGGGTCTACAACAGGCAAATAATTGTTTGGATCTAAAGCTGTGTATTTCCATTCAGCAATACCTGTAATATCATCAAAATTTGCTTCAAGTTTAACAACAATATTAAGTTCAGGTCGTAAATCAACATATGTGTCAAAATGTTGCTGATTAGGGGGGATATTTACAATAGTATCACCAAAACACATGAAGCCTAATTCAAAGGTACTGTAGTCAAATACAGCAGCGTCAAGTGAATCTACTACTCTTACGGTTTGTGCTAATGCAGTTGCTGCAGAATCATTTTCGAAACGGATTAGGTAGGTGAAAGGCTGATCATTATTTAAACTTTTTGTTGGTCCAAATCCTTCTGGACCTAATTTATCATTTGGATCATACGATGTTACAACATTCACATCCTGTTCATTTACATCATCAGGGAAAAATTGCTGTTGACATGCTTCATATGTCTCAAACGTTTGATTTCCTAAAAATGCTAATTCTAAAACAAATACTAAATTATCAATCGGTGTACAACTTACGACTGCATCTAAAACTCTTACAGACAAATCTGCTAAATAATTTAAATCGTATTCAACGTCATTGTTATAATTATTCACCTCCTCCAAAACAAAATTTACTCCAGTATAAATACAATCTAAAGGTGTTAATTCAATTAGTAAATCAACAGCACCACCAATGCAATCGCCAACAAGATTAGCTAAAGGTGAACCATACATAGGTTTAGAAGAAATCCAAGTTTTTATTTCAAAAGACTCTGTGGTATTGACCTTCAAATTAAATGAAATTGTATTTGAGCTAGATGCCGGTATATTGGGAATATATAAAATGTAAACTTTACCGTTATAGGGTTCTAAAAAAAGGCTATCAACTAAAATTGAATAAGGTATAGATGATGAATCTAAACCAATATCTGAAGTATCATATGGAATTAAATCAATATCAAATTCAATTTCTGAATTTGCCGGAATAGCAAGATAAATAGGAACGCCCTTCCCATCAATATTTCCGTTATTCCCATATGAGATTGTATATGTTTGCCATTGATTTAATCGTATAGTTCCGAATCCTAACAGAGTAGTCCATAACTGTACAGGCTCTCCACTAACCACTTCAAATCCATCAACCAGCATCATCACAGTATCCACTTCAAGCACCTCCACAACCACATCATAAAAGCCTAAAGTTTTTTCCCTCAGATCAAATATTGCCTGAATTCTTTTTGAATCAAATATTGTCATTAAACTATCCGGAATATAAACTGTATCAACTCCTGGATTAATTAACATGACAGTTGTATTTTCAAAAAAACCATTACCATAGATATTAACAGTTACATCCCCGATATTTCCACCTATGGCAGGGGATATAGAATTTAATTCAGGTTCACCAACATTATAAAATGAGTCAGTAACAACACTGCTCCATAAATTTCTTGTATCCTGAAACTGAAAATGAATCATATGATAACCAGTATCTAATGCAGTCGCATTTATTTCAGTTACTAAAAAATATGGATTTACGGGAACCGGTAAATTAATTGTTGTTATTAGAGAATCTAAATCATTGAACCAATAGCGATAAGCTTCAATCAAGTTTGTTTCACCTAAACCTTCTCCGGCTTTATAAAAAAATTGGCTGACAACACTGCTCCATAAGCCTCCTGTATCCTTAAAGCGAATATGTAAAGTATGCAAACCAGTGTTTACATCCGCCGAAATATCATCATTTAATTGAAATATTTGTTGCGGAGGAATTTCTTCATAGATTTTGTCAGCATATTCTGAATCAAACCAATATTCATATGCTGCTATCGTGCCTGACACTCCTGATACACTGGCCTTATAAAAAAACTGGCTTACTAGTGAACTCCATAAACCTCCACTATCTTTAAAACGGATATGAAATGTATGTAAACCAACTGTCAAAACATTTTCAAAGTTTTCAATTAGCTGAAAATTTGGGATAGGAGCAATATTTTCAAAAATTTTTTCCTCGTAATCATTATCAAACCAATATTCATAGGCCGCAATTGTGCCAGACGTTTCAGATTCACTAGACTTATAAAAAAATTGACTAGCTACAGAACTCCATAAACCCCCACCGTCTTTAAATCGGATGTGAATAGTATGTAATCCAACAGGCAAGTCATTTTCAAAATTTTCAATCAATTGAAGTGTAGGGGCAGGAGAAATATTTTCAAATATTTTTTCCGCATAATTATTGTCAAACCAATATTCATATGCAGAAATATTTCCCCCATCTGGATCCCCCGCGGCTGCTTTATAAAAAAATTGACTTGCAATTGAACTATATCTTGCGCTGTCATCCTTAAACCTAATATGAAAAGTATGTAACCCATTTATAAGATCTGTAGTAGGTATATATTCATTTAAAGTAAATTGCGCTACAGGTGAAATACTGGTTTCCATTTTATCATCATAATTACTATCAAACCAATATTCATAATAATTTATATTGTTTTGAGAACATAATGAATGAGCAATTAAGAATGGAAGAAAAATTGTTATTAATTTTTTCATAATAGGGATTAATTGTCCTGGGCTTGTACTTTAATATTTATTTCAAGATCGCCATTCTCATCAGTAGCATTCGAAATAGTTTGAATTTGAATATGCGGGTTATTAGGAATACCTCCATCCTTCCAAGGAAAAATACCTCCATATATACCGCAATCGCCGCCATCATTTGCTGCACCAATAGCCGGTGAAGATGGTGAGAGATGAAAGTCTTGTAAAAAATAATTTGAGATCAACGATTCATCAGTCCATTGAAGGAAAAAATCGCTTTCGTCTACATTAGTAACATTGGCATTGCAAGTATTACTATAATCATAAATATCACATGGAGTGATACTAACCATATTTCCAAATATATTATTACTAAAAAAATTATTATTTATACTATAATCAGTATAGGCATCTGTAGTAAAAATATTATTATTGAAAGTGCAATTTTCAATAGTCGAAAAAACAGCTCCATAATTGTAGAGAAAAATATTATTAGAGAATAAAGTGGTATTCCAATTAGAAAAGGATCCATAAAGTACATTATTAGTAAAGAAATTGTTTTGAGAATTGAATCCATCAACTTGACCTCCAATTACACACTGTATTACCGAATTATTCATTGCTTCTAAGTTTGTTCCGCAGCAACCGAAATATATTGCCTGCTCCAAATAGCACCTTTTAATCAAAAAATTTTGGACATTATCATTACTGCCAGAAGTTCCAAATTGAATAAAAAGAAACACCCTAATGCCTTGAATTGACCCACCAGAAGCGGTATTTAAAATTTTAATATAGGTGGAAACATGCGTGTCCCCGGTAGCACTTGTGGAATCAGGATGATATCCTACACCCACTATATGCACAGCTTTATCAATAATTAATTCTGTAAATCCTCGTGCAGGTAAATATAACGTATCACCATTAATTGCAGCTCCCATAGCTTCATCAAAGGTTTGGTAAAAACTTACATCGTCATTAGAATGTAAAGCAATCAAACTTTGTCCTGTTGTTGCACTACACATTAATATTTGACTTAAAAAAATTAAAATATTGGCTCTCATAAGTAAAAATTTTATTTATTAGTTATCTTGTGCGGCTACTTTAATATTTATTGGTAAATCCCCTTCGGCATTTGTAGATGTTCCAATAGATTTGAATTGAATGTGTGGATTAATTGGAACTCCTCCATCTATAAATGGTTCAATAGTGCCATAAATGCCTATATCAGTTCCGTCATTACCTGAATTAATACCAACACAATCATTTTGCAGGTGATAATCATCATTAGGCAAGTAAACATATCCCCCCTGATCTATAAAAATATTTGCTTGTGGGATGCCTAAAAAATTACTGCCATCATTTGTTATGTTTGGCGTAGCAAAAACAAAAATATTGTTGTAGAATAAATTTGATAGATATGGACTGATGTTATTATCACTGGATTTTAAGAAAATACAATTTTTTATGGTAGTATTTTGAACATTTAGCATTATACCAGGATAGTTACTTAAAAATAGGCAATTGGTAAATGTTGCCAATCCATTAAATCCCTGAATATAACCGTTAAATATACATTTACTTACAAGTATATTTAATGCTCCAGGTGAAGAAATTAAATTTACATCTGTGGAAGTAAAAATGCATTCAGAAACAAGAATATTTTCAATAGTTGAACCCTCATAACCTAATATAAGAATACTTAATTTGCATCGGCTAAGCAAAATTTCTGAAACATTTGACAGCACATAAAAACCTGAATAACCTAAAGTGATGTCTCCTGTTACATTTACCCCCATTAGCGAACTTCCGCTTGAACCATCAGCGAAATAAATAGATCCATCCAAAGTGGTAATTTGAGTTGCCTGAGAGGAGTCAACATTATAACCTGCTCCAATAATTTGAATTTGTTTATATATGTTTAACCCGCCAACCGCTGCACCAAGACTGAAACTTCCACCAGGGAGATAAACAACATCGCCATCATTGGCCCCTTCAATCGCATCCGGGACAGAGGTGTAAAAAAATGTGCCGGCTGCCCCCTCTACAGTTATGAGACTTTGTGCACTTAAATTCCAGATAAAAAAGAATGTAAATAGATTTATGCAAATATTTTTCATGAATTTATTATTTTGAATTATTAAAATATAATTATTTTTCCTGAATAAAATTCAAATCCATCTATCACATTTACCAAATAAGTGCCTGATGTGATGCCTTTAATTTGCATCGTTGCAACGCCCTCATAAAATTCGATGTCTTTTCTTAACACTATACTACCAGTCAAACTTTGAATTATAATCTGCGAGGGTCCCTTTTTATTTAAAATGGTTATATTCAGAAAATCGATTGCAGGGTTTGGAGTAATATAAATAAACTCATTTATATTATTTTCCTGAATAGATGTTGTCAGTATTATCTTACATTCTGAATCAATACCTGCTCCATTGGCAGAAATCAGACAAACGGTATATTCACCCGCACTCTCATAATCACAAACAGGATTTTGCAAATTCGAAATTTGACCTTCTCCAAAATCCCAGCTCCATGAATTTGGTAAATTAAGAGATATATCTGTAAATGAAACGGATAAACCCAACGGAGTATAAATAAAATCAGCAATTGGAGCGCTAATGTTTTGAGAAATTGTAATATTCTCGCATTGTATATCTGAACCACCCGCATTACTCACCTCAAGGCATACATTATAATCTCCATTTTCCGCATATTCATGAATAGGATGTTGTATCGAGGACACGGTGCCATCACCAAAATCCCAAGTCCATAAGAATGGGGTGTTTGTTGAAATATCTGTAAATTCAACAATTGGATCACCAATAAAAGTGAATAGGGCATCTGTTAATAAATATGAACTAATTACTATCGTTGAACAACTAGTTTCAGAGCCAAGATCATTTGAGGCGGTTAAACAAACATTGAAACTCCCATTCGTAATGTAAATATGTGAAGGGTTTTGTTCAATAGAAGTTGTTCCATCTCCAAATTCCCAATACCAAACATTGGGATCATTTAAGGATAAATCTGTAAAATCAACAGCAGGGTCCCCAACGTAAGTAAAAGATGTAAACGGGGGTAAATTTTCTTCAATATCAACAAATTGGCAACTTTCACCAGAGCCTCCCGCATTTGTTACAAATAGGCAGACTTCAAAAATTCCATTGGTTAAATAATCGTGTATAGGGTTTTGATCAGTTGAATATGATCCATCACCAAAATCCCACTCCCAAGTTAATGGACTATTTAAACTCATATCTATAAATGAGACTAGGGGATCACCGGTAAAATTAAAATTAACTTCTGGAGGTAAATAACTATCAATAATTATACTTTCACATTTTGTATCAGATCCTATAAAATTTGAAGATGTTAGGCATACATTATAAATGCCATTTAATTCAAATTCATGTGAAGGGTTTGGTAATATTGAGATTGCTCCATCGTCGAAATTCCACAACCATTCAGTAGGCACATTTGAAGTTAAATCTGTAAAGGCAACAATGGGATCACCCGAAAAACTAAAATCTGCAATCGGAAGATTATAGATTGGGATTGTTTGGCAAATAAAATCATCGTCAAATAAATTATAGACATAAAGACATACATTATAGTCAGTACCGATTGTAAAAGTGTGCATGGGATTTTCTTCATATGTTTCTGTTCCATCATCAAAATCCCAATAATATGTCAGCGCATCTGTGGATAAATTTGTAAATGTCACATTTGCAGTTCCCATACCATAAACAATGGTGTATGAAAAATCAGCGACAGGAGAATTGGATTCAAAGTCTTCCTCAGTAAAGCCTGCGTACCAGATATTATTCATAACAATTGGATCAGCAGGTATTTCTTGTATGTTACCTGGATAAATATCCTGCTGCCATATAACATGCACTTTACCATCCACAACCTTCTCATAAACGGAAGGATATATGTTTTCTTCTTGAAATTCTGCAGAGTTAGAAAGGTTTACCGGTAAAGACCAACTAATTCCATTGTTATCTGTATAAATTCCAAACAAGTCACGAAATGATTGTGCAAGTTCATTTTCAGGATCATCAAATAAATCAGTATATTCTAAAGGCATCGTATATACCAAATAAATCCTACCGCTTGATTCATCGATAGCAGCTCCAGACATTGAAGTTAGACCTAAAGCAAAATAAACACTAAAATCATTTCCAATTCCAACATAGGGATCATTAAGACCATCAGCATTATCCCAATCAAAAAAAAGTGGTATAAAGCTGGTCAATTCAGTATCTGAATTCCAATATCTCATTCCTGAAACGCCTGGAAAATAACTCCATCCTGTGTCATCTGGATCATTATCAAACAACCAATAGTTTCCCGTCCAAACATGTACAACTCCATCATCTGACACCAACATCTCATGATAACCATCGGTAGTGTTTTTGATTGTATCAGCAATCCCATCTCCTGTATAATCAGAAATTTGACCTAATGCCCCATTATAATTATCAATCGGGAAATCAATAATCGTAGTTAAGTCCCAAGATCCGGGTTCACCATTCATGTTAGAATGTAATAAAATGAGATCTGTCCACGCAGATCCGTATAAAACGTAAACATCATTTCCATAAACTGCGATTTGATATTTCTCACCACTAAGACTTGAAAATCCATCTGCAACTGAAAGATAAGGGAGAGGACTATCCAAAATAGTCCATGTTTCACCGCCATCATCTGATCGTGAAAAATTAATACTTGTAATTAAAAACGCATTTGCGGTGATTACATATAAATCATCTGTACCTTGTGGGCAAAAAGCTGACGGCCAAAGGCCATTTATATCTCTTGAACCTAAAGTTTCAGTCCAACTCATATTTCCAATTGAAACATTTCGATTAACTATTAAGGTAGTATCTGTCAATTCATGTGAAAAAACCACTTCATGATCATTAACATTTACAATTTCACCAAATCCGCAACGAGTTGTTTCAATTCGATTTTCAGGATATGATCCCCAATCTGAACCATCATTAAAATTATAAAACATTCCTCTATCTGGAAATGTCCCGGCAAAATCTTGAGATCCTGTCCAAATAGCTGAAATTAAACCACCGGGATAAGCAACTATTCTATTTTTAGCTCCAGAATTTGTTTGGAAGTCATAAGTAGTTGTTCCAATTATTGACTGTGCGCTTGAGGTTATACAAGAAAACATCAAAAGGTAATAAAAAGACTTTTTCATAAAGTTTTGGTTGAAATTATTTTAGTAATTGTATTTTATGAGATATTATTGAATGCTCATTGGTTAATTGAATAATATAAACACCAGCATTATAATTTTCCAAATTAATAGTGGTGTATATATCAGGCAGGTCAACAATTAGTAAAATTTCACCTAAAATATTTATCACTTCAAGTCTATTACACCAATTATTCTGAAAAACATTAAACTCCCCATTAGAAGGATTTGGATAAATTTTATAATAAATTGATGAGTTATATGTATTGATATTTTCGTGGAAATAGGCTATACATTCAGTTGTATCTATACAACCTTTATAATAAATAATAGAAGAAAATTCTCCAGATGTTTCCGGTGAGTACGATTGATTATTCGCATCTTCTATAATTACGCCACTATTACAATCCATCCATTGATATTCTGCTGTTGCTTGATTTGCAGTCAGTGTTTCAGAAAGCAATAAAACTGAAGTATCAATTGTTGTAACATTCAAGTTAGTATTAATTATACTGTCACACATGAATGTCGAAAATAGATAACTTGTATGTACTGTTGCTGTGGTAGACGTATAGCCATCCGGAAATACATAAGTTCCTCCGTCACATATACTATCCACGAAATAAATATCATATATTTCATTCACCTGAAGGTTTGTTATTATATTGCTATCACAACCTTTAATACTTGATAGTTCGCTCACCTGTATTAACGATTCACTAGAAGTTGAACCATCTGGGAATGTATAAATATTTCCATCGCAAATATTTGCATCAATTGAGGTCTCGTAAATAAAATTTACAATTAGATTCACAATAATTATACTGTCGCATCCTTCAGTAGTTGATAAAAAACTTGTGTCCAGTTTACTTATCATTGATGTAGTGCCGTTTGGAAATATATAAGATTCACCATCACAAATCTCCGCGTTCATAAAAAAAGAATAGGAAGGGCAATTCCCAAAATACAAATATGCTCTACCTTCATATAATTGTCCATTTGAATGCAAGGGAGCACCAATTAAAACATCTTCAAACCCATCTCCATTTACATCACCCGCGTTGGCAACAGAAAATCCTAAGAAGGCGGAATCTATATTGCCTTCCTTTTGCCAATCAGGTTCGCTAGTCAATATACCATCTGTGTTATAATAGACCATTACACGGCCTTCATCATATTGATCGTTATCATATGCCCAAGAGCCAGCAACTATATCAGCAAATCCATTACCATTAATATCTGCGCCGGCAATACCGGTTAAGTACCCCAAAACTCCACCAAAATCATTTGATTCGACAAACCAATCAGAAGTGTAGGAAGGTATTGAATCAGTCCCTAAGTATAAAAATGCTACGCCTTCATGATAAAGTCCATTGTTAAACTGATATGCGGCAACGAGTAGATCATCAAAACCGTCATTATTTATATCTCCAGCTTGCGTAACACAATTGCCATATCCTGAATAAATTTGATTTGATTCGTTTACCCAAATAGCATCTAATGATAAGCCAGTTGCAGATCCATAATAAACAAAAATGGCACCTTCATCCACTTGCCCATTGTCATAATATGGAGCTCCAATTATTATGTCATCATAACTGTCACCATTAACGTCACCAGCCTCAGAAACTGAGAAGCCAAAATTTGAACTAATTTGGTTTTGTTCGGCAATCCAATCAGGTGTTGTCGAAAGTCCATCTTCCGAACCATAGTAAGCGAAAACCAATCCTTCATTAATTGTCGGATTATCAAACCCGGGCGCTCCAATAATTACATCGTCAAATCCATCATTATTAATGTCTCCAGCAGACGATACTGACTTCCCGAAACTTGTGAAATATGGTTGGTCGCTTTCAGCCATCCAATCATATGTCAAAGAGGGTCCTGAAGGTGATCCTAAATGCAAAAACACAACTCCTTCGTCACTTTCTCCATTATCAAAATCAGGTGCTCCGATTAAAATATCATCATATCCATCACCATTGATATCTCCTGCTGAAGCTACAGATAAGCCAAATGAAGATTCCGATTGATCAGATTCAAATATAAAATCAGCTATTATGGATGGTCCATCTGTTGATCCCAAATAAATAAATGCAGCACCTTCAAATGATTCTCCATTCGAATAATATGGTGCCCCTATTATTATATCATCAAAGCCATCACCATTAACGTCTCCAGCTGATGATACAGAAGTCCCCAATGTTGCAAAATAACTGTCGTTTTCTCCAATCCAATCAGGTTCGACACTTAAAAACTGACCCTCTAAGGAACTGATTGTTAAAGTAGCATAAAAAATAAATGTGTAGGCTTTCATTTTATTTTATTATAAAGTTTCTAAACGTATATTTTAAACTTGAATTGACAAAATCGGTTATTTTAAGGATCAATTTTTAAATCAAAAGAAATAAATTGGCTTCATATTTTTCATACATGGTTTACTTGTTTTATAGTGATGATTTTGCCACCGCTAGGACGAGTAATCAATCTTTATGTTTTATTTGAAGGATATAATGGCATTCCCCAAAAATAGAAATAAATTATTCTCTAAGCAAAAAATATTTACTTAATAAATAATCGGTTCATTTTCCGAATAATGTATAATTATTTAAACGGAAATCAGTTAACCTAATCCAATAAATTTTTCGATAAGCACTATTCGGGTCGCGTGTTAAGGAATCGGGTTACTAAACAAAGTTAGGAGAAGTTTTTCAATATTTCAAATATAGGCAGTAGGCACAATTATTTAATATTCACTCCCTTATATCAGGGTCAAACCCTTCATTTGTTTGCAAATTGTTTGCAAATAAAAAAGGGTTTTGAAGTGCAAACACCTCAAAACCCTTCTCTCACTAAGTGGGAACACTTGGATTCGAACCAAGGACCCTCTGCTTGTAAGGCAGATGCTCTAAACCAACTGAGCTATGCTC
>Ga0163148_10005504_pt1 | contig 12662 bp, 9 predicted proteins | sample OliLakLV19MP7P2_FD_148606 | JGI IMG/M metagenome (GOLD analysis project Ga0163148, IMG submission 148606) | Freshwater microbial mat bacterial communities from Lake Vanda, McMurdo Dry Valleys, Antarctica- Oligotrophic Lake LV.19.MP7.P2 | ecosystem: Environmental > Aquatic > Freshwater > Lake >... | reverse complement strand
TCGCTACGCTCGTATTGGTGTTCAATTCCAGGATTTGGTGACGTATTCCAGAGTACAAACCGTCATCAACTATTTTCCTATTATTCAATTGCGAGCGAGTTAGTTTGAACCATGGTGCGTGCCACTTTTTAGGTGCATGTATCTCTCTCTTAGATTGATTCATTGAGTTGACATAATATTCACATGTCAGTACTACATGTAGCAAAAGCAAACTCAACATGCCTGCTGAAAGGAGTAACAGCCGAGGGCGTACTGCGATCCGTTTCTTGATCCTCCGAGGCTTGACGTGTGCAGCTTTGGTTTGCCTTGGATTTTTGTTGGGCTTGAATTACGGTTTTTATCATGGTTGTGTTTTGAAACAAGACAAGAATACTGTGGAAGAGACCAACTTCCAGCCAATAAACCGTGGACTAGAAAGTTGCGAGGCAGAAAAGAGAGAATTACAAAACAAGGTCGCAAATCTTGAATTACAAAACAGAGTCGCCACTCTTGAAAAAGAACTTGCAGAATCAAAAATAAATTCAACTCGCAGCAACAATCCACAAGGATGTCCTCCAAGCTCGAAGAATTCTTCGCCGCGAAAATTATTCTCCAGCTCCGTCAAAGACTTTGTCCAAGGGGCTGCTTATATGGAACGGAATGCTTTCAACCACCAATTCGATATGGGGTTTCCACTCGACGCAACGTCGCCCACCAACGATCGTGTATTGATCTTGTACTCAAATGAAGCGTCTTTTCCTCCCGATTATTCTACTGAAAATTCCAACAGCCAACATACTACAGAGGACGACATAATACCCACATTCAATGTGTCTCAAGCCACTCAGAATTGCAACTATTTAAATGTCGTTCTATTGCAACCACGACAACAAAAGCAATGCACGGCCATCATGGGACAATTTGCCTCCCATCACATTCCCAAATGGATGCGATTGCCCAACAACGCGGAGAATGGAAAAGAGTCCTATGGACCCATGGATCCAAAAGTTCCACTCCAGCTCGTCAATCGAGGAGCCCACGAATCGGGTCGGAAATCCATGCGAGTGCCCACCAAAGAAACCAACCTGTATTGGTCCAACTCCTTGAAACGCTATTTGAATACACTCGACACGGTCCTGGAAGAGCTGCGTCCCATTGCGGCACAAGTGGCACAGGCCAATACAATTATTGTGACGGTGGCCAATCATGGTCAAAGTGAATTGCTCATGAATTTTGTCTGTTCATCACGGGCTCGGGGTCTGGACATTTCGTCCTTGTTGGTATTTGCGACCGACCAAGAAACCAAGGATTTGGCAGAGGGTCTGGGCGTGACTGTCTTCTTTGACCAGACGGTGCGTGGGAAACAAACCACACAAAAGGACGGTCATGGCCTTGTACAGCTTGCAATCATGGCATGTCATGGCATTTTCATGTACACAATCAATCTTCGCACTCACATCATTGATTTCTTTCTTTTAGAACTATGGCGGTATGCCAAAAGAAGCTGCCGTGCAGTATGCGGACAGAACATTTGCATCCATGATGCTGGCAAAGGTAGGCAGCGACTATGTGTAAATGCATGCCTTTTTCCTTTGTCTTCTAGCAACTTGCTTGCTTGAGAGCAGGAGAGATACCTTCTCACAAAAGTATTCATGACCTATACATGCAGGTCTTTTGTGTGCACATGGTACGCGCCTGCTGGCTTTTGATATCTGGTCCTCGTTCACGTCTTTGTCGAAAGATGCGCTGTTCCTTACTGTTTTTGTCCGCTTTTTAGATTTCGCAACTAGGGTACGATATTCTGTTTCAAGACGTGGATATCGTTTGGTATCGCAACCCAATAGACTTCTTTCACGATCAACAATCCCCAATCTATGGATTCGATATCTACTTTCAAGAGGATGGCAACAAGGCAAACTTTTATGCACCCTACAGCGCCAATAGTGGATTTTACTATGTGCGGTCCACTGACCTCACAAAGTACCTGTTCACGACACTCCTTCTGCAGGGCGACGCCATCTTGGCCGTGGCCAGCCATCAAATCCCTCTCAGTATGCTGTTGGCAGAGTTTGCCTCTCTCTACAATTTAAAAGTAAAGGTTCTGTCGGGAGATGATTTCCCGGGCGGATTTGCATTCCATACCCGAAAGCAATACATGAAAACAATCTTCACAGGTGAGGTTCATCCCTACATCTTCCACATGAGTTGGACCGACAATAAACACAACAAAAAACTTTTCATTCGGCAAATGGGAGATTTTTACGTCAATGGAACTTGTGTGGGGAGCACAGCGGATCAAATTCGTGCCCACAATGGTGGTGGTGGTGGTGGTGGTGATAGTGGTGGGAATGGAAGTCTGTTGGCCACCTGTTGCTCGAAAGAAGCAATCTTTTCATGCCATTACATGGATGTGCCCAGCAGGGAGCCATGTCCGAATGCGCCACTTCTCAACAAAAACACGGGGAAATCCTTCTGGTGATTAAAGACAGGGAGCCAGCCAGCCAGCCAGCCAGTGTGCCACCTCACTCACTCACTGAGGGACATTTCAGCTCAGTAGCAGGCAATTGTCTTAGAGGGGATAACTGGCCTGTCGGTTTGGTCTCTTGATTCCAAGGAAGCCGACAAAGGACATGACCAAGCAATACACCACTCCTACAAGTGAATAGAAGTTCTCCAACTGTTGTTCACTTGGCTGTGATGGCCCAACTAATGCCAGGATGGGTATGTGCCGATACATCCAGACCCATTTACAGTGGTTGTGCAACAGGAGGTTGCTTCCATAGGAAGATCCATCAAGGTCCTTACGCATGTATGAAGTGGATCATATTAAGTGTTTGGTGAACAATTCATGTTCGTTGAAATGAAAGAACATGGTTTCGCTTCTGTGCGGATGCTTAGGGTCCCTGCAAAATACCTACATCTAGGACAATAAAGTGCTTTCGCCATAGTCGGGATGGGGCCATTCCAATGAAGATAACGGAGATTGCGATCTATTTGAAGTTTATCCCAGCGAAATCGTCGTTATAATTATAATGCAACTCCACTAGCCATTACTATAAACGCATTTGAACTTTATGCCCATCCTTCATCTTTTCGTGGGGCGTTTACTTTCTCATCTCTCCTATAGTTCAGAACGATCAACTACACCGACGAGAGCCGTCAAAGTCTCGCTGATAGAAATGTGAATTGTTTGTCTCTTTCTCATTTTTGTTCTTCCACATACAATTGGTCTTCAAGGAGAATACTCAACCCTTTCGATGTGTTTACCATGCCTGATAATATTGAGGTCTCAGCACCAATCCATTCGGCCACTACTGTTGCGGAAACTTCAACTATTGAACCAAGGAACGGTAAAATACCACTGTATGCTTTCAGATTCCTGTCACCTACTGGAGCCTTTGTCCTTAGCTTCCGGGGCACCAACCATGCCATATTTCCCGCTGTCCATAAATCACTCATTCTGTTGACGTGACTTGGAAGCGGCTTTCCCAGCAATTCCCTAAGGAAGGCTTCACAGAAGTGATTGCAATTCTTCTCCACTAGATCGTAATGCTCTGGTTGAAATTTGTCACGTAATCTTTCAATAGCTTCAATGACTTTGCTTCCTTCCTCAACGTCTTGCAAAACGCCAATTTCGATTTGTTGATAGAATTTGACTCCTTTTGCCTTCTTCGGCTCGATTTTGAAGATACCCCCGCCTCTGCTGGCGAAACTATACTCCCATCCATCGATCTCAACTCCTGAATGATGGAGCCCAAAGCCAATTGGATTTAGAAATGTGTTTACAGGATTCAGGTCGTAAACGTTCAAGAAGACCTTGGTGTCGTATTTTGCGAGGTCCTAATAGCATGCCGCGTTTGTGATGTCCCATAGCAAAGATAAAGTCAAGAAGAAGAAAGAGTTGAGACCATTTGTTATCGGTCGGCTTCCTAATTAACAGGGAATCTCTAACCCAACAAAAAAAATTCGTGCGTACCTCCGCAACCACAGAAGAGCTCTCGCTCGGGGAATCCGAGTCCTCGGTGTGCGTTGCACACACTAAGGGAAAGTTATCGTCACTACTACTCCAATCCTCCGACCGTGTTGTAAGGAAAGAACTCATAGACGTTGAACGATAGTCAAGGTGTATATGTGTTTGGTTTCTTATTCTCCAATAATGACAAGAGAAATGAGGATAAGATGGATTTTCACGCGAGTGAAATTCAAAACCGGACACATGTTAGCGATTCAATCATTCGAAAAATGAGTGAGTAAATTATGCACGTCTCAAATGAGTTTGCTCCCCATGCGCGATGCCGATCGAGTGTGGCGCACTCGCGCTCTCGGCAAAGTCTACAGAGTAACTTTCCCCCCCTCTACTAGCTAGTAGCTACTACTAGCTAGTAGCTACTACATTGTAGTAGCAGGAACTTGCCGCAACGTACAAGGGACAGACCATTTGTTAAATAGGTGGTTCATATGATTTACGAAATAGGTTTTTAAATTATGGTCTCTTGTGCAAACGGACTACAAAACAAATCAGTCCATAAAAAGGACCACAATTGGGAACCCTTTGTAGAAAATGAGACCATAAATAAAAGGGTTCCTAAAACTCGGTTCCTAAATCTACTGGTAAAAACTGATGTCTTAGAACATAATTTAGGAACCTTTTTTGAAAAGGTTCCTAATTTGAAAAAGGGTTCCTAATTAAGAACCCTTTCATCTGGCATTCAAACAGTCGGTTCCTATGGGGGTGCCCGCTACAAGTTGAAGCTAAAACGTCCTAACTAAAAAAATCGCAACACTATAGAAATTCAGTATAACATAAAAAGGAATTGGCACAATGGTGCACCTATTAGTTATTGGAAAAATCTATTTAATAGAAACACTAAAGGACACGGTTTGAAATATTTCGATGTGTTAGTGTGTGGTTCGAAACCCAACATCTAGTTAGACATTTGTAACAAGCGTTAACACGTTGTTAACGTGTGCGGTTTACCACTGTTAACAAGGAACATTGGTTGAGTCCCGCAAAATCGCAAATTTCAACTTGTGGCGGGCACCCCCATATTTATTGGGTTCTTTTCAAAAGGGTTCCTAAACATAAAGGGTTCCTAATTAAGCAAAAGGACCATAAATGTCCAATCCTGCCAGTTGCGGCAAGTTCCAGTGCAGTGCGCGAGACTTCCCGGTAAGAGCCGTGCATCAGTTTCAAGTGATAGCACGAGATGCTACTACTAGCTAGTTAGCTAGTAAGCGAGCTAGTCAAACATTGGACATCATTATTTTAGCCTGCATCCTCTCACATTGAACTGCACCTTAGATTGTAAAGGTTGCACACAACTGTTGAAATTCAGGCTGATGTTAGCTTTAAACTATCCCAAAATATTTTTACCATAGGAAAATCAGCATTCAGTGAGTCGTTCTTTATGAAATTTCCGTTGCTCCAATGCATGTTAGTCTCGCTCACTGCAGTGACCTGACCTTGTACAAGAACACTTTTTGAAACCCATTTTGTTGGACAAAGCAAACCAAGAGGATGTCAGGCAATGCTGTCAAAGTCAGTCTGCTTATTCATTGCAACAGGAAAAGTTTGACCATTTTAGCCATGCGGAAAGAACTCCTTATGTTGATGCAACAACATTTTGTTTGAACTGAGAATTTCAGCAATTGTGAAGAGAAGACAAAATCATCCTGCACGACACATTCAATCGCTTGAAGCTTTCAACAAAGCACACATCGTGAGCTTCCACATTGAGCAGTTTGAGTAAACAAGCAGTTTGTAAAACCAAAATCTTGATCACATTGTTTGAGAGTACAAGAAACACAATTTGCCTATCAGTCACAAAAAATGAGAAAACAGATCAAAAGCTTCTACTGGTGAAACAATTGCAATGTTGCGACTAACAAGACATTGTTTTTCAGATTGAATGTTTTGATTTGATACATTTTTGCTTATGAATTTCACAACTTTGTGCATGTCCTTCTCCTTCTCCTCAATTTTGGTTAAAAACAATGGATGTCAGTTTGAAACACTACAATCAATCTTTTTCACCCGTAACACAGATTTTGCAGAAACAAGTTTCATGAGTTCGCTGTCAGTTCGCTGTTCACTTCTACATGGCAGTGTTGCTCCTTTAGAATCCTTCTACTCCCTGCTCTGCTGTTAACTAGCTATCTATTAGCTCTAACACTATTTTGTTTTTAGACCACCATGGTAGTGTACATTCTGTACCAGTGATAGCTAATAATGGTTGACCAGGGGACAGCACAATAGTCTTACGGTGGCGCTTTTCGGGGAACATGTTGTGGCTTCCAGCGAAGTCTCCCAAGTTTTTTGCAAACCGTCCGGCGCGGCAGCCTCTCTCAAGATACAAAATTCAGAATTGGCAGGCGACAAAATCGTTGGTGCCTATCCGACCGTGCCTACGTACCCGACCCAACACAGGGATCGTGTGCACAGCGCTGGGAAGGCCAAATTCGCGCGTCTGCAAGATCATGTTGGTGCGCCCAGACGACTGATCCCTATTCTCACGAATTGAAAATATCAATCATGTTGTCTACGGGGACTCGATTTCGTCATCAATGCCTTTACACGGTGCTAATCCTGCGAGAGAAGGCTCACATATAATTTGAGATGAAGAGCTAAGCTAGTATGGGCCCTGAACAAATCATCTCGACGATTCAGGCTATGTGCCACCAAGAGGAATCAGGATATCTATGTAGTGATTACCTCCACCAATATAACCAAGTAGTCCCTGGACCGCGCAAGAAGATCGCCGTCGATCGAGAAGTCCGAGAAAAGCTCGTCGACTGGTGCTATTCCATTGTAGATTTCTGTAAATTCAACCGTGAAACTGTGGCAATGTCCATATCATATCTGGATCGCTTTCTATTGACTGAACTGGGATTGGTGACACTTCAAGAGCCAACTATTTTTCAACTTGCCAGCATGACGAGTCTTTACACAGCAATCAAAGTCCATGAACCAGAAGCAATGGACCCCGAACTAGTTTCAAATCTCAGTCATGGCGCCTACACCATCGAACAGGTGGAAGCCATGGAGCTTGCGATCCTCCAGGCTATCCATTGGAGAGTGAACACACCCACCGCATTGGCGTTTGTCCGCCACTTCCTTGACTTGCTCCCCAACAACATACTGGACAAGGCAACCAAAGCAGCTTCCTATGATCTAACCATCAATCAAACGGAGTTTGCGGTAAGAGACTACAAGTTTATCACGGTCAAGGCATCGACTGTTGCTTATGTGTCTTTAATGAACTCGCTGGAGAGCCTCTGTATTGATTCCAAAACCTACGACTATGTAAGTCGTCTCCTTTCCAAGGTTACCAACATTGATCCGGATGCCAAGCATCTTATGGAAATGCAAAAGTATCTGTATCCGAGAATGATGGAACATGGAAGCTTTGACGAGGGAGACGGAAGTTGTAGTCCAAAGACGGTTGCTGGACAACAACCCTCTGCCGCTGCATTGGCATCGTCCAAGAAAATCGATCATCGCTATGCCATGTCTCCCTGTGCCACAAATTCCTTTGAATCCTTTCCTTCTTCGACAAGACGCTAGTTTTTTTCTTTCCTTACAGGCACACAACATCACGTGACTGGTGTATCATGTGTTAGCTTGTAAACAACTAACCTTCTGCGGGGGATTTCGGCCGAATCAATCAATCATCCATGGATTGGTCCATCAATATATTAAGAGACTGACATGATATCAAATGCGCAATTTTGGAAAGGGTCATCAATTCCAGTATTTGTCATATAACCACACCTTTTCTTTGGGGAGCTGCATAGGCTTGCTAGATCTACAGCACACACAAATAATAACATATAATATAGTAACAATACTAAAATAGAAGTATCTTTTGGTACAAGACGCTGCAGCTATAACCCACACTCAGAAACTAGATAACTACTTGCTTGAGCTGTTACGCAGGGACTGAGAACTGAGTCGTCTCGACTATAGTCAGCTGGTCGCTAGCTAGTAGAGCTAACATCTTTTTAAAGACATCCCGCCACGTGCACATGCCGTCATGGCTCACATCTTCCACGCACCTAACAACTTGTACTACTACTAGTAGCTATCTACAAAAGCTATCGCTAGTCTTCTAGCTAGAACTAGACTACATACTACTAGCTAGCTAGGTGATAAACTCTTACATGTACCAAAAGGCGGGCCCAAGACACCATCTACAAGACTTCATTCCTCAAACGATTCCCTCAATGCATGACTGGAGATTGTAATTCGCCGGGCGAAAGTCCAAAGCCGGTCATTAGTGATTGAAATACACGGGATTCCTCTTTGTCCATCCATCACCAGTTTGAATTTACGCGCCGTCATCACCAAAGTCATTTTTCCGCTTCGCCACATCGTCACTCAACCGGAAACATCATCCGTCTCCACATACAGGACATACAACGCAACAACAACCATACAATCGCAGTTGTTTCACCATTCATTTATTTTCTCTCGTCTTTGTTTACTCCACCACTACTCCCACTTTAAAAACAAAAACAAAAAAAACATGGCGCTTCTAGAACCACCTGGTGATCTCCTCAACTTGTTGCGCAAGGCTTTGCCGGACGAAATCACTAGCAAGACTGCCGAAGAATCCAAAGAAGATGGGTCCGAAGAAGTGTTGGCCTATGTCGCCTTTATTGCCGCCGGCCTCACGGATGCCCATGAATACGATGCTTCTGTATGGGAAGAAACGCTAAACCCCTATTTGTCTTCTCTGATTAACGAAAACAAAGAGACGGTGGAAAAATTTCGTGCCGCTGCAGAAGAAGCCTTTGCTTTGGATGATGCCTCGTTGTTTGGAGACGACGACGATGATGCCGAACCACTCTGTGATGTTCGCTTCAAGTACGTCTTTTTGTTGTGTTGTTTTGTTTTTATTTTTTTGAAATTGTCTTTTTTATTGCTTTTTTTCTTACATTTTTGGGATTCATTTCTATAATATTATCTGTACTACAGTCTCGCTTACGGAGGAAAAATTCTGTTGCACCAAACACGCCTCAAGCTGCTCCGCGGGCATCGTTACGCATTGGTGGGTCAAAATGGTGTAGGAAGTAAGTCATTCATCATCTCGGTTCTGAGTTTTTGCCACCTTGACAACACGACCAGCGTCTAATTTTGTAACTATTCTCGCTCCAAACCAAACTTCCAACAGAAACAACCCTCATGAATGCCATTAACAAGGGCAAATTGGACGGATGGCCTTCCCACTTGAAAACGGCCTGTGTGGATTCCGGATCCAACGTCGACCCGGAATTCGAAAAACAATTGATGCTTCCGTATTTGGTCGAATCGACGGGACGTTCCGAAGCGGATTGTGTGGCCAAACTCAAGGAATTGGATTTTACCGATCAAATGATGAAGGGCAGCATTGGAGCCTTGTCGGGAGGCTGGCAAATGAAGCATCGATTGGTTCGTGCCGTTTTGATTGATCCTGATATTTATCTCATGGGTAAGCAAGCAAAACACTCAATTTAATTGGATTGTTCTTTGTTCTCAAAGAAATACTAACAATTTTGTCTTGTCACTTTTCCACTACCATAGACGAGCCGACAAATCACTTGCACGAGGCGGCAGTCAAGTGGCTGGAAGATTACTTGAATGGCTTGTCTCATCAAACCGTCGTTTGCGTTTCCCACGACGTTGATTTTTTGGATAATATGTGTACTGATGTCATCCACTACGAGAAACGTGAAACCTGGGGGCCCTACAATAAATTGGTTCACTACAAAGGAAACATGAAGGAGTTCGAGAAGCATCCAGCTTCCAAAAATTATTTCCGAGAGCTTGCCAAGGAAAAGGGACCATTGGGTAACCTCAACCGAGATGATGATCATATGCTCAAGTTCCATTTCCCCGATCCCGGTCGTCTGGAGGGAATTAAAACTTCGACCCAAAAGTTTATTGAGATGGAAAGTGTCGATTTTAGGTACCCCGGAAATGACTTTAACCAGTTGACCAACATCAATCTCAAGATGTCCCTGTCTTCGCGTGTCGTTGTTCTCGGTGCCAATGGAGCAGGTGCGTTATCACAATCGTCTTTTGTCTTGCTTAATATTGCCAATTGTTCCATTCTGACAAATTGCCTCTTTATGTTATTCTAGGAAAAACAACTTTGATCAAAATGATTGTTGGTGAGACATTGCCATCTAATATTGGTGTGTGTAAATATTACATTCATCCCAATGTGCGTGTGGCATACGTTGCCCAGCATGCTTTTTCTCACGTCGAACAGCACATGGATGAAAGTCCTGTCGCCTACATTCAGTGGCGCTTCAAGCATGGCTGGGATAGAGAAAAGATGGAAAGTGAAGGCTTTCGAATTAGCCCGGAGGAACAAAAAGCGATCGACGACTTCAATTTGGAAGGTCTCTGGAGTCGTCGTCTCAGAGCTGGAAATATTGAATACGAAGTCCACAAGCACAACACTCGTGAAAAGGACAACAAGTACTACACTAAGGACGAGCTTCTTGCTCTCGGTTTCGAACGACTGATCAAACAAACCGATGAAAAGATCGCGTCCAAAGAGGCAGGCTTAGACTTGCGCCCAGTTACAACATCGGAGATCCAGAAGCACTTGGATGGGTTTGGTTTGGCACAAGAGTTCGGCACATACGGCAAAATCCGTGGACTCTCCGGTGGTCAAAAGGTCAAACTCGTGTTGGCGGCCGCCTTCTGGACGGTTCCTCACTTGATCGTGCTGTAAGTTGTGTGTGGATCCATGTGCACCATCCGTTTAATTGGCTCGTTTCTCACCTTTACTCTTTTGGTTTTTCTCGCCACGTGTTTACAGCGATGAGCCGACAAACTTTCTGGATAGGGAAGCTCTCGGAGCGTTGTCGCTTGCATTGAATCAGTGGGGCGGGGCGGTCTTGATGATTTCCCACAGTAAGGAGTTTTACTCTAGTGTCTGTAAAGAAGAATGGCGGATGGAGGGAGGAACGCTCCATATCCAGGGATACTCCGAGGAAAGAGAGATGAAAGCTGTCGCCCGAAAGAAGAAGTTCGAAAAGGAATTGGGCCACGATGACGTTCTCGAAAAGGCCGGAGGAAACGCGAACGCTAATGGTGACAAATACAAAGATGCAACAACCAACTTTTGGGGGCAGACTGTCAGCAAAAAGGAAGCACGCGCGTACGACAAGGCGAAGAAAAAGGGTGACACAGCGGCGATGCGCAAAGTGTTGCAGGTACCACCCGGTAAGGTCATGCCTGGATACGAGGAACTCGGTGATGGTAAGAGCTAGGCAAGCAGGCAACATTTATACATCAGAGTCGAAAGGATGACGTCTATTGGAAGTTCTGGTGTATGGAAATGATTAAGCTTTAGTTAAGGATATAAAGATTCATTCATGTATCGCGAGATTTCAACTCGCCCTATTCAGAGTAGTCTCGGGTAGCTCTTGTAGCCTTCGACAATAATTATTAACAGCCTTTTGAGGGATCGAATAAATGCTACTTGTACGTACGGCTTCATACTCTCTGCGATAAGCTTTGCGTCGGGGCCTGCCCTGTGGTTTTCTTGCCGTGCTGGGCTTCTCCACTCGCTCGACTTTTATTGCCTGTCCTTTCTTTCTGCTCACAATAAGGGGTGCCGTCTCGGAAGAGGATTTTCTTCCATCTCTAGCACCATGGCCGAAGAGTCAAGAGCATCGGATTCGTCATCTTCTCCTTCGTTGTCCGACGCCAGAGGTACGCTCGATAGTCGATGAGTATGATACCCCACTACTCGCTCGCGATTAGGATTCAGCTGCTCCTTTCGAACAATAAAGTACGTCAAGGCACCGAACACAAAAAGGGTGAACAAGATGGAAGCTGACGTCATCGCTTTAAGCTCTGCTTTGTATTGTGATCCCCGCTTGGTCACAACATTGTATACTGGCAAATTCGTGACCAGTGCAAACGACACGGCACCTCGAATGCCAGCAAGCAACAGCATTGCCTGCGTTTTGACGTCCAGAAATCGTTTGGATTCACTTGAATCAGAAGCGTCATCGTCATCGTCATCATCGCCGGTCGGGGGGTCGTCGTAGTGACCTCCCAACAGCGGAGCGCTCATCGAGTTGTGCACACCTCGGTTTAAATTGGTTTGGTTGTCACAGTTTAGATCCGACCAAATTTTGCGGCAGCAACCACACAGAATTCCTTCCAAGTCGCAAAAGACAAAAAGATTAATCACTGCACTGATCAAGATCACCATTCCAAGGCGACTGGAAACACAACCAAAAATGGCAATGACGTTCAGTTTCCAACTCCATTGACTGTTATCGTTGAACAAGAACAAGCCAAGGTAGCAAAAGATTCCAGTCTCCATAATATCAGCTATGACTTCCGCCACAAACCCTACGTGATGCCGTGACTTTGACAAGATGTGGCCCCTTCCCGAAAATGCCCTTTTCCATGCCAGTTTGAGCTTCTCGCATCGACTGGGTTCGACGACAGGCTCTTGCGACGAATTGACATTATCATTGCTCCCGGTCAAGTTCCCTTCACTACGAATTCGCGCATTGTGACATCGAAATTGCATGAAATCCATCCACTCTCCCTCTTCGCTCTGGTTTCCGCCAATGACATAGTAATCAAGAAAGAATCCCATGGTCATGATGGAAATGATGCCCGAGCCACTCAGCATGTCGGAAATGTAAAATGGGATGAGCGCCCAGGA
>Ga0163148_10005502_pt1 | contig 12664 bp, 8 predicted proteins | sample OliLakLV19MP7P2_FD_148606 | JGI IMG/M metagenome (GOLD analysis project Ga0163148, IMG submission 148606) | Freshwater microbial mat bacterial communities from Lake Vanda, McMurdo Dry Valleys, Antarctica- Oligotrophic Lake LV.19.MP7.P2 | ecosystem: Environmental > Aquatic > Freshwater > Lake >... | reverse complement strand
TTTTCTGATGACCAGATGCTTTCTGATGACTGGCTAATGACCGATCTTTCCATCCACTTTTCTGATGACCCGGCCGTTCTATTCCAAGTTGTTGAAGAATAGGGTGTCTGTTGTCCACACAACACACACATTTTTTCCTCCTCGAACGAGAATATTTCGAATGCATTTCCGTTATCTGCAGCACGAGTGTTTTGTTTCAGGTTTGCAGTTCCATTCACTTTTTATTTTGTTTTTCCTTCTTTCTTGACACTTCACCATGACAAAGGAAGAAGAATTGGCGGTAAAGGATCAGATGTTGGAGGCAAAGGATCAGATATTGGCGGAAATGGCTCAGGAATTGGAGATAACCAAGGAGAGATTGACTAGAACCAAGGAAAGATTGGAGGCAAAGGAGCGGGAATTGAAGGCGAAAAATGACGCAGTGGACCAGGTGCTCAAGCTCATAGAGAATCTGAGGAAGACAGAGAAGAAGGTCGTCACCGAAACCTAGAAGCTTGGCACACACTGAAAAAACGAAACGTTAACTACAAATAGATAGAGAACGAGTAGTAGTCTTTTTTTAAATTCCTTTTATTATGCGCTGTTTTCTTTTGTAGTCGACTGGGACGGACCAAGACAAGGAAAAAGTGGAATTGTTTGGTTTGGTTGTCGTCGCGAGGGCAGTAGAGTCCTTTCTACGTATGTGTCCATGACTACGCGACGAGTCCATTCCCTCGTTCTGCCATCCATTGGTCTCGTACTTTGTCATTGTGCTCATTTTGCTGTTGCTCTTGTGGCGAGGCAAACCTATTTGAAGAGGAGTATGAATTTTGAGGCATCTTCACGACAATGAGGTATCCTCGTGAGGTTGTTGTTGTTGTCCTGGAGGATGTTCCTCCGCGTGGTATTCCTCGTGGTATTCTTGTTCTTGTTGTTGTTGAGGAGGGTGCTCTTCAGGAATATGCTCTTCCCGTTCAACGGGATGCTCCTCGTCGTATTCCTCGCGGTGTTGTAGTGGAGGAGGATGCTCTTCATGATGATGTTGCAGTTGCTGCTCTTCCTGTTGCTGCTGCTCTGGTTGTTCGCGATTATGATGCTCTTCGTCGTGTTGTTGTTGTGGAGGTTCGTCGTGCCGATGCTCGTCATGATACCGTTCTTGTGATTCATCTTGTTGGCCTTGAACTTGCTCCGCTTGGTAGTCCTGTTCATGTTGAGGAGGAGCAGGATTGTCCTCGGGTGTATGTATATGCTGTGGCTCATCCTCCTGTGGAGGATGTTGCTCGTATTGCTGTGCCTGTGCCTGTTGTTGGTTGTCGTCTGGCTGAGACTCCTCTTCTTGACGTTGGTGGTCATTGTGTTCGTGGTGTTGTCCGTGCTCTGGGTGGTTATCACCGGGTGGATGCTGTGGCTCCTCATGCTGCTGGATATTGTCGCGATTGGGATCGTCACTATGATCCCCATCCAACTCCTCGAGATATGCCTCAAAGGCTTCCCACGATTCTTGCTCGTGGTGTTCATCTTGTACATGCTGTACTCCCTCGTGTTGTTGCTCCGCGCCGGTTCCTCCGTCGGACGGATGCCGCTGCCCTTCGTGCCGTGAATCATCTGGTTGCAATTCATTTCGCTCTACATGGTGCTCTTGTTGTTGCTGTTGCTGTTGTGCTCTTTGTTGCATGATAACCATATTTCTTGTCTCTTCGTCGACATGATCATCGCCAGCTTCAGCAGATTTTCGGCTCCTGTGAAAGAGGACAGTCTTACCCTCGCTAGTAGCAGGGTCAAATATTTCTTCCGATGCTGCTGTCCTGAATGCCTCCGTGACCAGAGATAGAGGAACTTTCTGACGAATGACAGGCCTTATGGCTTTCGCACTGGACGCCAAGTCCAATGCGCGCTGCAAGGTGTCACCGTCCGGATGGACCAAGACAACATATCGATACTGTGGCATAATACCACGTGTGATGCCAGAGAAATTCACGATCTTGGACACAAAAAAACGGGCGATGATTTTAGCGGCGGAAACGAGCTTTCGAAGTCCCACTCTGGAAAATATATCCTTGAAATGGGAGGAAGTCATTGTTGCCGAGATACATTCCACGGCTTCGGGAACACTGAAGGTTGCTACGTAATGCCCGCTTCGCTTCAATAGGGTCGCGGCAATTTGTTGGTGAATGTTGTTCTCGTCTCCGTCGTCGCTGGAGAGAAAATGAGCCGTCGTGGTGCACGTGCCAGTAGTGCACGTATCAAAAATGACATCAAAGTGATGACGAATCTCCCCATCGGTAAGCGCGGCAAGGTGGACTACATACGTTACACCCAGCCTCTTGAAAAGCTCCACAATCGGTGAAACTGCAGGACTACAAGTCGCCACGATAATGTCTTGTATTCCCAAGGCATGTTTTGCATATTGAATGGCGTAATAAGCCACATCGTTCTGCTCATCGTAGCTGCCGCTGTTGCCATTGGCAAGCACCAACATTTTGAGACCACCATTATCCTTCGCGGTGTCCAGAAAATCCAAGCTTTGCAATACCGTCAAAGCAACCGTAGGCAGAGCCGCGGCCGTGGCAAAAGACGTTGAATCCGGTATTTTGGCCAAGAATCGTTCGTGGACGACCACCGTTTCGGCCTGCGTACCCCACGGGGTACCAAATTCAGGTAACCGGGCGGCGACTCGATCTCCAACTTCAAATTTGTACTTGGGCTGTACGGTTTGTTGTTGTTGATAGGTTTCTTCGTCCTCTTCGTCGTCATCAATGCCATGACTTGTCCCCAACGGTGTGGTACTGGCGGCAGCTGCACCATTGGGAGTACGGATCACAATGCCCGCAAAGTCTGTGCCGGGAATTTTCTGGTCCGCAAATACATATGGCAAAAGCGGGTGGAGCAAATAATATTGACATTTGGCGGTCAAGTAATGGCCAAATTTCGTCATGGCAGCTTTGATTTTTCCATGGCCACTACCAGGGTTGTCAGTACTATCAGGTTTCAAGTTGGCCGCCACCTTCATGCGATTGACGCTGTGGTGCAGAAGCATCTGGTAGAGCCTATATTCGTCCCAGTTGATACTGGATGCCTCCACCTGTATCAAGTACTGATCCGGTCGTGGGTCTGGACCAACATACGTTGTATCATACTCTACAGGTAATAGCAAAGCATTGGTCCATGCACCACCCCGACTCGCCGTCGTTTCAAAATGTTCAGAAGATGCAAAGTGGGCCGCCTTCATGGATAAAGAATCGTGCTGTTTTGCCGGTTGCAGTTCCAAAGATTCGGGCAGCACAAATTTGCTACTGGCCACGGCCACCAGTATAGCTGTGATTCCCAACCCTCCCAACCGCCTTGCCCAGCGAGAAACGACGTATAGCTTGTGCAGTTCGGATTGTCGTTGTTCGGCTCGTTGATGCGCGCGTTCGGCGGCCTTGGAGACACGCTTCGTCATGACAGGCGGAGATATTGGCACGGGTGTTTCGTACTGTAGCTCTTCCGGTACGTCTTCCAGTACTTCATGGCGTTGTGGCGTATGCATACTTTGTTCATGGTACGACTGCCCCAGGCCATTTTGTTCCTGCCGGTGCTGCTGCTGACTGTATGGATTCTGTTGAATTTGTTGAGGCTGATATAGCTGAGGCATGGATTGGGCACGATGTTGAGCATGTAATGGCCGCTGAGGGGGTGGGGGAGGTGGATGCACATCCTGTCTAAAAAATTGCTGCTGCTGCTGCTGCTGTTGTTGCTGTTGCAGCGATCCAGTAGTGACCCGCCTTGATATAGGCCGTTGCGGCAGCTGTGAAGTACCGGTGGAGACCCGTCTTTGTATTGGCGGTTGGGGCTGTAGTGGCGGTGGTGGCGGCGGCCGCTCCCTAACCAATTGTGTCGTACTAGTACCAGTAGAGACTCGTCTTTGTATTGGCGGTTGCAGTCGTGGTGGCGGGGGAGGTGGGCGATGCACTGGTGGGTAGGAGAGACGACGATGCCCATATTGTTGTTGCTGTTGGTAGTGTTCTGAGTTGTCTAAAGAGTGGCGCTGATACTGCTGGTGCTGGGAGGTGCTGCTAGCATCGAGACTAGCCCCATTGCCATTGTCATTGTTTCTGTGACTGTTGTCATGCCTGTAATTGCATTCGCCTGGATTCTGCTGATGGAGCTGGGAGGTGCTGCTCGCATCGAGACTAGCCCCATCCCCATGGTCATTGTTTCTGTAATTGTTGGTATACCGGTAGTTGTATTCACCTGGATAGTGAGAGGACGATGTGTCCATCTTTTTCCCACCTAATTGTTCTGCCGGAAATTGTAAGGGGAAGTGTGCGTGCAACAGCAGCCACACTCAGTGAACAAGTGCGGGTCAAAGGTTGCAATTTTCCTTCCTTGGATGAATCTCGAGGATAAATTAATAAAGCAGCTAGCTGGTCGACACCCAAGAAAAATCAACAATGGCAATCAATAACAACGTGATAGCGTCCACAAGGACTTTATTATGTTTTTTCTTGATGCCGATGGTGACGGATAATCGGCAAACTTGCCGTTTTTGTTTTTGTTTGATCGCTCGGCAACATTGTGATGACATTGTTACCATAGTTTGGCAGCAACAAGCATCACCGATGGTGCGCCAATAGCAGATTTAACCCCTAACCCTAAATCGACAATGCCTTTTCCCTCCTCAAAGACTGCTGACCAATTGCACTGCTACTAGCTAGGGGTTCTCAAAAAGTCGCCAGGAACTTTACCAGGAATTTTACTAGTAAATGCACACTGATGATGTCAGTGGCCTCTCCACCAATCAGAACGTAGCACCACTTCCTTGTTGCATGACTGGAAACCACATGTTGAGCACGACGCGCTGCTCATTTTTGTCAGGAATCACACCATGCATGCGGGCACATCACATTGCATCGGCCATTTTCTTTCAACAACACAACATAACACAACAATGCATCGCACGTCAGCTAACATTTGAACGCAAAGTGAGCTGCTGTTAGCGCTGTGGCAGATCCACTGTTTCGACCGTTGTGATCCGTGCAGTTCGTTTCGTTCGACTCTGCCGCTAGCTCTGCTGACAGTCAATGGGTGTGTTCGCAGTGGGTTGTTGTAGTCATTCACATTGAAAAGTTACCAAAACGGGCAGAAATCACAGCATGCCTTGGTTTTTGAAGGGAGTGGGGTTCATTGGGCATCTCCGTGGTCTGATGAGTTGACGCATTGAGGGCAGAGTGTCCTGTTCGGCAGAGGGTGAAAGCGATGATGACAGCATGGAGAATGCAAAGGACGAAGCGTTGGCATCCCTACTCACTCATTGCAAAGGAAAACATAACACACAAAGTTACCACAGATGTTGCTAGGTGCAATGTTTGCCTGGTGTCCAACTGGAAGCGCTGTGAGGACCAACAAAAACAAATCATTTTTTGTTTGTTTCCAAAGCACCAACCTCAGAAACAATTCCAACAAAATTAACTACAAATCATTCCCTTTTTGCTGTTTAGCAAAATTAGCCATGACAGTGCAACAGATTGTTTGATCACTCCTTCACTTCTCCACAAGACCAAAAACATGTTTGACATGAGACATCCTCAGTCCTTTGACCAATCAAAAATGCTTGAGTTCCATCTGTTGTGGACAGCAGACCCAATGCATCAGACAACAAGTTGTCATTTAAAAAAAATGGCAGCCTGGCTGGAACTCATGCTTTGGCGCAAACATTGAATTATTTTCAATGCAATCATGACGGTTGCGGCTGCCAAATTTTTTAAAATTGCTCAAGGCTCCGTGTTGCTAGCATTTTGTCAATTGTTTGTGTCCAACGCAACTCCACCCCACATGAACTGCATTTTTTTACCGCACAACAAGTTGCAACAATCATGATGCAGATCAGTCCTAAGTTCAACTGTTGTTTTTCTTTTCAGAGAAAATTGTCCATCATTGGCATCTTTGACAGTCTCAATGACAAATCCTTTCACTTTCTCGAATCGCCGCAAAGTCTCCTGCCTGTTGCCAGTTTTGCACGAATCCTACACTGGCTTCGTTGAAATCGATTCCGACCATGACACCCTCTTTTGTGACTGCTGCCGATGCTTGTCCCCATCCCACCTCTTCATCTGACAGCCCCATCTGCACCATGCGGCATCACGGACACAATGTGCTCTTGACCTTTGCCCAGATGGTTGTGTGGACAATGAGACATTGCTCGCAATCCTCCAGCCAGTCGCTTGCACACAACGGTTAATTGGATCAATTTTTCCATGTCGTCTCCTGCTGTGATTGCTGCCAAGATGGTGACTCTTTCTCTGACCTTGCAACTCATTTGGGATCCAGACATTGCATTGGACTCAATGGTGTTTTGATTTCCAGCTCAGACAACAATGGCGCATCTGTTGACTCCAGCATTTCCGGCTCAAGAGACCATGATGGCCCATCTGCACGACTGCCGATCCATGATGGTGCCTCCCGCCCTTCTCATAAGCCGTGGATTGAAAATGATTTTGGAATGTCCAGCCAGTTGATGATGTTGACACAACATTGGCGTCGCCAGTCCCTTCATTGAGTCAAGCAACTCGCAACATGACAATGGAAATTGCATTCCGTTTCCACTGCTCTCATCCAGTCCTGTCCCATCCTGCCATGCCCAACATCGAGACTTGACACACAGGCAGCTCAACATGCCACAACCGCGACAGTGCCTGCCATGATGTCAAGACACATTGTTCCATTGAGCAAAAGAGTTGCCCCATGGCGTCCCCTTTTGTTCCAACTGTTGTTGCCTTTGCCTGTCTGTTTCCTATCACATCAGGTCTGTCACTGTTGTGTTCCATCAGACTGCAGCACACAACAACCGATGGATGCAACCATTGATTCATCCCCCATGGTGTGACTGCCTTTGCCTCAGAGCATGCTGATCTCATCCATCCCTTCTATCGCGTGCTTGCGGGAAGACGAGCTAAAAGGAGCAATGCAAATGGTCCTTTTTGGATCAGTCTTGTGTTCACAGGATTCAACCTAGTCACAATTGTACCAATCATTGAGTTGTTCATTTAATGACAAATCCTTTCAACTTGAATGAAACAAGCAAGAAAAATCACTTGCAGATGTTAAGGGATTCATGTGAAGTAAAAATGGGCACACCTGACACAACAGCTACCTTCCAGGGACACTTCCAGAAGAAACAAAATTTGTCTGCTCCCTTGTTTGAAAATTGTCACAGAGTGAAATGCATTGCAAAGATGACATTGACACTGACACGGGTCACAACCGTTCAGGATGGAGACCTTTGGAGAGCATTGGATTGGACTCCAGGCTAAGAAGCCCCCCTTGACACAAACAGCAGTGTTGCTTGTTGGGGGCCCTTGGAATGAAACAGACAAACCCTTGCTGGTGGTTGGCCCCAACTGCATCTTAATTGATCAGTTGCCCGGCTCTGGCATCCAAAATGGATGCTCATGTGCAGAGGGTAGGAGAGTAAATAACAACCATTGCCCTCTGCTATGCACCGGTAGGAGATTTACGAAAGCGAACAATGCTTGTCTCTGCTTAAGTTTTAAAAAGAGAAAGACAACTTGCCTGTTTGAGAGAGTGGAGACCCGAACACACACTTCAATGGAGAAAACAAGACACAGTTCCCTGTGGTGTCAAGGTCGTAGTTATGCTGTTAAGCAACAAAATGTGTCATTGTCAAGGAGCGATGCATTTTGATCTGTTTGGGGTCTATTTTGTTCTTCCTCCAAGGCAGATCTTCAGACATGTCAGACATTTTCCTTATTCCACTCTGCTAGCTAGCTATGAAGTAGGAAAATGTGATGTGTTTTCACTTTTTTGGCATAGCTTTCCTCTTCCAGCCACTCTAGCTGATGTTGGGTTTTCGTCCCTACCAAGACATAACAATATCAAATCCTATTTTAGTTTGTATCTCGCCACTGTACTCTATTGCCTGCTAGTATGGCGTGACCTTTTCATCCTCGTCCACAAATGCAATCACCATCTCTTCTTCATCCTCATCCTCGGCACTCTTGTTTTCCGCCGTTTCTTCTTCGTCTCTCGCATACTTTTGTTTGAGCCACAACCAGAAGCGTTTCATACAAGGTGCTATGCAAAAGTTGTAGGCACAAACCGACACACAACCAATCAAGATCACACCGAAAACAGCTCCAGCTATTACTCCCCCACGATTATACGTGTCCTCGCTGTTGTCACTTGCATCCTTAGTGTTGTCGTTGTTGTGGTTTTCAGCACGGTCGCCATCGGTGTTCAGTACAGTCGGATAAGGATTTGGCATTGGCGTAGGAGCAATCGTAGGACAATTTGCCATTTCACCCGTGTCACAACTGGCAAGATCAGCTTTGCCAATCGTGTTGGCAACAGCACAACTTGCCAGGCTTTGCATTTCATGCGAGCAGGTGCTTGCAATACAGCAGCTCCGACCTTCTTGGCCTCGGTAGTGATCACAAAGAAGATTTCCAATGGACGCACAGCTATGTGCATCTTTGTACAAGGCCCAGAAGATAACCGTTTCAATTGCTGATTCAGCCGAGTCTAGTAGTTCGGAAAAAAGTTGGAAAAAATGATTCTTGAGCAAAAGCAAACGACGAAGAACACACAAGACCATTATACACCCGTCTGTTTACATACCATCGGGACACATTGCCGATACAAAACCGCTCACACATTCTTGGGAGAAGCAATCCCGAAAGGCCCGGTCTTGACTTGGACATAGTTCAGCAGCTTTCCTTTCGGAGACAAATGCTTCTCGGTCGAGCAAAACTCCGTCCGCCCGACGCAAAACTCCCGTCCGGGTCAGATTATTACTTTGCCCCCCTTCGGTCAATACCTGAATCACAGGCGATTCGAAATCACTTGCTGCATCACCTTCTTCATCTGCAGCGGCCTTGTAACTGCTCAAGAATATGTTCCCATCAAGAACACTCACAATCCAGCGTTTCCCGTTCACCGACGTAATGAGTTCTCCATCCATTTCCAATAAATCTTCCACAAAATAAAGTCCCTTGAAGGCATGGTTTTGGAGAAGATCTGTTGGGTAGTTCTCATCATTCCCACTACTATAATAGATGTCATCATTCGAAACGTTACTACTGTCGCTTTGATGGGGTATTAGCGAAGGATATAGATTTCCTTTTGGCTTCCATGCATCGATGGGTGGTGCGAAGACTGTGATTCCGTCATTATAGTCGATATCATGATTGGTACTTGCCGTCATTAAACTCATAAAGAGGGAATAAACGTCGACGCTACCGATCTGATTATCGTTGTAATAATGGGAATCGTCAGTGTCCGGATGGTCCTCGAAACGAGGCAGTAAGAACAAATCGCTGCTGACTGAAGCTAGCATATGCATAATCCTATGATGGAGAAGTGGAGAAAAGACGAAAAGAATGTTGAGGATGGTTCAGGAAATATTTTGCTTCGGATCCCACCGCAAAACATGTTGACTCACCCGTCCACGCCATGGAGTGAGATGACCTCACCAGACGAAAGGAGGCTAGGAGTGTACAGGGGAAAAGCGTCGCCGCCAACTGTCTCCAACTCTATAGTGTCGTAACTGGATTCGGATTGAAGCTGCAATTGATGAAGATCCTCCACAGTATAAACTCCTGGAATGATACCCTTCATGAGCGTTGCTTTGAGGTGACGGGAAAAGGCTGGCGTGGAGTACAGCTGTGCGAAAGAATAATCATCATAGTAATGCATGGGGCAAAAAATCGTGAATCCTTGACCACTGTCACCTTTGTCGGATTGCAAATATTCCTGCAACTCTTCTTCTTTGGATAGATCTTGAAGATTCCACCCGGACTGTTGGAACATAGCACCCACGAGGTGTCCTTCCGAGTAGTATCGAAGCATTTCGACCATTCCTGGAGGTCTCAATGCTTGTCCCGCGGAATGAATCAGACTGTGGTACGTGAGGAGGACGAGGAAAAGTGAGTGAAGCGAGCTTGAAAAAGGAAGAAGAGGAAGTGTCCATTAATAGCACCATCCATATCAATAACGTACCCATTGTTTCCTACGTACTCCTTGTCCACCAGGACATTGTTATACTTTAGTTGAACAGACCCATCATATGGATGTGTGACAACGGAGGCAATGATTTGTTTTGCGGTCGGATGCCGCGTCGTCAATATCCAGGGTTGCATGTACGAGACCCCGGTATTATAATCATAAACCACTTCGTCCACATGGTTATTGGCTAGAACGTTAGTATCAATCATGTGGTAGAGCAGGTCTTGATCACTCAACAAGCGTGTTGGCTTGTCGTTGCCAGCCGTCGCAGCAGCTGAATCTACATCTGTTTGCTTGGACACACTCGTCGTGACGTTCCCTCCTCCATCTGTGGTGGTAAAAAAATCGGCAGTGTTGCGAGGCGCTATCAAGGTGGTGCCTGTGTCCACAGCACGGTCCAAATCCAACAAGAGTAGCGAGGCTTCCTTGTTTTCATCTTGTGCAGCGGTGGTTGCCTGGTCCAGAGACTGAACCAAGAAAGCAAAGGACTCTTCTTGTTCTTGTGCGGTCAATACCTGACGAATGGTTTGTTGAATCCAATCGGGTGCAAAGACAGCACTAGTCCCGTGCACAATTCCGTTCGAGGCCATCAAGTTGATGCTCTTTGTCTTGTTGAGCAGTGAGACTCCTTGGATTTCTTGGCGCTGAGTATCAACCGACAGAGCTTGTCCGGCGACGGTCCGCAGCGTGCCTCCCGCATTTCCATTCCACAATTCTTCCGTGGTGAAGCGATCCACGTTGACGATTTGGTTCAAGAGCAACTCTTCCAAATGACGAGACCAAACACTGGATTTGCTATTGTACAAAAAGTACAACAAAAAGAGATCTCGGGAAGTCGCACTACTACTGCCACTAGCAGTCATGGCGAAGGCCTGATTGGAAGGAGCAAAGATGGTCAAGTCTTGCCACTGCGCTTGCATTTGTTCCATTAAGGCAATGCCGCTCGTAAAGCCAGGACTGCTGGTAGAGGAAGACGCGTCGACCAAAGAGCCCTGTGTTTGCAAAAGGTTAGTCAAATTGGCATTTTCCAGACCCAAGCGAAACAAGGAAAAATCATTGTGGGAACTCAGCACATCCCAGACACTACTACTACTACTTGTAGTAGCAGTATCAGCAGCAGCTCGGCTCAGCATAGCCAAGCCACTGCAAACGGCAACGGTCCAATAGTGAGCAAACATTGTTGCAGAGTTGGCGTTGCATACAACTTGCGGGCAACTTTTCTTTGGTCGAAACGCGAGACAAACTTGGCCACAAGCTACTGTACACAATCTAGATCGTCCTCTTGCTGTGTCTATCAAATCGTCGCACCACTATTCATACGAGCTCAACAGAAAGGAGCAACCTACTACTACAAAGCAGAGTGTAAAGGTGGCAGCAGTGGCAGATTATGGAGGCGGCCGGAAGAGGTTGTTTCCTTCCCGGTACTAGTACTATGATTGTTGCTGCGGTATCTTGACGATGAGCACTAGCAAGTACCAAGCTATCGTACAGAACCAGCTAGTAGTAGCAAGCTATCTACGACAGTACTACTAGCTACTAGCTAGCTATCCACTCCAGAGTAGCTATTTTAATTTAGCCAATTTACTGTTTGTTTACGTACGAAAGATCCACGTTTGGGTCGTGATCTCAATCGATTGCCGAAATCAGTCGATTGCCGAAATCAGACGTTGACGACCCTTGTTCCGGAAAGAAGACGGATTTTGAAGAATTAAAACCCACAATTAACACAAATGCTTGAGGGACAGAATACTTACCAGGTTTGGTCGGGTTCGCCTAATTGTCAATAACGGTAAAACCGTGATTTTGATGAAACGCCTGCGATGCTGGAACAGTGATGGTTTGACACAGGCATTGTGTTGTTGACTGGGTGGGTGTTTTTTTTGCATTTTGCAGCTCCATCAGACCCTCCCAATGGTCCAAATGCCTTCCAAATTGATCAACTAACACTCCCAACTTTAAAAGGAAGGTGAAGCTTGTTGGCACTTCCAACCTCTGGCCAAAACAAGGCAAATTGAGCCCCAGCTGGACAGTCTCGTTTTCAGCCTCAGCAGTGGGTTTTGGACGCGCGACGCGCCCTTGATGAGTTTTGGCAGCAATTCAAAATGGTGGCTTTGTTGCAATTGTTGTTGTTGGTGGTCCAATGCGCTCTGCAGTGAACGCGTTGCCCTAATCCTAGTTGCGCTGGGTGTGTTCGACCTTGGGGCAACCCACAATCTGCTGGCAGGACCGTTGAGCACAACGCGTCATGCGACCCTTGTTTCTTGGACCTTGTGACACAGCGCACAATGCCAAAACACAGCATGACGCTGTCGGGACCCTTTTCACGCAATGCCATGGGATTTTTGATGACCCAAAAATCAGCCAAAGCACTGCAAGCTTGTTGCCTCTGGACCAACTTGACTTTGTGGAATTCATTTGCAAACTGACAAGATGACTCTCTCCAGCTAGCCAGATTTGACAACAGAGCGTCTTGTCAGTTGGTGAGAATGTTTTGTTGATGCGCGACACGTCGCGTTGACATTCTTCATGCATGCGCTTGATGTCTTGCACAATGTGATGCCCGCCGATCGTGGTGTGACCTGCCGCCGACCACGCATCTGAAGGCATCAACTGTCACAGCCACAGCTGCTTGTTCAAGCAAACAGGCAAAGTCATTGCTTTCAAACCATCTGTTGCCTTGTCC
>Ga0163148_10005501_pt1 | contig 12664 bp, 13 predicted proteins | sample OliLakLV19MP7P2_FD_148606 | JGI IMG/M metagenome (GOLD analysis project Ga0163148, IMG submission 148606) | Freshwater microbial mat bacterial communities from Lake Vanda, McMurdo Dry Valleys, Antarctica- Oligotrophic Lake LV.19.MP7.P2 | ecosystem: Environmental > Aquatic > Freshwater > Lake >... | reverse complement strand
TTGCGCCAGCCCCTGCGCCACTTGCTGCGACAGCGCCGTGATTGTCCAGCGATAGGTTTGCCCTGCCTGCACCTGAAAACTCCGGCCTTTGGTCAGTAAGGATCCTTCTAGCCCCGATATGGTAAATGCCTTTTCGGCTTGCTCATCATGCATTAGAGCTGAAAGCTGCGGATCCATCTGCCGGATCTGGTCTAGGAACCAAGCATGTAACCCAATGGTGTATTGCGGGTATAACTCATAAGCCTGAGCGGGTGCCAGTTCCAACACAATCCCCACCAGCTCGGTATCGGTTGGCCAAGTGAGTGCCTGAGCTGGCGACGGCTGGCGCACAGGGCGGGCAGCTTTGCGGGTGGAGGTGATTGGCACGTTGGTAGCTTGAGTGATCACGTCATACCAATTTTAACCTAGACGAGGTACGGCAGGATTCTGGAGACGTTGTTGTGTTAAATTTGCAAAACTGGGTTACGGCTTCGGGAGAACGAATTAGGCTCTATGGTTACCCTACAGCTTCGACAATTGGATGTGCCACCGGGACAACGCGTCTTATTTCACGATGTGACCTGGAGTGAGTTTGAAGCCATTCTGGATGAGTTGGGTGAACATCGCAAGGCACGTATTGCTTACGACGATGGAGTTTTAGAAATCATGGCTCCACTACCCGAACATGAAGCGGATAAAGAAATCATTAGCGATTTACTCAAAGCATTTTTAGAAGAACGAGATATTGAGTTCTTAACGCTGGGTTCAACCACATTTAAGCATCCTCAAACGCTCAAGGGTATTGAACCCGATCAATGTTTCTATATTCAGCATGAAGCTGCTGTGCGCGGTAAGAAACGCTTAGATTTGAGCATTGATCCTCCTCCAGATTTGGCTATAGAAATTGACATTACATCTCGAACCCACCCAAAAACTTATGCCGCCTTGGGTGTGCCAGAACTCTGGCGACGGGAAAACGGTCTGATTCGGGTCTATAGCTTGCAGGCTGGAGTCTATCAAGAAGTCGAAGATAGTCCTACGTTTTTAGGGTGGTCGCTATACACTGTCATTCCTCAGTATGTGGAGCGGAGCCGCAGAGAGGGACGCAATCAGGCGATGCGGGCATTTCGGGTGTGGGTGATGGAGGAGTTGCCGAAGAGGCAGTGGGATGGCTTAACCCGTGATAGAGGGCAGTAGTCCTCTTTGCAATAGAACACCGTCTGAGGCTCCACTCCCGCAAAACTCGTACATTTAAGCATGTGATCGGATACAGGCATGGACATTAATTCTTTTTACTTTATCCTCCTACTTGCAATTTAACTGCTACTTGATAGCCATTAGTTGTTGTCCACTCATAGCTAACAATCTCACCAAGTGTATTCAGGCGTTGTCCTAGAAATAGTGCAAATGCCGCAGGTGCCAACATAATTAAATGAATGCAATTAGCATTATATTTTTGCCGATAGAGGCGCATTAAATTCTTTGCATTGATGGCTAAAGCAATAGCGTCTGCATTAGAAATAGTAGTGTTTCTCCCATATGTCTCTGCCTCTGTATAGACTAGAGCGTCAAATGCGCCGGGTGCCTGCTGATATAGAGTTGCCACATATCCTTGGGCTGAACCCCCAATGGCAAACGCAATCAACAAGTTTTTTCCAGATTGACCCTTCTCTTCAATCACCTTAAACTGCAATGTAGACTTGGTAGGAAGCTTTGATCGCCATAAAAAGGGTTCCCCGTCAGTAGTTTGTTCGTACTGAAGTTGGTATGCCAAGTCTGGAAATGTAGCACCTATCGCTAGCATGGCTGGGAGCGGTAGTTTAGCTCGAAGGTCAATGCACTCGTTGGGATACGTGCGGGTGAGAAACTCTTTTACCTGCTCCAAATCAGGTGAAAGTTTATTATCCCACGTAGACTGATCAGGATTCTGACGGCGACCTCCTTTCAAAAAATATGATGTCCAATCCAATTCAACAATTACTGAATCGCCATATATTTGTCCTAAGCCTTGAATCCAAAGACTGGGAAGAGTGTTGAGGGACAACTCTCTAAGGGTGATTTGAAGCGATCGCTGCTTCAGCACGGGGACATCAGCTTGAGGGATATTGGCTGAACGAATACTGTTACAGCCAAACTCGTAAGCGAAGCTATACGAACGACCGTTACCCAAGGCACTATAAAATCCAAAAGCAAACTCAATGGCAGCGCGATCGCCAATAGGCTGGTTCATCCCAATCACATAGCCAATGTGTTGACAAATTTCCTCAGCTTGAATTTCTGAATAGCAGGCACTCAGCAACACACATTCCACTTGATCCGCAAATAGCTTGAACAGTCCTGACAGTGCCGCAGTGCTGATCAACTGTGACTGTCCTGCCTCATCTTCTAGAACTAATCCACCTTCCCCAACGCCATGTCCGCAGAAATGAACAATCTGTGGTTTTTCCTCTAACACTGCCAACTGTAGTCCTCTAGGTGTGACAGCCCACCGCGACTTCAGATCAAATTGATCACGTTTTTGAGCACGTTGAAGAGCATTGTCAATTTCCCGAACTTCCTCATCTAGCCGAAGGCGTTCTGTTTGCAGAGGATTTGCGGATAAGACCAGAATGCGTTTCATAGAATTACTTTTCATCCTCTGTTATTTGTGATTGGATTTTCGTTTGTCCCATCCCCAAACGGGTCTTCATCCCAGTTCCCGCAAATCTCGCATACTCAACCAGTAGATTGGTAACGTTAGCAATCAATGGCTCAGTCGAGTGCAAAATTTGTAGCGAAACATGACCTGTGAATCCGGTAATTCTGCCGCTGTGAACGGTGAGCGATCGCGTCTGGATATTGTGCCGGGTAATGGGAACAGAGGTCGCTAGATACTCAATTAATTCATCACTGCCCAGATAGACTGGGGCAAAGTGATTCCATCGCTCTAGCCAACTGCGAAACATCAGCGACGGCAGTGGTAGCGGCAGGTGGAGACGGTTTTGGGCAAAAGAGGTCGGGGTGGTGAAGCGTAAGTCAAACCGTTTAATGGGGTCTGGTTCGGAGGCAACGCAGGTGTGGTACAGGTTTTCATAGCTGGTGATTTCGTCTTCTCGATCGAGGATATGGAAGCTGGCTCCGAGAAAATCGAGGGTGATGCTGCTATCGAGGGGGAGGGTGGCGATCGCCTTGGATGCCGTTTCTTGCAACCCGCAAAGCGACAGATGATACTGCTGATCGGGGCTGAAGGTGAGAAAGTCACCTGCTGCTATGGCGTTACCTAGCAGTCCTGAGCAGGTGGTCGATGGCACCCGCTCTGATCCCAATTCGATGCCTAACCGCTGGTGCAGCTGCTTAACCAACTCTAATCCGTAGGAGCGAGGCAGCGCAGTGGGTTCAGATACTTGTAATGTCCATGTCGAGCGGATCAGCATTATGATAAAAACTTGAATTTAACCCAACCTGGAACATACTTGATGCTGCCATCGGAGTGAGTTACTGTACGTCTAGATTTGGGAGCTTCAAATCCAGGAGCTTTAATGCCACAGGTATCACGTATCTGCGATCGCAACTGATCATCCAGCAACAAGCCCACCGTTGTGCCATTCATGCCACTACCCCAACCCAGCCTGAGACTAAAGGGACAGATCTCTGGTTCATAAATGCGGCGAACCTCGCTGAAGTTGAGATCTTTGCCAGCGGCTCTAGGATTATCTTTCAGCGCTACCCAATAGTCATGTTCAAAGTCCCATTGGTCTTGGGCAAATTCCTGGCAGATGTTGAGAATATCTTGAACAGACTGGAAGGGAAGCTTCATGCCGTTGCGATGGCGGAACCAGGACAGCATTTCAGAATCGATGCTGAGCGTAAATTGGGTTTTGACGTTCCGCACCAGTTCTACAAACAGTGAGGCGCGATACTTTGCTTGGTAGTCTGGGAAGCGACTAGAGATCATCACTTCTGCGACAACGGGCAGATTGACGGCAATAGGACGACCTTTTTGTTCAAGCCGTTCTTCTAGCAGTGGTGCTGTATCGCTAACCTGAATCGCCCGCATGAAATCGGTGTTGGGGCCTTGTTTGTAGTTGGCAAGGGCAGGCAACAGTTCAAAATTGGTGAACAGCTCATCCATAAACAGAGTATCGTCAGCAAATTTGGCTTTTTGCCGCAGATTCCCCATCGTCTTTCGCAGTTTGTCTTCAATCTCGCTGACCCGCACGGCTGGCGGTACACTGTAGCGATCGCGATGCTTAAGCAGATGATAGGCTATCGCTGTCCGAATTGCCCCTTTGATCGAAGAACCTGGAATATAGAGTTGACTAAACCCGTTGCGAATCATGGGTCTAAGGTCACTAATGCGACGATGATTAGTCCAGCACAAACTGCGGGTTACTTTTGGGAAAATTGGCTGACCATCTTCATCCCGCGCCTGAAACCAGTCGTCACCAAAGACCTGCTCTAGAATTGGAAAAATCGATTGCCTCTCCTGGATTGCGTATAGATAATCTGGTAATCGACCACGTTTATAGAGCGATCGCGCCAACACTTCGGCATTGGGTCGATAGACAAACTTAGGTGTTGCTACATATTCAAACGGACTCAGCCGCTGCATTTCAGAGCCAATGTGCAATATCGGGCTAGTCAGTTGAATTTGCGTGGTTTCGTAGACTTCTGGCTTAGTCAAACCGTTACTTATTGCTACTGTCATACCAGTTCTCGACTTGAAGCTCGCTGAAGTTTTGGTAATCTGAGGCGTTGCCCGTGACCAGGATTAGGCTGTTGGCTTTGGCGATCGCGGCAATTTGTCCATCCGCAAAAGGAGGGGTTTGTCCTAATGTCGCTAATCTTGCTCGTTCACTCGCGTGCCATTTTGCAGCATTGATATCGTAAGGTAACAAAGTAATATTAGATTGAACAATGTCATCCAAATACTGCTCTATTCTTTCGCGCTTCTTTGAAGTTGGTAAGCGATAACAACCAAACAGTAGCTCATGAACAACGACTGTAGCAGTGGCAATCTCGTCGTCATGTTGATGAAGCCTTGCCATCACGTTAGGATTTGGACGTAGCCTCAGAGGTTCTGAAAGAATATTCGTATCTAGTAGATACCGCAAACTCACAAGATGACCTCACGGCCAGGTGACTTATCCCTAATGCCTCCAAATATCTCTGGTTCTATGTCAATAGTCTCAAGTTCTAACTGCTGGCGAAAGCCTTGAAGCGCTTTCCAGAAGCTTGTCTTGCCTGACCGTAGCTGATCGTATTCTTCTGTAGAAATTAAGACAGCAACCCGTCTACCCGAACGGGTCAGTTCAACCGAACCTCCTTGTTCAACTTCGGTGAGGATCTGCTCAAGATGGGTTTGAGCTTGATCGACTGAGTATTGATAAGTCATAGGGCTTCCTCCTCAACAATCTTTACTAGATAACTACTCCTTAACTTTAATCGGTAGACTCAATGCAATGCCACTGCGATAAATGTCATGAGTGGTAAACGTCTTCTCGTCTTTGGTATTTCTCGGCGTTACATCTGCTAGTTTCCCTTTCAGTTCATGAGGGAAAACGGAACCTTCGGTAAACATCTGCACTGTCTGACGACGCAACTGGCGACCATCAGAGCAAGGGGACGCAATCCATCCACCACGTTCTTGAAGATCGTAGCTAACGAATGGGGAGGTTTGTAGTTGCAAGGTATCCAGTTCAGCGGAATCATCTGTCCAGAACAGGCTGAGTAGCGTATGAGCGTTGGTCTCAGATGGATTAATTACCTGTTTCCAGAGATCGGTGAGTTCGATCGCAGAATCTTTTTCAATCGGTTGCTCGATTGAGCGATCAACTTTAAATTGTCCTGCTCCACTGGAACGCTCTCCACCGATGCCTTCTCCACCCAAAAAATCAAGAACGGCAAAGAAGGGATTTAGCCATTTTTCGTCGGAAAACTTAACCAGGAAATACAGTCCTGACAGACTTTCAACTCCCTCTGGCTCGTCCCTATTAAATTGCCAGTGGTACTGCACAATGCCCGTATGGTAGAGGTTGGTGGCTCTGGTAATGCGATCGACCGCAATTTTAGGAAGTTGGTCTATTTTGAACGCATTCTTGTAGGTGCTACGGGCATTCTTGCCAGTCAATTCGTAAACGTCATTAATCGAAAATCCTGCATCCGTTTGATACCAGCGATGCCAGACATCTAATGGCAAGTACGCTAGTTTTTTGTAGTCTTTTGCAAGGCTGAGGTCATTCTCAAATGAATAGGTTGGCGGCTTTCTGCGGGGACAGGGCAGGTAGTAGCGGGTGTCTTGTCCAATTTTCTGATAGATGAAGGTGGAACTGAGGCGAAAGGGAGGTTCAGGAGTATTGAGCTGGGTTAGTAACTTGTCAAATTCATCAGTATGACTTGCCAGCCGAGCATAGGCACTGATCCAGGCACTTAATAACGTATCTGAACGCACCCGTTCATTGGTTTCTTCCATGCCAATCCCAAGTTCGCCGAAGTGTGCCACATTACGCCCAAACTTGAGCCTAACTAATTTCCAACAGGCCATCACTGAGACTCCTTTGCAGGAGATAACACTAGTTGTTTAAGCTTCTGGCATAGGCTCTCTGTGGTGCTTTCATCACCTTGAATTAATTTAATCAGCTGCTGAACTGCTGATTGCTCAGGTTGCGGAAAGTATTGGCTATAATCCAACGGCAACAGCTTAAAGTTCTGGAACTTGACCTTGCCATATCCACGCGAGCCATGTCCTCCTAGTGCATCATCTTCCAAAACGGAAAGGGCGATCGCTAAATGCAGCAAATCCTCTTGTGCCTGCGCCACATCTTCAATTGTGTAAACCATTTCAAAGTCAAATATGGCTCCGGCTGGCACCCGCTCGACCTGACGAGGATTGGCTGCGGCTGTAATGCGATCGATGCCGTTCTCAAACTTCCACTCGGTCATGTATAGCCCAGTATCTACCTGCTTTAGCAATTTAACTGAGTCCTTAGCTGGATCTTGATCTTGATGTAAGTAGCTGTCACGTACTATTAATCGAGAGGGAGAATTGCGACCTTTGATATAGGTGTATTCTTCATCACCTCGGAGATCACTGCGCGTATTGGGTGGATTGTCTACAGGGTCTAATCTTTGCGCTATACGGATAGCTGTTGGAACCCAGCATTTTGTCCCTGTTGATCCAAACAGGCGACTAATACGGCAGGTACGGGCACCAACAAACTCAATTGTGTGTCCATCAATCTCACTAAAACCTGACTCTAGATCGTCACTTTCATAACGGTAGGTGTTACTTCCTCCTGGACGATTCATGGGTTTGTTCAACAACCGTTCCAGAATTGAACGTAATTTTCCCTTAAGAGATGAACCGGGAAGGTAAGGATAGTCTGTTAAGGGATCGCGGATTACTGCCTTGTCAAGTCCACCAATCTCTAATTTCTCGCTACCACCACCGATATGAATTCCAGTTTTAATCACAAGCTGACTGGTGAGTTTTACCTTACCCAACAATGGCTTTTGTATTCTGCGACCATTTGATACCGTCATTGATCCGTTCCTCCAGCTGCTTTGTGGTAAGCGACAATTGACTCAATTAGTTGAGCCAACCGTTCAAAATCCGGCTTTTCATAAACCTGTTTAATTGCTGCTTCCAGAACCTTTCTGAGCGGTTCTACAGGTCCCGGATCATCTTTCTTCCGGAGTCGTGCTTCAGCATAAGCTAGCTTAGGTCGGAGTAAATCTAACTCTGATCTTGCTGTGTCAGAAAGAGTGTCACGACCTCTTGTCTGAACTTTAAGTTGATTGATGGCATCCAGAAACTTACGAATCTGGTTAGTTTTTAATCCGTTGTCTGCTAAAGCTTTACCTAGGTTTTCGGTATCTTCAACCAGAGCGCGAGTTCCATATTGATGCAGACCGTCCTTACATTGACTAATAGTGTTTACCATTTTGCTAGCAATGTCTTTCTGATCATCTCTCTTCTGAGTCTTTAGCTCATCTTGACTGGGTGTTTTTAAGTGTTCACCATCATCTAGTTTCTCAGAGGTCTTTTTTATAGGTCGATTGGGCGGTGATGTCATAAGTTTGCTTGGTAAGTGCGTAGTTCAATCCAGGGGGCGATCGCCCAAAATTGTATATCAATTAAACAACATTACTGTTGCAGAATTTGATTAACTGTCAGTATCAACTCTGGAAACGTCTGAGATTGGATTTGGTCATCGACTTGATAAATAGTTTCCTCGTATAGTCCTTCGACCAGCAACAGCAACGTCACCTTTTTCTCTGCCGGATGGACAATCCAGTATTCGGGGATGCCGAAAGATGCATATTCTGCTCGTTTAAAGCGATAGTCTCGCTTGACAGAGTCGGGACTGACAAGTTCGATCGCCAGCAATGCACCCGATTCAATCACAGCAGACACATCCCGGTACTGTTGAACAATCTCAAGTGGAACTACACACAGGTCAGGCAGGCGAGCACGACGGGGTGCAGTCCGAACTCCTAGCATTTGTAAGGTTGCCCAGGGAAGATTTAAGCGATTGATTTCTGCTTCCATAAGATTGCTAAGAAATCGAATGATCAAAGCATGAAGACCAATCGGAGGGTTCATCAGGATCAGTTCTCCATCTTCCAGTTCATAACGGTTATCAGTGCCATCGTCGTAGGCAAGATACTCTTCAAAGGTAAATCTGGTGGTAGGTGGTGTGGTAATCATGGCTAGGAGCTACGGGTAAGGAGTTCAATCCAGGTGGCGATCGCTCCAAAGTAAGGAGCGTTGTAAGGATGCTTCAATGATTGGCGAATATCCTTAAAGTTATCATCCTTATCCTTTGGCAGTTGTGCCAGTGTATAGGCAACTCGCGGCAAGTGTAAGAAATAGCGAACATCCCGTTGCTGGGTTAGCCCTGCATCCTTTGCTTTCTCCAACATTTGCCGTTGAATTTGAGCCGTAAGCAACAGACTCTGGATAAATCCCTTGGATAATTGAGTATCCAGTTGAGGAATCAGCCGCAAGACGAACGGCAACACACCAAATAAGACTGGTTTGGTGTAGGGTTGCAAATATTGACGATCATCTGATTTCAGTACCGTTTCATCTGCTGTTCCTAACCATTCATTCCACTTAAAGACTTGCCCAAACAACGCCAGACTGTTGCGGTCGTTATCCTTCGCCTCATCTTCCAATTTGCCAGCAGCAGCAGCAGCTTGATAGAGGGGAAACTTCGCATCTGATAGATGCATACCCGCAGAAAGCGTAATGCCAGGATGGATGCCTGTATAGGCGCGGAAGCTCTGGTAAACATCAAACGCAAAGTCAACCACTTCATCCCAGGCTCCACTAATAAATAGATCATCTCCACCTGCATAGATGAATAACAAATTCCGTTCATGTACCCAAGAAACTTGTCGGGGTTTTTCTGGCAAACGTTGAAAGCTAGAGCAGCCTGTAATATTGAGAAAATTGTCTTTGCGATTAGTTGCCAGACTATTCAAATAAATCTTGAAAAAGTAGGTCATCTGTCGCGACAAACTGGCAAGACGCGGTAAGGTTTGCTTCTCGCCTAAGCCCTTAACGAAAATTTGGCTGAGGCGATCGACATCCATGCGGAGATAACCTACTCGCTGAATTCCTCTAGATCTCTCTGCCATTTCACTGGCTTGAATAAACCTAAACTTCTCTGGCTTATCTGGTAATGGAACTAGTTGAGCATAATCTGCAAGTAGCAATAGTGTGGGTGAGCAATGAATAGAGCTGTAATCTGCAACTGTCCAGTTGTTTACTAAAAACAGCACTTTTATATGGGGAAAAGCTTTGGCTCTTTTAAGATTGTCAAATATATAGTAACAGACAGAATAATCTGGCAAACTGTCCGTAGCTTTGAACTCAAAAGTGATGCTGTCTTGCACATCAAAGCTGCGATGTTCTGATGAGATAAGCTGTTGATGAGATCGCACAATTGCCTGAATTCCAGGTAACTTACCTCCTAGATCAAACATATCTCGGCAGGTTCGACAAGCAAGTACAGCGCCTGCATCTTGAGATAAGGGTTGCAAATCGGTTGTGTCATCCCGATGGCAGACTTTACACGGTGTATGACTGGTATGAATCTTAAGTACTTGGTCTAGTGAACCTCTAAACTTGCGGGATGCTTGGTCAGACAGCTTACGACTCACATCTTGCCAATGCTTTGACAAAAGAGTATCGGTTGCTTTGGAGTCAGTTTGCAAATTTAAATCTGAAGCTGGGAACTGAACTCGATCTATTGCCAGAAAAACTTTGCGCTGAAATTCATCCAGCAGCCATTGATTAAACCGCTCTTGAATTTGCTGAACCGCTTGTTTAGTTACGTCGGTTGCAGCTGCCAATAGATAGAACTTGCTAGCTCCTGCATAAATGATATTCGTGCGGGGTAGCTGTAAAAGGTCTAAAAGCTGTTGGACAATTTCTTCCGCTGCCAGCTCCAGATAAAAACTCCGTGCTCGTAAAGACTTGAGTGCTCCTTCCGACGAGATTGTGTAAATAAACTTCTGCACCCCCATCAAATCGCCACCAATCAGCGCTAATTGGTTACCTTTTGGCTGTTGTGCCAGGGCAGCGGCGATCGCTGCCGTCGAGCGGGCTAGATCAATTAGGGCAATATCGGGCACACCCGCGCTGAGGTGAGAGCCAAACTTTTCTACAAATAGGGTGAGCTGAGCTAGGTTTTCCCAGTCCACTGTAGTGTTAACTATTTCAGCCTTAAGTGCAGCCAACTCTTCAGCATTGGGAGGCTGACTTTGAGCATAGGGAATGCGCGGATAGGCTTCGCTTCCTTTTACGTCTAATGCCCAGGCAGGTCGGTAGTTGGGCGTCTGGGTTGCTGCCGAACTGAGATGAACTGTATCAAATACTAGCTGAAGACTATCTAGAGTGTCTGACCAACCCACAATCTGCTGTGCAGTTGCCACGGCTCCGCTGACGGCTGTAGAGTTTGACGTGGATAGTGGGGGCTGCTGAAAGTTTGGATTTGCCCAGCGGGCTAGGGAGAGAGCAGCCTGTTGGATCACCTGTAGCGCAGCATTGTGAGAAACAGTAATATCAACAGGCATGGCCAATAAAAACGCGATAGGGGCTTTAAAGATCTAGCGTGCAGCGCGATCGCGTAACTATTCTGGCAATTGCTGTATTTTTACGCACAAGTCTTGTCTAATCTAGCAAGGAAATATAAAAACGTCAGGGTTTCTAGGTAAACATTTAGATCTTGAACCGACTTGGCAGCGGATTCCCGTTTTCACGGGAATGACGGGGCGGCTAAAGTATCTCTGATGCGTCTCGACCAGTGTTTGATGCGTCTCGACCAGTGTTTGATGCATCTCAACCAGTGTTTGATGCGTCTCAACCAGTGTTTGATGTGTCTCGACCAGTGTTTGATGCGTCTCAACCAGTGTTTGATGCATCTCGACCAGTGTTTGATGTGTCTCAACCAGTGTTTGATGCATCTCAACCAGTGTTTGATGCGTCTCAACAAGTGTTTGATGCGTCTCAACAAGTGGTCAGTACATCACACCTAACAACAAACCGGATTAAAGCTGGCAGATAGCCTACCTTTAAACCAAGTCCACGTTGAAAACTGTAGTTTTAGCCCTCACCCCCAGCCCCTCTCCCAAAGGGCGAGGGGAGCCGGAAAAGCTTTCAAAGTCCCTCTCCCTGGGGAGGCTACCGTGTACACACATCTCGGACAAGGCATCAACGTACTGCGAGATCCCCCTAAATCCCCCTTAAAAAAGGGGGACTTTGAATCCGGTTCCCCCTTTTTTAAGGGGGGTTAGGGGGGATCAAACCCAGTTGAGGCTAGATCAGAAGACTTGTGTGTACACGGTAGCCCTGGGGAGAGGGCTTAAAGCCTTCGGCATATATGAAAAGGGTGAGGGAAAATTCCGGGTTTCAAGTTAGACGAGGTTTAGCTACCAGAATTTACGGAAGGAGAAGGCGATCGCAGGTAACAAAGTTAACCAGAATACTAAATTTTACGGTTATCACAACCCCAGTTGCTTGGTTAGGTTAAGCAGGTTACTAAGCTTGAATCTACCATCTGGAGTTGCTCTACATCATGGCCTACAAAAAACGCCGTTCTACCGCCTTAGAAAAAGCCCAAAACCGCCTGAACGGACTGCAATCCCTTTATCCAGCAATCAATTTGGGCAATGGGCTAACCTTGCAAAGCTTTGCAACTTTAATTGAAACCTCTAGCGATCGGTTGCAAACCCATAATGTTGCCCTGTCGGAAGCCGATCGCACCCGAATTGAGTTTGCTGAAATTGAGGTGGCTGTGTCTACTATGGCATCGCGGATTTTGAGTGCGATCGCGGCTACCTATGGCCGAGGCAGTAAGGAGTATGAAATGGCAGGCGGCAAACCCCCTAGCACCTACAGACGCTCGACCAAACCAATCGTTGCCATAGATTTGATCGACTCTATGGCCAAACCGGATGCTTCAAGCATCCCAACCTCGAATGGGGCAGTGTTGAACGGGGCTGAAGGCATGGCTAAATCTGGTTTATAGAGGGATTAAATCCTTGAACTATTGGGATTGTTACCATCCAGGCGGTTAGAACAAGGGCAGGGTTGTGGGCACGGGCAATGTGCTAACAACCCTGTCTTATTGATTAGGACAATGCAGCCGCTAGTGGGGTGGGTTTAGCGCCCCAAGACCTCGGAGGTTTTGAAAAC
>Ga0163148_10005480_pt1 | contig 12693 bp, 9 predicted proteins | sample OliLakLV19MP7P2_FD_148606 | JGI IMG/M metagenome (GOLD analysis project Ga0163148, IMG submission 148606) | Freshwater microbial mat bacterial communities from Lake Vanda, McMurdo Dry Valleys, Antarctica- Oligotrophic Lake LV.19.MP7.P2 | ecosystem: Environmental > Aquatic > Freshwater > Lake >... | reverse complement strand
CTGAATGCCGCACCCTATGTTCATACTTTTCCTTGTGCCGCCTTGTTTGGGGCTCCTTGTTGATTGTTCCATACTGCCATTCAAACCATGTTCGCTGGACGCACCATCCAGATGTAATGTTCAGTGCGCTTTGTGAAGCGTCTTTCTCTCGTAAATATGCTTAGTCTTGTGCACCAAACAAAAACTAGTCAAAATACAAAAGAAGGAGAGCATAGCCACCACAAAATGGGTCTTGCTGAAACATTCTTTCCCATAGCATGTAACATTGTCTGGGTCGGTACGTCGGTCAACGTGTTGTTCATATATTTCCTGAGCGACAAATTTGGACAAAAGAACGCTTCCGGCAGCACTGGTGAACCCATCAAAGAACATGTAGTTGGCTCCAACATTGTCTGTTCCGAAGACCTCGCCAACGACCAACACCATGATTGGCCATGCCATGCCAAATGCCACTCCGGCGAGTGCGGCTCCAATAACAAACCAACCTTTGGTAGTTGCCACTGACAGCAGCATATGGGCGATAAAGGCAGCGACTGAGGCAATCACCAGAAAAAAAGTACGTGGAATACCTTCTTCAATGCAAAACCTTTTGGTGGGCCAATTCAAGGCACTTTCCGATAAGGCTCCTGTGATGACTCGACTACCGGCTTGTGCTACACTAAAGAAGGCCAAACTGGCCGATGTGGTGTCGCGTGGAAAGTAAAGAGCTTCCACCATTTGCCCCATATTGTTGGTTTCCACAATGCCACCCCCCACTATAATGGTGGTCGTCCAGAGCATCAAGAGGGCCGAGGGAGTTTGAAGCATTTGCAATAAATTTTTGTTCTCGTCCTCTATCTCGGCATCGCCCGCCACACTGAGCGAAACAACACCCACATGCTCTGAAAGAGATCCATGAAGACGATTGTCGTCGTCAACATCATTTTCCACAGCGGCCAATCCACTGGACGTGCTGCCCTGGAGATTCATAGTGTTGCTACCACTGGCGTTGTTGTGTTTTCGCATGCGTTGGAGGCTAATTTCTCCTCCACTATCGCGACGCACGGCCGCAACGGTTTCTTCTCGAACAATCAAAGATTCTCCTTCTTGTTCGTCATCATCGTTTTGTGTTTCAATGTCGTCTAGAGTGGACTTCCTGGGTAATAACTGCAGTCCCAAAATGGGACCAATCCATATTGTGACAAGGAACAAGGCCATGGGAATGTTGGGTCCATCACGATAATCGTCATCTGTAGGACTAGTAGTGTTAGTTGCTGGCTTGTTGTTAGGGTTTTCGTTTTCGTCGTCATCGTAAAGTTCAATGAGACTATTGAAGATAATAAGGGCCGCCATGGCCATCAACGAACAGTAGAGCGTTCGAAAGTGAAAGGGTGTGGATTCATCGTGTAACACATTCTTTTGCGTCGTTTCATGTGATGGCATTAAGAAGAGCGAGGGAATGGTCACATTTGCGATAAAGAAAAAGGCTGCCATTGGCAAAAAGTCAAGACTGTGTAGGTGCAAGGAAAAAAAATGAATTTTTGTCAGCGACAAGGATTCCATCGCCACCACGCAACCTCAACCAAACGCGCCTTTTTCCTCCTACTTACTCGGATTGTCCTTTGCTGCGAACAGAATTGAACAAAGATGCATACACACCGGCTCCCAGACCGACGTATCCCTTGGCGGCACCAACGGCCGTTCCTTTGCTGCCTGGACCGCAAGTACAGGAAATAATTTTAAAGACACTTCCCGTAATCAAGGCACACGAAAGGAAGATGAGAACGCCCAGAAAGGAGAGTGTTGCGACGAGCATGTCGCGTGGAACGACAAAGAATTGAGTCGCTACACCCCAATACAAGGCCAAGGACACAGCGCCCTGGATTCCTCCGGCGACCAATCCCATGCGGGTTCCAAATTTGTCCACCACCAATCCTGGTACCCACGAGAAAAGGCCAGCACAAAAATTGGCAGTCGAGATGGTGTCCAATTGAGTTTGCGACAAACGTAAGGATTTCTTGAGGGAATCTCCGTAGAGACCAAATGCGTACGTAGTGCCACCGGTTGTCAACGCAGCTAAAAAGGCACACGTCAAACTCGAAATGTTGTTGTGACGGCCGCCATCCACCACTTGCAGTGTCAAACTTCGTTCGTCTTCATCGTCCCCAGAAGCAGCAGCAGCATCCTCGTGGTCGTCATTGTTTGCTAAATGAAGAGGATCTTCACCGCCACTTTCGGGTCGTGATGATCTGTCGTTGGTTGTGTCTGTCATTCTAAAATGTCCAGTCTTCCGACCAGGTGAAAGACCAATTTTGCCAATGGAGGAAGAGGACGAAACTGGAACCGAAGCCTTCACACTTAGAGGGGAACGATGTGTCACTTTTCCAGCACTATGCCGTCTGCTCATTTCCGTGTCTTTTGGTCACTTATTATAATTATAATATTGATGATTGTTGCAGTTTGTCTACCAATGGACTTTTTTGTTGCCAGTTGTCAGCATTTGAATTAATTGTGATGGCGGTTGCTTACTGGTACGACGTATCGGTATTGTACGATTCATTGTACAAGTACTAGGTACTAGCTAGTACAGTACCGTATTGATCGGTGACTCCTGCTGCTGGTGCGCAGCGTGCTTGGTTGTCGCCGTTAGTGCACCATGTTTAAGACGCACACTTGAAACCGTCAAGAAACCTGCACAATCATACCGGGACTATGGGACTTACAGTAGTTGATACGTACGCGCGTACTATCATACTCAACTATACATTTTGATTAACTCTGTTGGCTGCAATTATTGCATGCATGAGAACCCAATAGCACCAGTACTAGTACTTCTAAAATGAACTAGCTGTTCATTCTTTTAATTTTCACTTGTTGACGTTCGTTGTTCACACCTTTGAAGGTACTACTAGCCACTAGCACAAGCGAAAGAAGTGCAGCACATCAATATAAAACAAAGTTATAGCAATCATGAGCCTCAGCAGATCATGTACCCGCGTCGAACGTGTTTCACTCTTCACATTCCTTCTTGTTTCATGTTGGAAATCAACTCAATCCGACGCACTGGGGTTCGACGGTGTACCGTTCACAAAGAATGGATATGATCTGGACAATGGCACTGCCCCAATTTGCTGGTATGTACAGTGCAGGAAGCATGGGCTGAAATGAACTGAACTGGATAATGATGCTGTCTTGTTGCTTACTTTGCCTTTTCTGTTTCCTGTGCTTCGCTTCGTTCCCAGGACTGTGCCCATGGAAAGCGGGGCTGACGATGTTACAACATCGGAGTTTCTAATGATGTCTCAATGCTTTAAAGGAACCAATATGACAATAAAGCCGATGGGTATGGTGCGTAGAAATCGGGCAGATTTTCTTTCTTTTTTAGTGTTGCAAACGATTGATATTCTGAGTCCCTTTGACATTTGACATTTGCCTTTTCCCTCTCGTCCTCTGACCCTCGGCCCAAAAGACCCCGGTACACGACAGTTTGGTCATGTACACGGGCCAACTATACACATTTGAAGTTGAAATAAATGTCAATTATCAGCACCTTTTTGAAACAGTAGCAAAAGAGCGCTTTGGTGGAACTGGGAACTACTCAATATCCTCAAACACATTACCTGATATATGGTTCAGCTTCCTCCTCTGTGATACGAGGAAAATTGGGTTTTGCAACCCAATTGTTACCATTTTCAAAATGCCGAATAATTCAAGCGACACGACTCCAGTTTCCTATCCTTCTTCTACTTTGTACGACGATGTTTTAGATGACGACAGCGTTCTCCTCGGCGGAAATGATACAATCGACATCAATGGGACAGTGGGCTACACCACTGCGAATCCACAGGATTACTTTAACAAAAATCAGACAACTGCATATGAGTCCGCATCAACCGACAGGGAAAGTAAAGCGGATCTGTTGGGGAGTTACGTATTGACAAGTTGGGAGCTCTTTCGCATGGGATTAATGGATGAGACTACACTTGAGTACAACATAAAAGCCAATGTGTCTTTCAGTATCCCGAAAGAGTTTAACATTCGTGGGCCTTTTTTTGTCGCTGGGATTGTTGAAGCTATGCTATATATGACAGCGGATTATCCAGATAAGCATCCCCATGATCCAGCAGAATTTGTAAGCTACCATTTCTGTAACGTTGGATGAACGTATTGATGTCGGCGCGGGGGCATGACAGCTTTCCGATCCTTACTCATGTTATTCTATTTTTGCATTGTGAAGGTTGTAATTGCTGACGCAATTCCAGGAAATGTCGTGGAGATCAAACCGCGGCCTCAAATCGATGGTGTGTCAAATGGGATGCGGATAGGAACCATTTGTGCAGGGACCGCGCTTTCGCTCTTTTGTCTATTAGCCCTAATTTATGTTGTCTGGCATCGGCAGCACCCAGTCATGAAATTGGCCCAATGGCCATTTATGGTATGGCTGTTGTTGTGTGCTGTGGTAAGCAATGGCTTCCTCTTTACGTTCTTGCCCACCGAGGATTGGCACTGCCGCGTGTTCAGTTTTTTGCAGCTGACACCTCTGACAATGATAGCCGCAATTCTAGTCGGGCGGAGCTGGAGATGCTACATGACACTCTCCTATGCAATGGCGATTGGAAAAGAGAAAAGTCAGGACAATTCTTGTACTTCGAAAGCAGAAGAGGTATTTATCACGTCCTTGACATATGCCGCGCGAGTTCCTTCTTACCTAGCAAAACTTGGACGAAGGACGGATTCCTCCGCAAACACCCCGGTGGGCGGCTTCCGGCAAAATGCCTCGGCCTTGCAAACAACAACTCTCATTTTGTGGATGAGTCTGCCTCAAGTTATAATCCAAGTTGTTGGCATGATTATTAACGACAGAAGAGTGATTGATCTCATCAGTCCTACAGACGATTTTGGTCGCAAAATCTGTAGCGATGGCGAGTGGGTTACGCGATTGGGGTACTCAATCATGTGGGCTGTGTTTGTCGTTGCGGTAGCGTTAGCCTGGTGCTGCAAAAATCTGCCTTCAGCGTTCAATGAAACGTCTTCCATTTTTCAAGCAGCCTCCATCAACGGCGTTGTGTCTTTGATGGCGATATCTTTGGATGCGTTCACCCAAAGCCCTGGGACGTCTGCAGATGTAACAACTTTTGTGTGGGCTGCATTTTCCGCACTTTTATCCTTGACGTGTGTATGGTGCATTGTGATTCCGAAGATTTTCCGCGTGCAGAGTGGTGAAAAAGTGGTAATTTCTAACCTTCTTGCCCAAACTAGAGATTCAAGAGGGAAGAATGGCTTTTGGGGTACGAGCCACCCAGGCGGAAGCAAAGAATCAATTCATTTGAAGAAAAACGACCCAATCCCTAAAGCACTTGAGAGAGACATGTTTGAAGTCAGCAACCTTTTGCTCCAAATACGAGATGAGAAATTGTACGGTAAACAACTTGTACTTGGCTTGTATCCTTTGAAGTCACGTGTAAACTGACATTAGCTTTCTTATTTGTGGCTGCAGCGTTCAAGGGCGGACGCCGGAACTGGAAGATTGGGAACGGCTTATTGGATCAGTCGGGGACCTTCATGACGATTTGGGTCGAATTTCGTTCGACTGGACAAGCGAAGGAACGTGAACACGACCTAGCCTTTTTGAGACGCACCAATACACAAAGCCATTTCATTTATAATATGATTACTCGAGTTCGTTAATGACGTTGACGCCGCTGCCTTTTACGAGGGTTCCCAGGCGAAAGACCTCACTTTCGCCGGCAGCTGTCAACAGATCAGTGGCCTCTGCGACAGATTTTTCATCAAGTATCAATACCATGCCAACACCGCAATTAAAGGTTCTCAACATCTCTGTGTTATCTAGCCCGCTAGCCTTTTTCATCCATTTGAAAACCTCAGGAAGAGGCGGGTGGTTTGTAACCTCCGCTCCTAAACCATCGGGTAGGCTCCTTGGTAGGTTCTCAAGCAGACCTCCTCCTGTTATGTGTGCCATGGCCTTCACAAGACCCTTCTTAATAAGCGGCATGCACGACTTGACATAGATCTTCGTTGGCGTCAGAAGGGAGTCTCCAACGGATGCGGCATTAGAATCCCAAGGGCACGCACTCTTAAAGTCAAGTCCTTTCTTCTCGATAAGTTTCCTTACAAGGCTAAAACCATTGCTATGTATCCCGCTACTAGAAAGGCCTAGCAACACATCTCCCTCGGACACATTTTGCGGGAGTATTCTATCTCTGTGGACAGCGCCGACACTGAAACCAGCAAGATCGTACTCGCCGTCGCTATACATTGATGGCATTTCCGCCGTTTCGCCGCCGATCAGTCCACAATTTGCTTGTCTGCAGCCTTCTGCGATTCCTCTTACTACTTCAGCAGCTTCTGCGACTTCTAGGCGGCCAGTTGCGAAGTAGTCCAGGAAGAAGAGAGGCTCCCCACCGGCCACAATTAAGTCGTTTACGCACATAGCGACAAGATCAACACCAACGGAATCGTGCCTCCCTGTAGTGTGCGCAATGCGTAGTTTAGTTCCGACACCGTCAGTAGCACCGATTAGAACAGTATCACTTGTGTTATAGCCAGCAGCAGCAAGGTCAAAAAGCCCACCAAAGCCACCGAGATCTGCGTCGCAACCCGACCGTCGCGTCGACTTGCAGAACGGCTTGATTAACTCGACAAGACGATTTCCCTCATCGATGTTGACTCCTGCGTCTGCATAGCTGACAACTTCACCGCGGCAAAATGTTTCAATAGCTTCAATAAAGGCAATTCCTTCTTGAGCCTGTACCTTGGCCTTTAAGGATTCTGCCGTGTCGTCTTTCTCCACCTTCATCAGCAGAATTAAGGGATTAGGTCGAGGAAGGAGTAGCGTGCTGGCGTGAAATATAACGCTGTGCTTACCTTGACAACTTTCTGGACCATGATCGGCCCTCCATCAACCTCTTCTGTTACCTGGTGGATAGTACAGCCGGTTTCAGCTTCTCCTGCGTCGATGACCGCTTGGTGAACCTAACATAAAACCGAGATTTCGCAGAATTAGTGGAAGTGATCGGGTAAAACGGCTATCAACCACAACTAATGTACTCACCTCTAGATCCATTCCACCGGCGTGCTTCGGGAGCAACGACGGGTGCACATTAATGCAACGGCCTTTCCAAAAATCAGTGAAAGGCTTCGATAGAATCCTCATGTAACCGACAAGCAAAACAAATTCCACCCCAGCGTTCACAAGGCTGGCGGTGCACTCAGCGTCGTACTGCTCTCGTGACAGCCCTTTTGCAGAAACAAATTTGGTCGAAACTGATACTCCAAGAGCTCGCCCCTTTTCCAGAATGGGAGCAGTTGATTTGTTACTCAAAACAGCCACTATTTCAGCATGGATAGATCCGCTGGAGCAAGCTTCAATGACAGGCATCAAGGCGGTGCCTCGTGTTGAACCCAAAACACCAATTCTGAGTTTCTTTTCAACGGCTTTCTTCCCTATATCTTTTCTGTAGTGCATCAAGCTCTGACCTTCTTCGCCAATAAAACCAAGCTTTGACACGCCCCTATAAGCTGACTGAAGGGCGGATTGTAGACTTTCTCCAAGCCCTGTTACTGCCAATACTCTTCCGCCGGTACATCGGGTGATGCCAGCGTCGTCAATTTTTGTCCCCGCATGATACACTTTAACTCCTTTGCAGGCATTCGCAGCGGTAATATCTTTGATTTCCATTCCTTTGGGGTATGTTTCAGGATAACCCTTGGCTGCACAGACAACCGTGGCGGCGCATGTGTTTTCTTTGAATCGAACATCAATTGACGACAGTGTTCCTGTGCAACATGCGGTGAAAACTTCGTAAAGATCAGTCTCCAGCAGAGGGAGAACAACCTGGGTTTCCGGATCACCAAATCGACAATTGTACTCCAGCATGTACGGTCCATTCGGCGTGAGGCTGTTGGCAATGTATGTAATAAGCATTACTCCCAGAGTGAGTTGTGGAATGATGCAAAACAGCAGAAAAACTAACGATAGATTTGATCTGGCCAGTCACTTACATCATCCCGGCATAGAGCAAACCGACGTAGGGAGTTCCCCGCTCGGCCATTTTTTCCACCGTTGTAATACACATGGCTTCAATTTCCTTCTGTAAATTTGGTGTGACACAGGGGGCTGGAGCATACGCCCCCATACCACCAGTGTTGAGACCTTCGTCATTATCCAAGGCTCGCTTATGATCTTGCGCTGCTGGCATTAGCACGGCCGTTTTCCCGTCGCACAATGCAAAACAAGATGCTTCAGGTCCAGTTAAAAAGGATTCAATGACACAGGTATCACCGGCCGCTCCAAAAGCTTTGTCCGACATGATTTCTTTGACAGCGGCAATGGTTTCGGCTTTGGTCGTGGGAATCAAGACACCTTTTCCCGCGGCCAATCCCGATGCTTTGACGACCTGTCGATCGGATTCGTCCAAGGACTCGACATAGGCAATCGCTTCATTGGCATCGGTGAAATTACGATACTTTGCCGTTGGGATGCCATGCTCTTGCAAAAAATCCTTGGTGAAGGCCTTGCTTGCCTCCAACTCGGCAGCTGCTTTGGTAGGCCCAAAAACTAGTACGTCGGGGCACTTTACTTGGAGTTCATCCACCAATCCATCTACCAATGGAGCTTCGGGTCCCACGACCACCATCTTGGCACCCGTGCGTTTTACCAATTCCAGGACGGTGGCATTGTCCTGCTTGCCATTGACGCCCTCGGCATTGGTAATTTTTCCACCCTCCTTCGAGGTTCCACCATTTCCGGGACAACAAATGACTTGGCCCACAAGTGGCGACTGGGCGACAGCGACGGCCAAGGCATGTTCGCGTCCACCCGATCCCACCACAATGACGACATCCTGTCGCTTGGAAGGACCTACCGCTTGTGCAGCGGCTTCTTGGTCCCACGCACAAAGGGCCAAAAGACCCGCTTGCGCAAATTTAGAGGCGCCACCGTCTTTGCCTGCTGCTGCAGCTGCTAGCAATTCCTCCATGGTGCCACCCAAAAATGCATCCTTGGTTGTGTCAAAAATAACCGTGACGTTGCTGTTGTTGCTTTCTAAAATACACGTTCGCACCCGACTGGATTCCTCGGAAAATTTCAGGTACTCCGAGAGAGATGTTGGAAGACAATACACTAACAAATCCTTCGATGAGGACGATGCCTTTTCTGACGAAGTGTTGCGAAGAAAGGTGCGATAAGGAGCCTCATACAGAGCCAAGGGAATGGCTTGGGATCTCATTGGCAAGATTGTCTCTGTGCCATTTTCAGCTACCGTTTTGGATAGAAAATCAAGAACCTTTTCATTGATTGATTGAAAGTTTTGTTGTTGTGGTTGGATTTAATAAAATTCAGGTAAAGTGGAAGGAGCGGCAAAAAACAATATGAGCTTTCTTATTCATGAATACAAAGCCTACAAATCAAAGATAATTTTTCTCGTACCTTGGCTGGAGCCCTGGCTCCAAAACCCAACACTGTTGCTGTCGTCATTTTTTATTAATAAAATAATAGATTTGCTCTACGAATAAAAAAGATTCAGATACTTCTAGCTTTCCTTTTGGTTACTGAGTCAATTCTATCTACTGTATCTCCCTTGCTCCTTACTGGTTCGATCGAGATGAATGGCGGCGGGTGATGGTCAAAAACAATGCGAGTTGGTGTCACGGTAATGCTTCGTACTAGCTACTAGTAGTACTATCTAGTTACTCAACTGTACGTAGCACAAACGACAAGCAAGACAAAGATACGAAGCAAAAAACATCGGTGGTGATGAATGATGGCACCCGAGAAGCAGAACTTGGTTATTTCTTAAAAGAAAGGAATGATGAAGGACGGACCATAGCAACTTCTATTTTGTTGTCGGACGAACCAAATCAATAACTTTCTGTTGCAGGACGGACCAAAGATACCCTACACGTACGTCAAAACTTCAATCAATCATCACTCACTTTTTCCTAGCTTTCAACCATGGAGTATGCAACACGAAACCAACAAGACGACACCACTTGGAAGGGCCTGTGTATCTTTCAGGTATCAATCTCGCTATTAGCTAGCTAGATTGGCTAATGGTCGGTTGTCAACAAACGCAATAGAGACACCCGCTCGCTTTTTGGAATAGTTGGCAGCTACATTGTTTTGCTTTCATCGTTCCCTCCCTCCCAACCAGCAAATATTTTATCCATTCACTAACTGATTGATTTATCAACAACCTTCCCAGGAAAACAAAAATGACCCGCCAAATGTCTACTAAATTGTTGCTATGTCTTTGCATATGCATTGCTACTACTTTCAATACGGTTGCAAATGCCTCCCTGACGGACAAGGCGACGGGTATTAGCTTTGCCGCCAAGCTTCGAGGAAAGGATGATGCCCAACACAATGTCCTCTTTGGTGTAGGCGTGCGAAAAAAGGGGCCTATCAAAGTCTACGCGGTAGGACTCTACTGTAGTGAAGCCCTCAAGGAAAAGCTCCCGGAAATCTCTCGAGCCGCCGACAAGGGCAAGCAGGCCATTGCGGCACTCCGTGAAGGTGTCAAGGAACATCCGACCACCTTTTTGTTGGAAATGAATTTCAAAGTGGGCGCCGAAAAAATGGCCAATGCCATTGCCGAGTCCGTCTCACCGCGTTATAGTGGCAATGCCAAGGATGTCGATGCTCTCAAAGGATTGATTCACAAGGGTGTGGCTCCCATGGGTGCCGTCAAGAAAGGCAACAAGTTGCAATTTGATTGTTCCGAAGAAGGCATTGCGGTGGCGGTCGATGGCAAAGAACAAGGCGCAGTGCCCAGTGGTCTCTTGGCGGCAGCCTTTTGTGATGTGTACCTGGACGGCGATTCCGTCAGTCCGACACTGTTAGACTGTTGTGTGGAGCATTGCTGTGCGCCATGAACAAGAAGAAAGCACTGGATATAGTTGTTATTAGAATGTAATGTACTGTAAGCTGAAAAAGGTTTCATGTTGAGGCGAAGCCTAGTTTCCACTTCAGGCGATTTGAAGCTGCTCTTCAACTACTGCTAGTAAGCGGCATACTACTAGCTAGCTAGTAGCAAAACTGCGACATAAACCATACCCACAAATCGGAAAGGAAACGCACTTACACATCGATATCTCATGACTAGACAATTCAAAGGACCGACTTTCTACATCAAGCTGCGAAGCCATGTACTACTAGTGAAGACGAAACTAGGACGTCGAGCTCATGAGGTTATATCCCTGCAATACTAATAATAATCACTAGATATATGTTACATGAGCATGCTGTCGCCATCTCCGACTCCTTTCGCACTACTACTACCAGCCATGGATCGTTCGTCTTTCCACGCTTGAGCACCAAACAATTCGCGTCGAATCTCGGGTGTAATTTTGGGATGAAAGTGCTTCTTCATGACCAATCGCAACGAATTCCGAGCTTCATCTTGAACTTCATTCTTATAACGCTGCACAAAGACCAACAAGGCTTGATGCCACAATACAGGCAGGGTACGCTCATCATTAATAAAATTGGCAAAGTGACGGACCAAACTACCAATAACAGGCGCCGGTAGGGAATACTTTTTGTTCAAGAGCGTCTTGATAAAGATGGAAGCCGCCCCATTGTATTCTTGGAGTTGCGCCAATTTGTGAATGGCCACGGCCGAATGCAAAACTGGAATAGTCACGCGTTGCAAGACGGACGCCACAATGGCGGCTTCTCGCAAGGTGCATTCTTCTTTGCACAGAGGCAACAGAATGCCCTTGAAAAAGGCAGCGGGTTTGTAGACAGATTTCTTTAGAGCCATGTAGTAATGATAATTCAGCTTTTTGATGTTTTGAATGTCGGCTCGGACGCTGTCCAGAAGAATCAAGTTGTAAAATCGTTGCGCCATTTTGGGGTTGAGATTGGAGGCAAAGATGCGTGTGGCGGCAAACATGGCTTGTGGGGTCCACTTGTCGGGACGTGTCAAATACAAGACTTCTTCCCAATTGCTCAGGGAAGGAATCACTTTGAAGGCCTTGGGCAGTTTGCCAGAAGTATAGCGACTGAGAATCTTTCCAATATCAGTGTAAACTTCTACTACTTTGGGGGGCATGCCCCCCATGCCTTCCTCCTCGTTATCGGCAGCTTGTTCGGCTTCTTTTTCGTCAATCTTTGCCAAAATGAGGTCGGCCAAAGTCTTTCGCTGTCCCGAATTTCCCATCATGGATGCAACCAACGCTTCGTCTTCTGCTGATAAACCCGGTGCACCTTCCGCCAATGTGACATAACCATGATCATTTTCTTCCACCAATTGACTGACAGTGTGGATTGTTCATGTATTATAGAATTTGCGGTACAAGGAGGATGCATCAGCGACAAAGTCATTGAAAAAAAAACATGATTACCAGTCAATCAGGCACTCACTCGTATTCTTCATCTTCAAATTCATCCTCTCCGTCGTCTTCATCGTCGCTGTCGGGTACCACCATTTCCTTGTTGCTCTTTTCCACACCCCTTTGCTTGTGCCTTTGCAATGCCTCTTCGGCGTCAACTTCCGCTTGCTGCTGCTTGCTTAAAGCTAAAATCCGAGCCGATGTCTTGGCATCCAAAAATTCGGCTCCATCATTGTCGTCGTCATCAGTATTGCCGCGATTCTTAAAGTGCTTTCGAACCGACGCCGCCGACGCATACTTGTGCCGATTCTCGTCGTCTTGTAGGACTTGGCCCAGAGGTTCATGGCGCACGGTTTGAGC
>Ga0163148_10005479_pt1 | contig 12697 bp, 11 predicted proteins | sample OliLakLV19MP7P2_FD_148606 | JGI IMG/M metagenome (GOLD analysis project Ga0163148, IMG submission 148606) | Freshwater microbial mat bacterial communities from Lake Vanda, McMurdo Dry Valleys, Antarctica- Oligotrophic Lake LV.19.MP7.P2 | ecosystem: Environmental > Aquatic > Freshwater > Lake >... | reverse complement strand
GTGTGGCTCCGGTGCTGGTGCGGGTGCTGGTTCTAGGGGAGCTTACGCGACAGAGATTTGAACGACGCCGGTGGTGGGGTCGCAGTCGATAGTTAGCGTCTCAGCCGCTGCTAGGCTAAAGGAAGAGCCGTAGTCGTACCAGCCGATCAGCGGACCCCCAGCAGCGGTCGCGTTGTACAGCACCGCGTAGCGCATTGGGCCAACTGCGCCGCTGGCGGTCAGCACCGCGTCGGGCAGGACCAACTTGTACAGGCTCGCGGTCTGCGCTGAGCTGACAGGGGTGCCAGCCGCGATGCCACCGGCGGTGTAGCCGTTGCCTGCGGAGATCTCGGTAAGGTCAGCGATCACCGTGTTGGCGGCGGCCGGGACGGTGTTGGTGAGCAGCCACTTGAGCGTGTCGCTGCCGAGGTTGTGGACCTTCTCAGCGAGGTTTTCGGAGAAGACGTTAAACTTGTTGAAAGCAGTCATGGTATATTCCTTGAGGTTTTATTAGCGGGTAAATCCGCAGGTGCGCGTGGGTAATCGTAGAGTAGCCGAAGTCAATCCGTTGTAAAGGACACTTCTCCAGAAAAATGTCTATTGCCGTTCTGATCAACAGTCTGAATTGCAAAATAATATGTAGTAGCTGACACTAGGCCAGTAACCTTAACCATAGTATTCTTTGATGTTGTTAGTCTTCTTACCAACAGGGCACCACTGGAAAGACCAGTAATATCGGTGTCAGTATTAGAGTTTTCTACAGTAAATATAGTCTGATCGAATACGCCAGCAGATCCTTTCATACCTATGTAAAGCTTTTTGATGTCTGGCGTCAATATCTCTGCGAACTCTAGGATAGCTTGTGTGGCGTTAGCTCCAGGAAGTATCTTCAAGATTCTAGGAGTATTAGCAGAATTTTTGTATACGTTGTCACCTACGTATGCGCCTGCTTCTCTATCCCATACAGTAGTGGTATAGACTTCGATCTGGCCTTCAAACCCGCTGACCATCTCCTCTACACGATCACGTAGCCACCTAGCAAGTTTATACAAGTTATCGAAAATAATGTTTGGCGTTACTTCCTCACTAGCAACTTTCTGTGGGTGGAACCACGCTGCTCTACCAAGCATCGTATCAACAAGAGACGACCATGACCGATACACGATCACGTTTTCGTATTCACTCGGCAGTGTAGCGTAGGTCCAGCTAGAGATATCACCTGTGTTGTTCTGCTCTGCCAGGGACAGATCCATTATCTCTGCTAGGTCTGAATCGCTCCAGTCAACTTTTGCAGTACTTTCGTACCCGCCTTGTCCTAGTCCAAGCTTTAGCCATGGAGTTGCGTCATCGCCCGTAGTCGATGTAAACACGTGAACAGAACTAAGATTTCCTATAGTACCACTTCTAATGATATAGCCTTCTCGGGGATCGTACACACAGGAGATGCCGTCATAGGCTGGTGTTCTTACTGGTGTCGGCAGTAGCAGCCCAGGATCTGAGGAGCGAATTTTAGTTTGTATGTCTAACGCAATCACAGTTCCGTTAATAAGTGTCGCTACGGAACTGAGAGGAACATTAACTAAAGTTGTAGCGTCATCAAGCAGAATACCAATAGTCGGAGTAGCAAGACCCGTAGTACACAGGTGGGTGCTCCATCCAGGAGCACTCTGGCTGTAACCGTGCCCCACATCATCGACAAGGCGCCGAAGGCGGCGAATGAGCGAGGCACGGTCCGTCATTTACGATTCCTTTATAACGACGTTGCGAGGGTAGGAGAGGGCAAACCATTTCGGCATGTAGCAGGTCTGGCCTCGTGAAAATTCAAACTGCAACTCAAGGCCGATCCGGCCCTTGAGATTGGCGATAATCTGACAAGGAACACTACGGCACATTTCAGTAGCGGCCTCTTCACCGTGGCTAGAGAAAGTTGTTGTGTCACAGGGAATGTCATAGGGACACTCAGGAATGGTAATAACCTCGCCCAGTTTAACAGGCTTGGCGGTGGTTTGAGAAGCCGGGATCGCAGCAGCAGGCGTTGGAGTGCTGACGACTCCGCTAGCAGGGCCTGTAGCCTTTAGGTGCGAAGTGTCTTCTGCCTCAGTGGCGGCGATCTTGGAGTCTTGTTCAATGACAATTTCGTCCGAAACAGCCGACGTTGTGTCAGGAGTTGGGAGGATTGCCTTAGCGGCGGGATTTACGCGGTTGTTGGACATGTGAGCCTTTTAGCAAGTGGGGTTGTGTCATAAAGACTCCCGCGTAAGTTTTATTACGCGGGAGTCTAGTGTTCATCTAATCGGATGACCAGATGTTTTCATTCAGATCAGATCGTCTCGATGTTGACCACATTTTCGGGACGGATCTGGCCGGCACCCATGATCGAGTACCAAGCAAGCTGACGCACACGGCCGAAGTCGATCACGCCATTGTCACGGAACTCAACGGGCAGGGCTTCAGCCCAGCCAACCGCATTCGCACCAAACATCATAGCCTGATAGGTGTCGATGGTGGCATTGTACAGGGCTTCGGTGCTGCCGGTAGCGATACTGTCAGCAGTGACGACGCCGGTAGCCTTCTTGATCACGCGAGAGAAGGTCGTTTCGATAAAGCGAACGCCTTCAATCTGACCAATCTCACCACGGAAAATTTCGCCTGGGCTGGCATACTTGTGCGAGTCCAGCCACGCCGCGTCGTCGCGCAGACCGCGAGACTGGTGAGGATGCACGATAGCGATATAGCTACCGCCGATCTTCGGAGTCTTGTTCACAGCCAGAATCTCAACCGCGTCCTTGATGGCCTTGACGTTGAGGGTGTGCGAGCCGGTGAGGGCAGACCGATTGGCGATAGCAGCCGGGTAGACAGTCTGGAGAGAACCAGCAGCAGTGAACTCGTCACGGATCATGGCATCAACGGTACGACCGTAATGCTGACCCAGAAGAGCGGTGGCGCGGCCCACAACATCGTCCCACGCGGTGCGGATCAAACGTTCGCTCTCACCAACCGCAAAGCCGTACTCGCCAACTTCGATGGCGATCTGACTGGACGAAAGATGAGTGGCAGCGATGCTCTCGACTTCCGAGAGCTTGGCGTTGCCAACGAGGTCGTTGTACTTGGTGAACTTGAGGGTGTCGCCGGGTTCCTTATTTAGCTCCGTGCGACGATCCGCAAACTGAGCGTAGATGAGGTTAGGCTGAGCCTGAAACATAATCTCCTTCGAGTACACGTCGCGGAGAGCACCGGTCAGGATGACACCAGCTTTGGAGCCGCCAGCCGTAATAGCAGAAGTCATGGTCATGTGATCTATTCCTTATTTAAGGTTTGTTGTGTGGATTTAAGAAAGCGTAGATAGCTGTTCTCTTGCTGCGGCGGAAGCTGCCTTGAGCATTTCTACTCGGTTCTTCGACCACTCAGTTAGAGACATGTTGCGAGTTGAGGTTTCGGCACCACCGGGGGTTGCGGTTCCATTACCGTTCGCAGGAGGCAGACTTGGGAGTTTCTGGGTCGCGGAGTCGGCTACTCCTTTTGCCCGTTTTGTCAGTGCTTCAGCAGTGCGGGCGAAGATCTGCTTCGCCTGGATAAGTGTAGTGTCCAGTTCTTCTCTGGTCGTTCCCGCGACCAATTCAGGGATAATCTGTCCATCGTTCTCAGAAAGCAAGCGGGTGCGATACTCGTTCAGATCCTTAGTAGCAAGATCACGCTTCAGCGTGTCATTCTCGGCCTGGATCTTAGCAAGCTGAGGGCTGAAAACTTCGTCTTCCATGCGCTTTAGGGCAGCGGCGAGAACGATTTGCAGCTTATCCTCTGTCAGACCGCCTTCTACTTTCTTGTCTTCCGGCTTCTTGTCTTCTGGCTTCACCGAAAGATTCTTGATGACGCTGTCTTTTTCGGAAATGACACTTCTGGCAGCCTCTAGCTCACCACGAAGCTTTTCAACAGTGCCATACTGCTTATCCTTCTCATCCTTTCTAGCCTTCTCAATAAGCTTGTTGATATCCGCCTTCAGCGGATTCATCTCAGGCTCTGTCGGTGGCGGTGTCTTGGTGACATCCGCCGCGTCTGTGGTGGTGATGGGAGGGGTTTGGATTTCGGATTCAGCAGGCATGACAGGCTCCAGAGGGTTTGTGTCAGGGTTTCTTGTGTGTTGATCCGAATGGATCAACGCTTCAAAGCTTTAGTTGCGGTAGCGAGTGCCGTCTTTCTGGCGTCTTCTCGCTGTTGAAGAATTTTTGTAGCTTGCGTGAGGCGCGCCTTATCACTGAGAATTTCTTGTGCTCTCATCAGTGTCTCGGAATCATTGACCGCACGGTAGTACTCATCTGATTTCTGCTGCGAGGATGGGGTTGGATTGGAGTTATTCATAAGAGCCATGGTATTGCTTTATATCAGCCCTTCTTGGGGCGTCCTTTGGGGGTATCTGATTCTGTCTTATTTTCGCCTTGGTTTGCTCCAGCACCGGAAGCTATCTTTGCAGGAGTATTTTTTCCGTCAACAGGCTGTCCAGCACCGGTGGCCTTACTGGTTTCTATAGCTGTCTGCATAGCGATTTCTGCTTTTGCAGCAGCTTCTTCAATGATTTCTTTTTCCTTCTCGTCAGGACGTGACTCACCAAGCTCGACCAAAGCATCCCGAGTTGTCTGAAGCCCTGCTGCCATTAGTGTTGTTTGGATCTGCGCCTCAATCAGTCTATCCTTGGGCAACGGCAGTCCTATTCTGAATTCTGCTTCTTGTCGAATTACCTCAAAATCCTGCTCATCTAGCTTTTTAGTTCTGCCGTCCTTCGCCTTGCGCGTTCCATCTGCATCAACTTGGTACATCAAACCAAGCTCCTGTAGCCACTTGATGCTGATGATAGAAACTTCTACTAGTGCAGGTCCGTAGATCTGGTGCTTAGTGGCGGCTCTCTCAATCAGCGGTAGGTACATGGTGTGCAGAGCAACCCCGCTAGTGTTGCTGATAGCCTGCTTAGTTCCCTGCGCGATTTCTGGTACACCCATCGTAGCGTGTAGTGATTCTTTTAGTGTATCCATGTGAGCGTTTGCCGCAGCAAGATCAGTCTGTAGAGCTAGGTTCTCAACCTTGGCATCTTTAGGAAGGTTACCCCATATTTTATTAGGGCCTTTCTTGAGGTTACTGCTCTTCGCACCAAAGATAACAGTTATAGGATCACCATGATATTTTAGGATCTGCCCGATATTGGCGATAGCGCCTGCTAGTGCGCTGTTAAGCGAAGCAGCCTCGGTAATATCGTCTAGACCAAAGCAACTGTCGCCACATGGATAATTTCTTATGTGAACTACGTAGATTGCCTTGATTGCATTGGGCTGAGCTTTCCTAGATCCTGGGACTTCAGCGCCATGAGAATCAAGCGTACTAGTAATAATCTCATTCTTGGTGATGGTCTGGTGATAGAACGTTGTCACCCACTGCCCTGACGAGGATTCGTACTTGCGCAAAGGAATATCTATTTCCATAGCAATCATTACGTCACTGTCAAAAGCGTCATAGGTCGGCGTGCAGTAGGCCGGGTTAAGAGCTACTACTCGCACCTGCGCTGGAACCTTTACTTCGTAATCCACTAGATCTTTGTTGTATTGCAGAATTTCTTCAGCCACCTGCGCTGGCGCTACCATAATATACGCATCACCAGTAACAGACCCGAACTGACCAATACGAAGCATCTTCTCTACGCGACGGGCACCCCAGCATTGCAGAGAGACATCCAACTCATTCTGATACTTGTAGTGCGTCATCTTGAAAGGTCTTCCGAAGGCAAACCAATTAACCTTGTCTATATTTCTACGTAGGAAATTTACATACGTAATAGCCGTACCGTCCTCATTCATAGACGCTGCTATAGGGACGCCCTTATAGTCCCTCCAACCTTGTTTGTATTTTGCTAGCCTAACGCGCTGCTCCGCAGCGGCATCGGCGGTTAGCTGTTCATGCACAGGTCCAGTCCTAGACTGGCCTGGGATGACGTTTCGTAGGATATCAAGAAGATTCATGGTTTATTTCCTGTAGACGTTTTCTTCGGTTTCTTCGACTTCACCGCCAAAAGGCTTAGTGCATCCGGCCCAAACACCTAGCATGAGAGAGTCTGGGTAATCATCTTTAGCTCCACGCATGTCTGGATGGTGTAGCGACAAAAGGCCGTTGCGGTACTCTTTTTCCAGATCGACCATCTGAGAGTGAAAAGACTTATGCTCTCTAGTCTGCCGTAACTCGTCGCCACCAGGCCACGTAATCATGCCTGTATGCACGTCTGCGAGAAGCTGCCGACCCATGGTGTCTTTGCTTTGTGCGCTAAAGGCGACCATGTCAATATCCACGCCTTCAAAGCGTGCTTTTACACGATCACCTAGAGCTACGCCTACGCCAGTGTAGTCTAGTGCAAGCCTGGATATGTTCCACGGACTCAAGAATTTTTGAATCTCAACGAACTGCGCTTCGTAATCATCGCCCTGCATCTCAAGCCATGATACAACATGCTTACCATAAATTTCTACTGTGAAGCTGCCTTGATCCTGATCGTAACCTTCAAGTACTTGTCGCGGGTTATCCCAGTTAACTTCAAGTACGGTGACAACAGTAGAGTCATGCAGCTTTCCGAAGTCGATGCCAGCAACGTAGTGCATGCCTTTGCGAGGACCAGGAAGTATGTTGGAGAACATGCCTTCATCTACTGATCTATTCTCAAAGAGGGTTTCGCTAATGGCCAATCCGCGTTCTAGCTGGAATAGGCACAGGTACGCCATCTGGAATTCGTCACTCCGCTCACCCATCCGCATCATCTCTTTTTTTACATACTTCTCGTAGAATGAGTTATATTTAGCGACCATTGTCCAGTCGGCAAAGAAATGCGTCTTGCTAGCGCCTTCAAGTTCACGTCTCTTATTTCTTCGTATGCTGTTGTAGTAGTGTGACTTTTTGGCGTTGGCTGTACCAATCTTTACTACAGTGCCACCAGTGGCTGCAAGCATCGGGCTAATAGATTTTGTAGCCTTCTCGTCACTGATGTCTTGCGCCTCATCCATGATACCAAGATGTAGTGTAGCTCCTTCAATGTTTGCCTGATCGCTTGCAGTACTGCATTTAATGTAGGAGCCATTAGAAAGCTTGAGCGTGTCACCGTTATTAGTGTCGAACATTAGCCCAAGTTCTTGTGCTACTTCTATTACGTGCCGCTGCTTAAAGAACAGCCTGACTTTATTGTATATGATTCCTGACTGCTCTTTCTTCGGGGCGAATACTCCTATCCAGAAACCTTCCTCATAAGATCTTATAGTACCGCTCTTAGGGTCCTTGTATCTGAAGCGGTCGTCTTCCGGAAATTCCTTAGACATCTCTGGGAGGATAAGCATGCACGCTCCAGCTAGCGCCCCGAGCACGTGTGATTTTCCTCCTTGACGTGAAAATAGTGCTGTTAGCTCTTCCCCTTCTCTTTCGAGTATTGACAAGAATACCCTAGCTGCAAATTCGACTTGGTACGGGTAAAGCTTTCCGTTAGCTAGAACTTCTGCAACGATCACCATCTTTTTGATGATCTTCTCCGTGCTAAGTCCTGTAGTCCGTCTTATGACAAGACTATCCATGGTTAGGATAGGGTCGTAGTCCTGTTCTTGGTCGCTCATGGCTTAATCTCATACACCGATACTGCGTGCGGTAAACGGAGTATTTTAAGAACTGGAGTTTCGTACCAGTAATCGCCGGTATGGTCGGCAAAAGTTTGCACCCTTGGGCTGGTTCTGACTACCGGCGTGTATTTGAGTTTTTTATCTCGGAGTTGCCCGATAGAGTCTACAAATAATCTATAGTTGGCATATCCGCTAAATATCAATCGGTGTGCGTCAGGGTAATTTTTTGTAGGGCTGTCTCTACGCTGCCCACGTAGTCCGTGGCTAGCGTGTATGTCACGCATGAGGGATGAGAAAGCAGTATTAGTCCCTCTGCGAAGTCCCATATCAACGTCGTTGCCGCCTTTTTTGTCTGACATCCACCCGTCAGCGCCCCATAAACCGCGCAAAAAAGATACCTGCGCAGATTCGTGGAAGAGTGAGGCAGCGGTTGGGAACCCTTCTACGAAGCACATTTTTCTAATGAAGTGCCTTAGCGGGTTATGTATTCCTCCGGTCATGGTAAGGTCAAACCCTGTTTGCTTACTGTACCACGTGACCTTTACGGTAGGAAATTCTTTTGTCACTAGTCTTTCTAAATGCTTCAAGCACCAGACGTCACTATTAGCAAATCTAACCGATTGACTAGCATTATTTATTGTACCATCTCCAACTAGCCATCCTAGAATTTCTGCTTTGTTGTCATTAATCCACTCTACGCCTATCGCTCTATGCTGCGTACCTTGGTTATCGTTGTACAGGTAGTCGTAGCTAAGTTTGCATGGCGTCTGGAGCAGACGCCGTCGTGCAGGACTGCAAAAGGTGTCGCCTGGAGCGATATTAGCGACAGCTTTGGCTCTGGACTGGTTTCTGACGATTGCGCTTCCTGGCGCGTCAAAAAAGAAACCTCCGCGTAAAACTACGCGGAGGCATCGTTGATCACCAGAATACACTGAATTAGGATACTGGCTTGGCAGGGACAGTCTGCCACTTGGCAGTCTGATAGAACAGTGATCTGCCATAAGGTTAGGGTAGAACATCACCACACCCTACCGCATGTGGTAGGGTGTCAACCCTTGGAACGCATCAAAGCCTTCAAGTAAGCTTCTGGTGTTCTTCCGGCCATGTCAGCCCTTCTGTGCGGAGGTATGCTGGCTGCTCTTACTGAGTCATCTGCTGATTCTTCTCCCCTGCCAGAAACGTAATCACCCTCTACAATATATTTAGGGCCAGTAGGGCTTTCTGTCTTAGTGATACCAAGGAGTGATTCTAGATCATCCTCTGCGCTAGTTGTCTGTTCTCCATAAAACTTTTTAGTTTTATCGCCTTTTCTAAAGTCAGATATGTTACTTGGTTTTCTTTTCGTCAACTGTCCAGAGTCATGACTTTTTTTGTAGTTATCGTTGAGGTACTTACCCTTCTCCTGGAAATACTGGTAGTAAACTACCTCGGCTTCTTGCTGTGTCGACGACTCTGATTTGAACCTGTTTATAATGCCCCCGATATACACCTCTATACCTTCTGGACTATCTAAGTCATACGCCCTCATAAACCACGTATCCCTGTCACGTACAAACGGCATGTGCAGTACCGTACACCCAACACTCATGATTTGTGCTACGTACTCGCTTGGGGGTTGTCCCTTATACCGAAGAACTGTTACTAGGCTTCCTTGCAGTTCCGGAGGTACCTCCGAGAACAGGTATGTACCGGATAATTTTCTACCCATGTTTTTACTCCTCGTCTTGTTGGTTTATTAAGTCATCTTCATCCAAGGCATCTTGGATGACTCGCTTGGACGTGCGACGTGATTCCTTGTGGTGACGCTTTCTCTCCTTCTGACTAGCTAGATTTTCCGAGAATACTTCACACGGATCTGATCCGTGTACTCTACATCTAGCACTTAGTAGTCTTTCGCTCATGTACTTTATTAATCCTCTTCTTCGTCTGTTTCGTTTGTGACAGGTCCTAGCGTTGACTCTGTTGCACTAATGCCGTCTAGAGAGTTACCGATAGTAAGCTCGTTCTTCTTGTTATCCCACGTGATTAACTTATGAGTGTCACTTGCATTAATCAATTCAGCGGCGTGCCTACCGTAATGCTTAAGCGTCTCTGATATGAACAGTGTCCTCAAAATAGTTCTCTCTGGCTTATCCGTCTTTAGGCTTGGCGTGATCGGTGAGCACCCGTCTGTGATAAGTACGATATCGCACTTCTTGTACGTTGGATCTAAGCTAACCTTTTCGTAAGCCATCCGTACTGCTGCTTCTATTTCCGTCGCTCTGCCGTCATAATTCTGTCTGCCGAGCCACTTCATTGCAGTTAGAGCACTAGCCCTATCTTGCGCAACTTGCATATCACGGACGTTCGGAGAGCCTGCAAAAGGTATGACCCAAACCTTATAGCTAGCCTTCATGGCAAACTGCAATAGAGCTAGCGTGATAACATTACTGGCAAAAGCTCTGCACACCCTTCCACCAAGATCGTTTGCCATCATAGATCCAGAAACGTCTAGAAGAACGAATAGGTGACACAGACCTTCTTCTTGGTCTTGATTGAACTTAACGTCCAGACTTTTATTAGCGACCTTGAAGTCAAACGTATCGTTGGCGATTTCAGCCGGATCAACAGACTGAATCTGCGCGTGGTCCTCCATCCTATCTGTCTTCTTCCGCTCGCGCTCTTCTTCTGTCTCTTTATCCTTCAGCTTTGCTAGACCAAGCTTTTCAGACAGCTTAGTAAACATGTCGAACATAGCCGGGTAAGCTGCTGGCAGTGCCACACCGTGCTGAACAACTGCTGCGGATAGATTACCAGAGTCATTTTGGGTTGCGTCATAGTACCTACCTGCACCACACGAAGAGCTAAAGAAACTACTCATCTCCTCTGACTCCACAGCTTCTGCGTAACCGAGTAGTCCTTGATACATGCAAGCAAAGCTGATGTCTGTATCCTTAACTCTGGCGACTTCGTCAAGAAAATCCTGACCTGCGTAGGCTCCAGTGAAAGACCCACTATTGTGGTCGATGGTCATTCTATTATTTTTAGCGACCCCTCTAGCTAGAAGAGCATTTTTGATGTGCTCAACGAAAACGATGACCGCTTTCATGGGATCATTAAGGGCTATCAGCTTGTCCATATACGGAGAACGTGACAGTGACTCTAGAAAATCTTTACGCTGCGCAATCTTGCTAGTAGAAGACCAGTAATTCGGGTGTGAGCGATCAATATCCCGTAGAAGCTCCGCGTCTGGTATAAAAGAAACACCCTTATTGGCGCACACCAGATAGACATCTAGGATAATGTCGGCATCGGAAATCTTGTTTTCCTCACAGATTTTCTTTAGTGAATCAGCGATAGTAGGCATCACGAATCCGTCATTGACGTTCATGTGTATCCTTTGTGAAGTTTGAGGTTTAACATACGCTCGGTTTTTAGATTACGTACCCTGTTGAATTTTATACAGACGATCTGCTTTATTAAGAATTTCCTCACAGACACTTGCTGCCATGCCCGAACTATTTATGGCATTAAAAGTGTGTAGTGCTTCTCTAGCCTCTGCCGCCGCAGGTAGAATATCAGCGTAGGTAATTGCCGCGTCAGAAAAATCCTTTAGCTTATTTACGCGGCAGTTAAGTACCAACCCTTGAGAAGCGCGTAGACTCTCTTCAAAAGCCTTGGCGTATACACCCATAGCACTAGCAAATCTCTGAGAGCTAGTCTTATCATTCGTTACCGTAAAACATACGTCTAATACGGACAGATCCTGGATTAGTGCGGTGCTTCTTCCACACATCACGGCACTCGCCCTAACAACGTCCAGCGCCTTCTTGACGGTTCTATCTGTTAGCTCAAGCCCCTCGCATATTCTAAGGTATACCTCTAGAACAGCGTCAGAGATTCTAACTTTTTGCATGGCGTCTTTAACCCTCTTAACATCAAGAAAGCTAAGCGTGGGTATGTTAGGATTCGTGGGAGCCTGTAGCATCTTCATCCGGTCTTCGATCCTAGACAGCTTTTCAATCTTGGCGCGAAACAGGAATCTATCCAGGACGGCAGCTAGTTCGTCGTCACGATCCTTGTTAAAATTCGTAGTGGCAATAGCCGTATGAAGCGGAGACTTAACCTTCTGGATACCCCTAGTGAACGTCCTCTCGTTGAGGATTTCTAGGAGAGCACGCAACGCGCCACTAGAAAGATCTAGAATCTCGTCGATGAACCCGAAGTGAGACTCTACCAAAGAACCTTCGGTACGATGTACGTAGATGCCTTCCTCACGAAAAAGCTTCATGTCCAGCGGACCTACAAGATAGTCCTCGGTCATCTTCTTAGTACATTGAATTCTGAACGTCTCGCACTCCGTCAGCACGTCGAAAAACATACGAACCATGTACGATTTCGCCACCCCAGGTGGTCCTTCAAGAAGAAGATGCTGCCCTGTCAAAACTGCGTACTTCATCTGGCGCACGATGTCGTGTCTACCGATGATTGCTCTATCTAGAGCCGCAAAAGTGGTGTTGATTCTGGCTACAGAATCCTTTACTGCTGAATTTTGCATATCTCCTCTTTATACTAGTGTTTTGCGCGTCATGGACGTTAAGTATACTGAGCCAGGTGTTTTAATCAGAGTCAAAAAACAAAGCACCCAGGTAACCCCTGGGTGCTTCTTATCAACCGCTACTCAAAAGACTACTTCTTCTTGCCGGGAAGCGCGGTGCGCTTGGCAGGAGGGGCAACCGGAGCCTTCTTGTTGGGGTCAGGCAGCTTAGCGGCCTTAACGTCTTCATCACTGAGTGTGACGCCGCCCTTGACCCAATGCAGCTTCTGCTCGCCTTCGCTAATGCGGCTAGCCTTGTAAGGATCTTCAAAGCTGGGCGTAAACTCCATCTCCCCGTCATCCTTCTCAATGACCAGACGGCAGGTGTAGTCAGCGTAGGCAGCACGAAGCTCAGCCTCGTCCATCTGAACCAGGGTCGAGGAAATCTCGTCCTTGGGATTGCCCTGAGACACGAAGTAATCAAGCAACTGGCTCTTGATTTCGTCGATGTCGGCAGCCGCAACCGTCTCAGCAACGAAAGCCTGCTGCTCATCGGTGACGAGGTCAGTAT
>Ga0163148_10005476_pt1 | contig 12701 bp, 8 predicted proteins | sample OliLakLV19MP7P2_FD_148606 | JGI IMG/M metagenome (GOLD analysis project Ga0163148, IMG submission 148606) | Freshwater microbial mat bacterial communities from Lake Vanda, McMurdo Dry Valleys, Antarctica- Oligotrophic Lake LV.19.MP7.P2 | ecosystem: Environmental > Aquatic > Freshwater > Lake >... | reverse complement strand
CGCCCCGGGCGATCCTCAGGGCTCGATGTGCTCGGTGTGCGGCGATCCTCGGCGCGACCGGGCGATGGTGATGGTGGTGGAGCAGGCGCGCGACCTGATCGCCCTGGAGCAGACCGCGATGTATCGCGGCGTCTATCACGTCCTGATGGGACGGCTCAGCCCGCTCGAGGGCGTGGGGCCGGGCGACCTCACGACCGCCGATCTGCTCAGGCGTGTGGACGAGCCATCGGCCAACGACCCGGCGGGCGGCGCGCCGGTGCGGGAGGTGATCCTCGCGCTCAACCCGACGCTCGAGGGCGACGGCACGGCGATGTACCTCGCGGAGGAGTTGAGCAAGCGGGGCGTGAAGGTCACGCGGCTCGCGAGGGGCGTGCCGACAGGCTCGCAACTCGAGTACGCGAACAAAGCGGTTCTCGCCGACGCGATCGAGGGCCGGCGACCGATGGAATGACCAACGCTGTTCAGACGAACTCAGAGCAGCAGAGCAAGCAGAGAAGAGCAGAGCGAGATCGCGGGTCGGCCAACATCGTCAATCAAATACTTCGGTCCTTCTACGCACATCTCCCCCGGTTTTCTCTGCTTCCACTCCGCTCGCTCTGATGCTCTGAGTTCATCCTGATGAATCGCTGGATCACGAAACGTTCCTGAGAGGAGCACGACCCGCTTGCGATTCGACGCCTCACAGCAGATGCGGCTCGGCCAGCACATGAAGCTGGCTCCGAGGATGATCCAGTCAATGGAGATCCTCCAGATGCCGCTCCAGCAACTGGAGGAACGTATCGCTCAGGAACTCGAGAGCAACGCCACGCTCGAACTTGCCGAGGGCGAGGACGGACCAGAGGGCGCGGCGGCGCAGGCTCAGGCGGACCTTCGGGCCCAGGCCGCGGCGGAGAGCCACGCCGAAGAGCAGCCGATGCGCATCGACGAGGGGCACGGCGAGGAGGACTTCGCGCGCCTGGATTCGTTCGAGGAAACCAACCCCGACGCCGCGGAGAACCAGTATGACGATCAGCCGCACGCCCCGGAGCCGATCCGGCTGGATGAACTGGGTGCTTACTCGCGCTCGCGCCTCGAAGGCGAGGCGGATGCCAAGAGCGAAGCGATGGCCAACACGGCCTCGCGCGCCGCGTCGCTCATCGAGCAGTTGCAGGACCAGTGGCGGTTGGTCGATGTCGATGACACGCTCGGACCTCTCGGTGAGCAGATCATCTCATTTATCGATGATGACGGATACTTGCGCACGGACCTGAACACGATCCTTGATCGGTGGCCGACGGATAGACCCCGGCCCACGTCCGAACAACTGGCGCACGCACTGCAAGCCGTGCAACTGTTGCTCGAGCCCGCGGGCATCGCGGCGCGGGACACACGCGAGTGCCTGCTCCTGCAAATCGCGGCCGTGTCCGAGCAGCCCGGGCAGGACCGGGCGGGGTGGGCGCTGGTGCGCCGACTCATCGAGGACCACCTTGGAGATCTGGCGCAGAACCGTCTGCCGCGGATCGTGGAGAAGACCGGCCTGTCGATGGCGGAACTGAAGCAGGCGATGGAGCGGATGCGCGTGCTGAGTTTGGCGCCGGGGCGGCAACTCGTGCAGGATCCGCCGGGGGCGATCATCCCCGATGCGATCGTGGAGTACGACGCGGAGGCGGATCGTTATGTGGCGTACCTGAACGACACGCGGATGCCCAGCCTGCGGATCAACCGCGAGTACGCGATGCTCGCCAAGGACCGCAGCGCGCCCAAGCCGACACGCGAGTTTCTGAAGAAGAGCCTGTCGAACGCGTCGTGGCTGATCGACGCGGTGGAGCAGCGCAAGCGGACGCTGCTGCGCGTGATTCAGGTGGTGGTGGTCGCGCAGCGGGAGTACTTCGACTACGGGCCGCAGTCGCTCCGCCCGCTCCCGATGACGCAGGTTGCTGAGCAACTGGGGGTGCATGTGGCGACGGTGTCGCGGGCGGTGGCGGAGAAGTATCTGCTCACACCGAGAGGGATGGTGCCGCTGCGAGGGTTCTTCTCGGGCGGGACGCAGACCGACTCGGGCGAGGAGGTGAGTTGGGACGCGATCAAGGCTGCGCTCAAGGAAGTGATCGACGCGGAGGACAAGACCAGCCCGCTGAGCGACGATGCCCTGGCAGACGGGCTCAAGGAGCGGGGGATCGAGATCGCCCGCCGGACGGTGGCAAAGTACCGGGACCAACTGAAAATCCCTTCGGCGCGGCTGCGGAAGGCGTATTGAGAGCGGCACCCTGAACTTGCGGCGGGTGCCGGGCGTTCGTTGTTGACTCCAAGCCGGACAGCCGAACTGCCGATCGGTAGTGCTAAGTGCAGTCACCGCTTTCGCCGGGCATGTAATCCCTTGTTTTGGTAAGATAGTCACCACCATGAGCCGAACAACGGACGTACTTCCGAACACTTCGAGCAAGCCAGTGTCTCATCGCTCCGCCGCTCCGCGCACATGCGCGAATGTCGAAGTGATGATCCTGAGTTTCAACGAGGCTGCGAATCTACCGCACGCGCTGGCGAGCGTCATGGGCTGGGCCGACGCGGTGTATGTGGTGGACTCCGGCTCGACGGATGGCAGCCAGGACATCGCCCGCGCGGCGGGGGCACAGGTCATCCACCGGCCCTGGCTGGGGTACGCCCGTCAGAAGAACTGGGGGCTTGAGACCCTGCCGATGAAGGCCGACTGGGTCTTCATCCTCGACTCGGATGAGTCTCTTACGCCGGAACTGCGGGACGAGGTGTTGGCGATCGCGGCGCGGCCTGCGGCTGAGGTTCCCGAGGCGGGGTTCTACATCAACCGCCTGACGAAGTTCATGGGCGCTCCGATCCGGCACGCGGGGTTCTTCCCCAGTTACAACCTTCGGTTCTTCCGTCGCGGCACAGCTCGCTACGAGGACCGCGAGGTCCACGAGCACATGCATGTGGACGGGCCGACCTCGCGCCTGCGCCACTACATGCACCACGAGGACCGGCGCGGGCTGGAGCACTTCATCGCCAAGCACAACCGGTACTCGACGCTCGAGGCGCGGGAACTGATGCGGGCACGGACGAAGCCCGCCGCGGATCGCGCGACGAAACTCGAGGGCGGGATCGCGATGCGGCGCTGGCTGAAGATCAATGTGCTGCCGCGATTGCCCCTGATCGGGCTGTGGCGTTTCGTGTACACCTACATCCTTCGACTGGGCTTCCTGGACGGTGCGCCGGGCTTCCGCTTCTGCCTGGTGCTGGCGATGTACGACACGTTCATCGCGCTCAAACTGGCGGAACTGCGGTCGCTTGGCGCGCACCTGGACCCCGGTGGCGGAATCTCGGCCACACCGCCCCCGGTGAGCGGCCTGGCGGTCGCGGAGGGGCAACTGAGCGTGGATTCCGCGAGCGATGCGCCCAAGAGCACGGGGGGCACGGCATCGTGAGCGCGGCCCACGCACAATCCGGCGATGGCCTGAGACTTGGTGATGAGGCGAGTCCCAATCCCCTGCCCTCCCGCGAGGACCTGGCACGGAGCGCGACGCCGTACACCACGGGCGAACGGGTGCGCCGGGCGCTGTGGAACTACGTCGGGCAGACGGCCTTCGGGCTCACGTTCCACAACTGGTACGGCGTTCGGGCATCGCTCCTGCGTTTGTTCGGCGCGCGGATCGGGCGGCACGTCCGCCTGAGGCCCAGCGTGCTGATCGAGCAGCCGTGGAACCTGAGCATCGGGGACAACTCGTCGATCGGGGACCGTGCGGTGGTGTACTGCCTGGGGAAGATCACGCTCGGACGGAACGTCTCGCTGTCGCAGATGGTGCATCTGTGCGCGGGCACGCACGACTACACGCGGAGCGACCTGGCGCTGCTGCGTCCGCCGATCGTGATCGGGGACGAGGTGTGGCTCGCGGCGGACGTGTTCGTCGGGCCGGGCGTGACGATCGGCACGGGGAGCGTGGTGGGCGCGAGGTCGGGAGTGTTCAAGAACCTGCCCGAGTGGATGGTGTGCGCGGGCACACCCGCAAGGCCAATCAAACCAAGGATGCTGCGCGTGGGCGAGCGCGGGGAGGACAGAGCATGAGCAAGTCTGGAGTTGTGGAGTCGGCTGTGTCGGCGGACTCGTATGTGCCGGCGTTCGGCTTTGTGAGCGCCGACCCTCTGCGCTCGTTCTCGTACCTGCTGCGGCCGGTCGAGGAGCTGATGGGGCCGATCGCTCCGGGGACGCGCGTGCTCGACATCGGGTGCGGCAACGGGGCATGGACGGGGCACCTGCTCAAGAAGGGGTGCCGCGTGGTGGGGATCGATATCTCGGATGCGGGGATCGCGCACGCGCAGAAGGCGTACCCGGGCGTAAGGTTCGTGAAGGTGGGGGTCCGGACGAACATTCTCGACGTGCTGAACGAGGAGCCGTTTGACCTCGCGGTGTCGACTGAGGTGATCGAGCACCTGTACGCGCCGCGCGAGTGGGCGAGGTGCGCGTTCAACTCGCTGCGGCCGGGCGGGAGACTGGTCTGCTCGACGCCGCACCACGGGTATTTAAAGAACCTGATGCTGTCGGTGCTGAATAAGTGGGATGCGCACCTGACGCCGATGTGGGACGGGGGTCACATCAAGTTCTGGAGCCGGAAGACGATGTCCGCGCTGCTGGTGGAAGCGGGGTTTGAGAACCTGCAGTTCCGTGGCGCGGGACGGGCACCCTACCTGTGGATGTCGATGGTGATGAGCGGCGACAAGCCGGTGCGATGATCGGAGCCCACGATGACGCACGCGCCCGAGTACCCCCGCATCGCCCAGGTCATCCAGTCGGTCGATGCGCCCGCGGGCGGCACCTCGACCGCGTTCCTGGGCGTCGTGGGCGCGCTCCGCGCTCAGCCGGGGTTGAGCGTGCGGGCCTTTTCCACGCCGCCCCCCGCCGGCGACCCGCACTGGGGCGCGATCGAGCGCGACCGGCGCGACGTTGGTGACGCATCCTGGACGCTGCCCGCGGGCGTCGGACGTTTCTTCCGCACAGGCGAGCTCGGGCGGGCTGTCGGCGCGGCGGTCGTCGCCGGGGAGATTGACCTGCTGCACCTGCACGGACTGTGGTGCCCCGACCTCGTCCACTCAGCGCGAGTCGCGCGCCGTGCGAGCGTGCCGGTTGTCTGGCAGCCGCACGGAATGCTCGTCGCGGCCGCGATCCGGCAGAAGCGCCTCAAGAAAGAAGTCTTCCTCGCCGCGGGACTCAGGCGGGCGCTGCGCGATGCGCGGGCGATCATCTATTGCACACGCGAGGAGCAGGAGCAGTCGCGCCCGCCGCGCGGTGTGCGCCCGGAGCGCACGCACGTCGTGCCATTGCCGCTCGATGCGCCACTCGGGCTGGCCCCGCGCGCTCAGATGCAGGCCGACGCCCGCGCTCGGTTTGCCATCCCCCCGCAGGCAAGGGCGGTCGTGTTCATGGGCCGCCTGCATCCTGTCAAGCGTGTCGAGTTGGCGATGCAGGCGATCGCCCAAAGTTCCGCCGCTCTTCCGGATTTGCATCTGCTGCTGATCGGCGATGGGGACGCCGGATATGTGGGCACGCTCCGGGCGCTGGCCGGGCAACTCGGGATCGCGGGGCGGGTGCATTTCGCCGGGTTTGTCCAGGGCGCGGACAAGTGGGCCGCTCTGGCCGCGGGAGATGTCCTGACGCTCAACTCCAAGCACGAGAACTTTGGATTCGTGGCCGTTGAGGCGTTGTGCGTGGGCACGCTGCCGGTGATGACGAGCAACCTCGCCCTCGCGCCGGAACTGGCGGCGGTCGATGGGGGCGTTTCCTGCGAGCCGACCGCGACGGCGCTTGGCAAGGCGTTCGTTCGGGCGATCGGCCACCCGGACCGGGAGGGAATGGTCGCGCGCGGGCAAGCATGGGTGGCGGAGCACCTGTCAACGGGGGCGGTAGGCCGGAGCCTCGAACGCCTTTACCGCGCGGTCCTTGCGCGGCGGTGAATGTGGCGCTTCGCCAGACAAAGCGGGGCGGTCGGAGCCCCGACGTTGTGTTCCGGGCTTGGGGTCGATATCGTCCGGGCCTGTGAAGTCACGTCCGTACACGCCTCATCCTGCACTTGGCTCCTTCTCGCCGGTCGCGACCGTGCCCGGCGACGCGCGCCGATTGCGGAACGCCAGCGCCCTGGCGCTCGCGGTAACGGCCATTCTTTGGGCTTGCGGCGGCCCTGCATCGTCCCAGCCGCTGGAGCCTGTCAAGCCGGCCTCGACCCCGGCCCGCGACCCGCTGGCACGGCCGCCCGCCGCTCCAGCCGGAGCGGGCATCGACGATGAGTCGATCGTGCCGTATCAGGACCGCCCGATCCGCGAGATCCGGCTGGAGGGTGTTCCTGCCGATGAGCAGCAACTGGTGCGGAACCAGATCCGCTCGCGCGCGGGCTCGCCGCTTTCGGCCGACTCGGTGCGCGAGGACGTGCAGAGGCTCAACCGGCTGGGCCGGTTCAGGCGCATCCTGGCCAAGGCGCAGGCGTACGACGACGGCTCGATCGCACTGATCTACGAGTTCGTCCGCACGCCGATCATCCGCGATGTCGCGGCGTCGGGCAACCGGCAGGTGAGCGACCAGGACATCGCCTCGGTCATCTCGCTCCTCAAGGACACGCCGGTCGACGAGTTCCAACTCGGCAACGCCAAGGCGCGGATCCTCAAGTTGTACCGCGACAAGGGGTACTTCACGGCGGACGTCACGATCGACCAGAAGGAACTCGAGGTGGGCACGGTGCTCTTCAAGATCACCGAGGGCGAGCGGCTGCGGGTGAAGGACATCCGCTTCGACGGGGCCGCATCGTTCTCCGAGAAGGAACTGATGCCGGCGATCAAGACCCGCACGGCGGGCGTGTTCGCCTCCGGCCCGGTCGATCCCGAAGTCCTCGATCAGGATGTCGCGGGGATCATCGCGTTCTACAAGGACCGCGGTTACCTGGACGTGCAGGCTGATCGGCAACTCATCTTTGCGCCGACGGGGCGCGAGGCGATCGTCAAGTTCATCGTGCGCGAGGGCCAGGTCTACACGCTCAGGTCGGTGAAGGTCGAGTCGGCCACGCCTGGGGCGAAGCCGGGCGAGCGAGTGCCGTTGGCCGTCTTCTCCGCCAATCAGATCGCGGGACTGCTGACGATCAAGGCCGGCGACGCCTACAGCGTCGACAAACTCCGCAACTCGATGGACGAACTGGAGAACGCCTATACGCGGATGGGGTACGTCGATATCCGGATCGACCGGCTGGAGAAGCGCGACCCCGACAAGCCGGAGGTCGACCTGTTCCTCCGTGTCCGCGAGGGCGAGCGGGCGATGACGGGCCTCGTGAAGATCAGCGGCAACGATGTCACGCAGAAGAAGATCATCGCGCGCGAACTGCGCGAACAGGTCCCGGACCGCCCGCTGAACCTCACCTTCCGGCGCACGATCGGCGAGCGCAAGATTCTCGATTCAGAGCAGCGCCTCTCTGACCTCCGGCTCTTCGAGCCGCAGTCGGTCAAGGTCACCGTCCAGCCCGAGGACCCGATCAACCCCGGCTACCGCGATCTTCTGGTTGAGGTAAAGGAGACCAACACGGGCTCGCTCTCGTTCGGCGCGGCGGTTACCTCCGATGCCGGCGTGGTCGGCACGCTCGGCCTGACGCAGCGGAACTTCGACCTGTTCGATGTTCCCGATTCCGCCGGCGAACTCTTCACCGGGCAGGCGTTCCGCGGGGCCGGTCAGACGTTCGACATCCAACTCAAGCCCGGCACGGAGACGCAGACCTACCAGATCTCGGTCTCGGACCCGCACCTGTTCGACTCGGAGTACGGCGGCTCCGCTTCGGCATACTTCCGCTCGCGCGAGTACGACGACTACGACGAGGAGCGGCTGGGCACGCGCCTCGGCATTGGAAGGCGCCTCGGCGAGCGATGGAACGCGAGCGTGTTCATGCGTTACGAGAACGTCGATGTCTCGAACGTGAGCGATGACTCGATCCAGGACCTGTTCGATGTCGAGGGCAAGAGCGCCATCTCCGGTCTGGGCTTCCGGCTCGTGCGGTCCACGGTCGATAGCCGCTTCCGGCCCAGCCGCGGCACGCGGTTCGAGGCCGAGATCGAGCGGGTCGGCGCGATCGGCGGCGACTACGAGTTCACCAAACTCTCCGCCGAGCACCAGGTGTTCCTGACGGTGGCCGAGGATTTCCTGGGCTACAAGACCGTGCTGCAACTCAAACTCGCGACGGGGTACATCCCCGAGGGGACCGACGAGACACCGATCTTCGAGCGGTACTTCCTCGGCGGGCGTTCGTTCCGCGGCTTTGATTTCCGCACGATCTCGCCCAAGGGCTTCAACCAGGCGGGCGACCTGACCAACGACCCGGCGGGCGGGACATTCAGTTTCTTCGCGGGCGCGGAGATCGAGCGGCCCGTGTTCAAGGAACTCGTGTCGGTCGCGGCGTTCATCGACACGGGTACCGTGACCGACGAACTCGGCTTTGACGAGTACCGCGTGTCGGCGGGCTTTGGTGTGCGGCTCTATGTGCCCGCGCTGACGCCGGTGCCCTTCGCCTTTGACTTCGGCTTCCCGATCATCAAGCACTTCGGGGATCAGGAGAAGGTGTTCTCGTTCAGTTTCGATATCCCGTTCTGAGCGGTGGAAGCAGAAGCGAACGAAGGTCGAGGCTCGGGCGCAAGCCCGGGCTTTCTGTGCCTGGACCCAACATCAGGCAGAAGACACAAGCCGGACGCGAGTATGGGTTGCCCGGGACAATGACCACACAATGGGCAGTGGGCGCGCTGTGGTCGGTTGAAGTTGTACCCACCGGTCACTCTCGATACACTCTTGTCATCGTGGAGGCTCCCAACTCGCATGGTCCAAGGCGCAACCCAACCCCAGCCCAGCCTTCGAGCGCTCGAACTATGCGTTGGAGCGGGCGGGTTGGCGCTGGCCGCGGCGCGCTCCGGTTTCGCTGACATAACGGCGATCGACTTGCACGGTCCCGCGTGCGAGACTCTTAGAAAGAACAAGCAAGCGGGCGTTGAACACGTCAAGGGTTGGAAGATTGTCGAGGCCGACATTCGCGACGTGGACTACAAGCCTTTCGCGGGGATCGACCTCCTGAGCGGTGGGCCACCTTGCCAGCCATTTTCGCTCGGGGGCAAGCGCCACGGTCGGGACGATGCTCGCGAGATGTTCCCGCAGTTTATCCGCGGCGTGCGGGAGACCAAACCCAAGGCGTTTGTGTTTGAGAACGTCCGGGGAATCCTCAGCACGTCAACGCTCGCGTACTTCAACTACATCCTGCAACAGTTGCAGCTCCCCGAGCATTCACGCGACAAGGGCGAAAAATGGAAGCAGCACCGTGCGCGGCTGGAGCGCCTGTACACGGGCGGCAAGGGCGAAGGTGCTCAGTACCGCGTCATCCAACAGATCATGAACGGCGCGGACTTCGGCGTTCCGCAGCGGCGAGAGCGCGTGTTCATTGTCGGCGTGCGCTCCGACCTCGCGATTGAGTACAACTTTCCCCTCCCGACCCATTCCGCCGAGGCTCTTTGGCGTGATCTCTGGATCACTGGAGAGTATTGGGAGCGGCACCGAGTACCCCGCGCGAAGCGGACAACCGCCCCGCCAGTAGTTGCCGCGAAGCTCGCGAACCTCGGCACGCTGACGACCGCGCCTTGGCGCACCGTCCGCGACGCGATTTCGGGATTGCCCAACGTGGGCTTGGGGCGCACGTCCCACACGGTTGCCAACCATTTCTTCAACCGCGGTGCCCGTGCCTATCCCGGGCACGACGGCAGTTCGTTGGACGCGCCATCCAAGACCATCAAGGCCGGAAAGAACGGGGTGCCGGGCGGCGAAAACATGGTCAGACTTGATGACCAGAGCGTTCGGTACTACACCGTGCGAGAGTGCGCCAGGCTCCAGACATTCCCCGACGATTGGGCTTTCGACGGCGCGTGGTGTACCTGCATGCGGCAGATTGGGAACGCGGTGCCGGTCACGCTCGGCCAAGTCGTTGCTCAGCCGTTGGGCGCGGCGCTGGTGGCGAAGGCGAATCAGCCCCCGACCGTGCCCGCTTGAACGGCGCGCTGAACGCGATCCAGCCAGCCATTCTCTCCGATTGAGTGTTCCCACACTCTGATCACGCGGCATCCTTCGGCGCGGAGGCGTCGCGCGACGCGACGATCGCGCCGCCGGTTGGACTCGATCTTGTCCCGCCAGAAAGCCCGGCGAGTCCGGGGAGTCCTGCGATCACACGCAGGGCAGCCGTGCCAAAAGCAGCCATCGACGAATACGGCCACCTTTGCGCCGAGGAAATAGAAGTCGGGAGAGCCGGGAATGTCGGCGGCGTTTCGTACCCAGCCCCGAATCCCCTTCGCCGCGAGCGACGCGGCAACGCGGGCCTCGGTCGAGCGGTTCGCCTTCGATCGAACCTTCGCCATCCGGGTCGATCGTTCCGCGGGCGAAAGGGTGTCGCCTCGCCTTGGCCTTCGGGAGGTGGCTTTCTTGACTCCAGCCCGCCGGATGGGGTATTGTAGAGTCAAGTTCCGTGGGATCATCGATCGCGAACGTCGGCTATGTTGGCCCCCCTTCGTCGATTGAGTCACCACGGGGCTCCTTGTCCGCGAGGCCGCTCACCCTGCCTCCCGGTAACGGAGTATGCCCTATGTCCGCTAGCGCTACGCGCTCCCCCGTCAAATCGTCGGACGACACGCTCCCAATGCAGGTCGCCAACATGACCTTCATGTTGGAGCGGCTTGCTCAGGACTGCGCCCCGTTGCAGTTCGTCCGCGAGCTTACCCAAAACGCGATCGACAGCATCAAGTCGCACGGGAACGCCGGCGAAATCCGCTGGGAAGTGGACTGGTTGCGGTACGAGCGAGAACCCAAAGACGGGTTCAAGATCGCCATCATCGACACCGGGATCGGCATGACCGGGCCGGACATGGTCACCTACATCAACCAGTTGTCCTCATCAATGCACCAGCAATCCAAGCATGGCAACTTCGGCATGGGCGCCAAGATCGCCGCCGCGCCGAGGAACCCGCTCGGCTTGGTGTACTTGTCGTGGAAGGACGGCAAGGGGTCGATGATCCATTTGTGGAAGAACCCGAAGACCGAGACCTACGGGCTCCGTCGCCATTCCAACGGTGAGTTCTGGTTGCCGATTACGGATGAGGCGAAGCCCAAGCCCATCAAAGAACAAGGGACGATGGTGGTGCTGCTTGGCAAGCAGTATGGCGAGAGCACGATGGACGCGCCGCCCGAAGGCGTGATCCCCTCCCGCTGGATCGCGCGGTATCTCAATACCCGCTACTTCAAGTTTCCGGCCCGCGTCACTGTCAAAGCCAGAGAGAGTTGGCAGCGGGGTCAACAGAATGACAACTTGCGGAAGGTCACGGGGCAAGAAGCGTGGCTCAGCGCGAACTCAGTTGACTCCGGGCAGGTCGCGCTGTCCAATTCGACCGCTCGGTGGTGGATTCTGAAGGAGCGCGATTCGATCGATGATTCCGGCAACAACGTGTCGGGCGGGCACGTCGCGGCGCTCTATAACGATGAACTCTACGAGGTGGCGACGGGCCGTCCGGGAGTCGCCCGCCTCCAGTCGTTCGGCGTCATTTTCGGATACAACCGGGTTGTCCTATACATGGAGCCGACGCAGACCGCCAACGGTGACTTGACGGCCAATACCGCGCGAACTCACCTGCTGATCGAGGGGCAGCCGTTACCTTGGGCGGATTGGGCGGTCGAGTTTCGAGACCGCATCCCTGATCCGATCATGCGTCTCATGGACGCCGTGGCCGCCGGCGCTTCGACCGCGGAAAACGCGGTCTCGATCCGCGAGCGGTTGAAACAGATTCGCGATCTCTTCCGCTTCAGCCGGTACCGCCCGTCTCCCGACGGCAAACACACGATCGACAATGACTTCACCAATACAGGAGGCGACGATCAGGACGGGAGCGCCTCCGACGAGGGCGGGGCCAAGGGTCGTAAGAAGCAGAAAGGCGGGCGCGCGGGAGACATCTACGCGCTCTTCGCGGATGTGGGAAGCACGCCCGCGGAAGAGATCGGCGGGATCGCCGATCCTCTGGTGACTTGGGTTACCGTGACCGACGGCAGCCGCAGCAAAGACTTTCTGGAGGACCGCGCGGCGAAGTACCTGCCGCAAGGGAACACGATTCATGCCAACGCGGACTTCCGCGTGTTCACGGACATGATCGCGCGTTGGCAGAAGCTCTACGCCCACGTGCCCACGGCGGAGGTCGCGGTCAAGGCAGCTGTGCGCGAGTGGTTCGAGCAGCAGTTGATTGAAAGCGTGCTTGGCGCTCTCGCCCTGCGGAAGTCGGGGAACTGGAGCGAGCAGGAGGTCGAGGCCCTTTGGTCGGAAGACGCCCTGACATCCACGGTCCTTCCCCGCTACCACATCGACCAGAACATTCGTCGCGCCCTCGGACAGCGGATCGGGTCACTCAAAGGAACAGACGGCGGCTGACGTGTCACGTCGCGGCTGACTGATCGGCGGCCCTTCCTATCGCGCAGGCACAGCGGGCGCGCCGAAGTCCGTGAGGGAAATAAACTCTGCCACCAGAAGCCACCTCTATCACGTCCCCCGCACATTCCCGAACAGGTCCAGGTGCAGCCGGTGGCAGTAGCGCCAGCCGCGGGCGAGGCACAGGTGTACGGCGGTGTCGCGCCGCTGGGGCGATGGGCTGGTGGTGCCCTCGGGCATGATGAGAATGTCCGA
>Ga0163148_10005470_pt1 | contig 12708 bp, 6 predicted proteins | sample OliLakLV19MP7P2_FD_148606 | JGI IMG/M metagenome (GOLD analysis project Ga0163148, IMG submission 148606) | Freshwater microbial mat bacterial communities from Lake Vanda, McMurdo Dry Valleys, Antarctica- Oligotrophic Lake LV.19.MP7.P2 | ecosystem: Environmental > Aquatic > Freshwater > Lake >... | reverse complement strand
ATACAGAAAAGTATATCGGTTTTGATAAACAAAAATTACTAACTGTTTCCAGCAGCATCAGCACTGTAAAAGGTGCAGATTTGCGAAAAGCATTTACCAACAATATTACCAATACACTTTATGGAAGGCTGCCAGGCTTAACCATGGTGCAGGGGGGTAACGAGCCCGGCAATAACAATGCTACTGCATACATCAGGGGCGCTAATACCTTTGGCTTTAATAGTTCGCCGTTAATTATTATTGATGGTTTTTTAGGCGATTTCTCCCAAATGGTACCAGAAGAAATTGAAGAAATTTCTGTTCTAAAAGATGCTGCTGCAACTGCAGTGTATGGCATGCGTGGCGCTAATGGCGTAGTGTTAGTTACCACAAAAAAGGGTAAAAGTCAACCGTTGTCAGTTAACTTTAATGCACAGTACGGCTTACAGGATGCAACAGCTTTGCCCAAATTTTTAGATAGTTATAATTATGCCAGCCTTTTTAATGAGGCATTGGCTAATGACGGAAAACCAGCCTTATACACACAGGCTGATTTAGATGCTTATCAAAATGGCAGCGACCCTGCTTTCCGTCCAAACGTAAACTGGTCTGATCTCGTTTTACGCAATACAGCGCCATTATCAAACTACAACCTGAATTTTACTGGTGGTAATAGCACTGTAAAATTTTTTGCTATGCTAAATACGTTAACCAGTGAGGGGTTATATAAAAAGTTTGGAAATAGTTTTAATGAAAGCAGTAATCCAAATTACACACGCTATAATTTCAGGGCCAATGTAGATGTTACACTTACAAAAAGATTATCAGCACAATTAAATATTGGCGGAAGTGTAGATGATAAGAAAAATCCCGGCGATTTATATGCTAATAACAACATTGGTTTATTAGACAGGGTGGCTCCCAATGCTTTTCCCGCATACAATCCCAATGGAAGCTTCGGTGGTAATCCAACATTTCCCGGTAATCCACTGGCTAATTTAACCAGCACAGGTTTTTCAACTTCCAATGCAACTACCCTGCAATCATCATTGAGGTTTACAGAACAGTTAGATATGATTGCCAAAGGCCTCAGTGCAAGTGTTGCTGTTTCATTTAATAATCTTTATGAGGCAGCTTCTAATAAAAGGAAAGCATACCAGCGTTTCAGCATCGTAAAAAATACACTAGGCGATACTGTTTACACAGGCTTTGGGCAAAAAACCAATTTAACGCCGCAGGAAATTGTACTCTCCCAGTTTAGAAATTTTGCAGTACAGACTTCGCTTAATTATAAAAAAATTGTTGGTGTACATGGTTTTAGTGGCTTGTTAATTTACAATACGGATAATTATAATATCGACAAACAATTGCCCAATACAGATGCAGCCAACCAGGCATTTCCTTATAAATCAAACGGTGTTTCCACCAGGCTTACTTATACAAATAATGAAAAGTATATAGCAGAGTTTTCTGGTTCCTATATGGGTACCGAAAATTTCCCCGATACCAGGCGTTATGGATTTTTTCCTGCCATGGCGTTGGGTTGGGTTGCATCAAAAGAGCGTTTTCTGCAAGAGAGTAAACTGATTGACTTTTTAAAATTGAGGGTTTCCTATGGGCTTTTGGGTAACGAAAATATAGGTGGCCAGCGTTTTGCATTTGCACAACGGTACCCTTCTGTTGCTGCTTACTATTTAGGCACGGGCAATATTATTGCTAATTCATTAGGCGAAGGTCGCAGGCTAAATACAAACGTAACCTGGGAAAAAGAAAAGAAAGCAAATATTGGTATAGAACTGAACATGGCAAAACGAATTGGTATTGTAGTAGACGTTTTCAATAACAGCAGGTATGATATTCTATCATCTGCAAATGGAACACTGCCTTTATTTTTAGGGTTTAATGGTTTGCCCGATTTGAATATCGGAAAAGCTTCTACCAAAGGCTTTGAAATTTCGGTAAAGTATAGCAACGACGCAAAGAAACCACTGCAGTTTTTTGCTGAAGCATTTGCAGCCTATGCAAAAAATAAAATTGATTTTAATGGAGAACCGCAACAGCCTAATCCGAATGTATATAGAACCGGATTTGCAATTGACCAGCCTTTTGGTTTGCAGGCGCTGGGCCTTTTTCAAAATGCAGCAGATATTGCCGGAAGTGCTGTACCACTTGGTATTGATGTTAAACCAGGTGATATTAAATATAAAGATATTGGCGGCCCCACCGGTGTACCCGATGGTGTAATTGATGGCAATGATGCAACTGCAATAGGTAAAACTTCAATTCCCGAATTTACCTTTGGTTTAAATACGGGTATAAGTTTTAAGCAATTTGATGTAAGCTTAATTTTTCAGGGCGTGAGTGGGGTAACCCAATATTTAAGCGGCAGCAGGTTTCATGCTTTTCAGAATAACGGACAAATAACTGAGGCTGCATTAGACAGATGGAATACTAACAATACAGGTGCAGCATACCCAAGGTTATCAGCAGATAATAATCAAAACAATTATCGCTTCTCCTCTTTTTGGCAAAAAGACGGCAGCTTTGTTAAATTAAGAGTTGCAGAAGTTGGTTATACATTTTCTACCGACATGCTGAAAAAGATACGGTTATCGCAAGCCAGGGTATTTGTAAACGGTACCAATCTTTTCACTTTAGATAAAATTAAAGAAGGGGATGCAGATGCCTTATATGGCTATCCGCAAATACGCACAATTTCATTTGGTGTAAAAATCCACCTGCTATAATTCTAATTTTTTTGTTGAAAATGTTTGTAAAAATTAAACTAATGAAGATGAAAAAGATAAAATATTTACTTGTTGTACTTGTTATTGCCGGATTATTTTCCTGTAATAAACTAGACCGTGAATTGGAGACTGATCTTAACCAGGAACAGATTGCCGGATCTTTTGTGAATGTACAAAACCTGTTGAATGGTGTTTACAGCGAAAGCCGGAGTGGTTTTCTGGAGATAAATAATGAGGCTATGATGGCTTCTGCCACCGATGAAGCCGAACACACAAATGAGGTAAACCAGGTACAGCAATTTAACCAGGGAAGCTGGAATGCGTTAAGTAATCCGGCAGATGTGTGGGGCAGTTACTTTCGGGCAGTTAGACGAGCTAACTTTTTTTTGGAAAATGCAGCACCCGAAAAAGTGAATTTAGATGCATTTAAATCGAACCCTACAACACTGCAGCAAAAATTAGATGAAGTAACGAGATGGCGTTATGAAGCCCGTTTTTTAAGAGCTTTTTTTTATTTTGAATTGGTGAAAAGATACGGCGGCGTTCCTTTAATTACAAAAACATTAACCGAAGCCGATATAGCCACTACACAACGCAACAGTTTGGAGCAGTGCATTAAATTTATTGCTGATGAATGTGATTCTGCTGCGGCTGTGCTTACACTAACTTATCCAACAGGCGAATTAGGGAGGGCAACAAAAGGAGCTGCGCTGGCATTAAAAAGCCGTACACTACTATATGCTGCAAGCGACTTGTTTAACACTCCATCATGGGCTGGCGGTTATGCAAAAACCGAATTAATATCATTACCCGCAGGAGACAGAAATCTCCGTTGGAAGGCTGCTGCTGATGCTGCTAAAGCAGTGATTGATTTAACAGGTACTGGCTATGCATTGGCAAGTAACTACAAAAATTTATTTACCACATTTAATAGCAGCGAAATTATTTTTACAGGTAGAAGTGCTGCAACCAATACTTTTGAGATAGCTAATTTTCCCATTGGTTTTGATAGAGGCAATAGTGGAACAACACCTACACAGGATTTGGTAGATGCTTACGAAGTAAAAGAAAATGCAACAACTGCGGTGCCATTTGATTGGAGCAATCCTGTTCATGCCGCTGCACCGTATGCCAACAGGGACCCACGTTTGCTGGCAAGTATTGTTACAAATAATTCATCATTTTCAACAGTGTCTGGTGTTACAAGAAATGTTGAAATATGGCAGGGAGGCAAAGATGGCAAACCAATTCCCAATGCTACTAAAACAGGGTACTATTTAAGAAAGTATGTAAACGAAAGTGTTAACGTTACCAATAACAATACGGCTGTACATAGCTGGATATATTTTCGCTTTGCAGAAATTTTCCTCAATTACGCAGAAGCATTAAATGAATATGCACCCGGCGATGGCAATATCAGGCTTTTTTTAAACAGGGTAAGGGCTAGAAGTGGCGTGGCAATGCCAGCGGTACCTGCCGGGCTTTCACAAGTTGAAATGCGGGCAAGGATACGCAATGAAAGAAGGATTGAACTTGCCTTTGAAGATCACAGGGCATGGGATGTACGCAGATGGATGATTGCCCCAACTGCTTTGGGAACAGCTATACGTGGAGTTGAGATAGCACAAACAATGCCGGGAGCGTTTACCTATACCCCACAAACAGTCGATAATCGTGTATTTCAACCAAAAATGTACTTGTTTCCTATATCACAAATTGAAATAGGTGTTGCACCAGGTTTAGTACAAAACCCACTTTGGTAAAAGGGGGATAGGTGGTGCTGTCAATATCAATTCAACTGTATCAAAAAAATACAGGTAGTAAGGTTAGCGTACTATAAAATTGTTTATTTAAAATGTATAAGTATTCCTTTATCTTACATCAAAGGTGATTATGAAAAACATCCGGCTTATTATACTACCTGTTTTATTTACAGTTGTTGCCGGGTGTTTTCCTTTTGTTATTTCTGCTCAAACTACGGAGCCTGCTTATTTAAATACAGCTTTGCCTGTTGATGAACGGGTAAATGATATCATATCAAAACTCAGTTTGCAGCAAAAGATAAAGTTGCTAATGAACAAAGGCACCGCTATTGACAGTAACGGATTAAAAATACCCGCATACAATTGGTGGAACGAATGTTTGCATGGAGTGGCAAGGGCAGGCAAAGCCACTGTATTTCCTCAAGCCATTGGTTTGGCCGCTACGTTTGATACCATATTGATGAGTAAAGTTGCCAATGCCATATCAGACGAAGCAAGAGCCAAGCATGAATATTTTGCCAACAGCAACCAACGGGGTATTTATACCGGTTTAAATTTCTGGACACCCAATATCAATATTTTTCGTGACCCACGTTGGGGACGAGGAATGGAAACCTATGGCGAAGACCCGTTGCTTACCAGCAGTATGGCCAATGTTTTTATAAAAGGACTGCAGGGCAATAATACAACATATTTTAAAACCATAGCCACCATAAAACATTTCGTTGCACACAGCGGCCCCGAGGAAGGAAGAAGTGGGTTTAATGTAAACGTAAGTGATAACGACTTATGGGAAACCTACACACCGGCTTTTAAATCTGCGGTTAAAAATGCTGGTGTGTATTCTTTAATGTGTGCCTATAATGCTTTTAGAGGAGAGCCTTGTTGCAGCAACGATTATTTGATGAATGATTTGTTGCGTAAGCAATGGGGATTTAAAGGTTTTATTGTTACCGATTGTGGTGCAGTAAGTAATATTTACCGCAAAGGGGCGCATGAAAAAGTACCCACTGCCGAAGAGGCATCTGCCAGGGCAATTAAAGCCGGTGTGGATTTAGAATGTGGCAGTGCATTCAACGCTTTGGATAAAGCAATTGCAAAAAATTTAATTACAGAAGCTGAATTAGATAATGCGTTGCGAAGATTATTTACAGCCAGGTTTTTGCTGGGTTCTTTTGATGACCCCAAAAAAGTTTCATTTACTCAAATTCCATACAGTGTTGTAGAAAGTAAAAAGCATGTGCAGCTTTCGCTGGAAGCGGCACAAAAATCTATTGTTTTATTAAAAAACGAGAAAGATGTTTTGCCATTAAAACAAAACATTAAAACATTGGCTGTAATTGGCCCCAATGCAGATGATGAAGAAGTTTTACTCGCCAACTACAATGGGTTGCCTTCTGCAATAATTACGCCGCTTGAGGGATTAAAAAAACAATTACCCCATACCAAAATTCTCTATGCTCAGGGTGCTGCTCATGCAACCGGATTGCCGGTACCAAAATTAATTGCTGCCGGTTATCTTTTTACAACCAAAGAAATGACCGTACATGGGCTTACAGGAAGTTACTACAGCAACAATACTTTTTCTGGAACGCCAGTTTTATTTCGTGTAGATTCAGTGATTGATTTTTTATGGATAAACGGTGCGCCGGCTGCTTCCATAGATCCATTTAATTTTTCTGTACGCTGGCAAGGCTACTTAAAAGTACCGGTTACCGGAGAATATTATTTAGACATGTATGGCAGCAGCAACTTTGAATTGGTAGTAGATGATACCGCCTTGTTTAAATATAGTAATGCCGATGGAGCTGACCACAAGTATAAAAAAATTATGCTAAGCACGGATAAATTATATGCAGTAAAAATTAATTATTCTAATACAGGAGCTAATGCCATTGTAAAATTAAACTGGGAAATGCCCAATATAAACTATGAAGCAGAAGCCATTGCAATAGCGAAGAAAGCTGATGTGGTTGTTTTATGTATGGGTCTTTCTCCACGTATTGAAGGCGAACAAATGGATGTAACATTAGAGGGCTTTAATAAAGGCGACAGAACAAAATTGGAACTTCCAACTGTACAGCAAAATTTGATTAAAAAGATAGCGGCGTTAGGTAAGCCCGTTGTATTGGTGTTGGTAAATGGAAGTGCGGTGGCGATAAACTGGGAAAAAGAAAATATACCTGCCATTGTAGAAACCTGGTATGGCGGGCAACAGGCTGGTACTGCCATTGCTAATGTTTTAACAGGAAAGTATAATCCTTCGGGAAGATTGCCGGTAACTTTTTATACTTCTGAAAAAGAGTTGCCTGCTTTTGACGATTATAATATGAAAGGAAGAACCTACCGCTATTATACAGGGAAACCGTTGTACGAATTTGGCTATGGATTAAGCTACACTAAATTTACTTATACCAATTTAAAAGTGAGGCCTGTAAATAAAGTTGGCGATGATGTGGTTGTTACTGTAGAATTACAAAATACTGGGAACTATGATGGAGATGAAGTAGCTCAATTATACGTAAACAATTTACAAATAACGGAACATACAGCACTTCGCTGTTTAAAGGGTTTTACTAAAATCCATTTGAAAAAAGGAGAAAAGAAAACCATCTTGTTTATACTTCAGGCCAAAGATTTTTCTTTTATAAATGCAGAAAATAAACGAACAGTAAGTGCAGGAAATTTCACCATCACCGTTGGTGGTAAACAGCCAACAACTTATGCAAAAGGGAATGTACTAGTTAAAAATAGCAGGCTTACAGGAAAAGCTTTATTTATTGAACGATAACAAAATCAATTGCACCCAATAAGAAATGCAAATACAAAATGTTTCATATAACAAGTTAGCAACCGAAGCAAAAAAAAATGTAAACTCATCGTTTTTTGTAAAACTGCTAACGTCGTTTATTTTTCTTTTTTTTCTTTTTTGTATGCCTGCAAAAACCTTTGCAAAAGAATGGGTGATGGAAGATGTAAACCTTAAAATATCTTTCAATGACCAGTCGCTTATTTTAAAAGTGCTGGATAAGCGATGTAAAAAAATATGGGAGCAATATTCTCTTAAAGGCAATTTGCAATTGCAAAAAATTTCTAAAAATCAAAATACTATCATCCTGCGTTTTACAGGGAAATATTCTTTTGATGCAGCGCTTACTTTATCGCATCAGTCAGAACTGGAAATTATTGTATCGGCCAATGCTGCAATGCCAATAAATGAATTGGCATTTCCTGCTGCATTCAAATCTCCTGCCAATCATTTTTTGGTATTAACCGACAGCGAAGGCATGATACTGCCCGTTGAGGATAAAGAATACCCATTGGGTAATGGAATTACTTATTACTGCGGTGGTGGTTTGTCTATGGCATGGATGGGAGTTACTGATAAAAATTTTGCCACCGGATATATGGCAGTGAAGATGAAACACAAATGATTATTGGTAAAGAATGGATATTAGATAAACTTCCTGAAGATGTAAAACAGAAATGTGTGTGGCTAAACCGTAACTGGTTAACAGATGAAGCCGTGAGTATTTACAAACGCTCTGCCTGCATGTTTTCTAATGAAATGCACAGCCCGATTATGTGCATTGCACAGGGTATTCCGGCCATTGTTTGCAGGTGGCAGGAGCAAAGTACAAAAGGGATAATGTGGAAAGATATTGGGTTGGGCGAATGGTTATTTGATTTAGATAATGAGGAAGAAATAAAAAGGTTTGTGCCTGCAGTTTTAAAAATGGCAAATAACGCCGCTGATGCAAAATCGAAAGCCATTAAAGCAAGGAAGTTTGTAATAGAAAAACTTGCCAAGACGATGAAGGTGGTAGAGAACGCAAGCAGGTTAGAAAAAACAACAATTTTAAAATAAGTATATTTTGAAACGATCCATAATATTTTTTTTACTTTCAACTACACTTGGAACTGTTACAGCTCAACAGATTCAACCTCTATCGTCTTCATTAACGACTTTGCAAGCAGGGACTGTGTTAACTGCAAATACAAATAAGGAGGTTAAGTTTAATGATAAGAACAAAGCGATAAAACCTTCCATTTTAAGTGTAGTGAAAAATAGTAATGGTCTTGATATTATCTCCGTGGAAGTAATTACACCGGCTAAAAGCCATTATGATATTCAGGCATGCTGGAAAAACGAAACACCAATTCAAAAGGGAGATGTATTACTTGCAAGGTTTGCAATTAAAACTATTTACGCAAAACAAGAATCTGGAGAAGCCGCTTTATATTTTTTTGTGCAGCAATCAAGTGCACCATTTGATAAAAGCATTATAACAGATGTAAATGCCGGGCCGGAGTGGAAAACGTTTGATATTCCTTTTTCTGCTTTTAATAATATGAGCATCGGCGAAGCGGCTATTTGTTTTTCGTTTGGGGCATTGGCGCAAAAAGTGGAAATAGCCAACCTGCAGATACTAAACTTTGAAAAAAAGACTTCCATTGAAAAATTGCCTATCACAAAATTTACCTACCAAGGTAGAGAATCAAACGCAGCCTGGCGTGTAGCAGCCTTAAAAAGAATTGACGAATTAAGAACTGTACCCATACATATAAATGTGGTAGATGCAAAGGGAAAGGCTGTTCCCAACGCCTCTGTAAAAGTAACCATATTACAAAGTGATTTTATTTGGGGTACTGCAGTTAATGAAGCAATGCTGGCTGATGACAATTTACCCAACACTAATAAGTATAGAAGCTATTTAAAAGAATTTTTTAACACCGGTGTAATTGAAAATGGTTTTAAAGCCGGGAGATGGCAAGGAGAACCCAGCCGTAGAGCAGAAACCATGAAAGCTTTTAATTGGTTGGAGAAAAATGGGTTTAGACAACGGGGGCATAATTTGGTGTGGCCAGCCTGGAAATTTAATGCAAAGAATGCAAAGGAATTGGCAGAAAAAGACACGGCCGTTTTCAGCGCTTATATTGAAAGCGATATTCGTTCAAAAATGGATACCATTAAGGGGCGTGTAATTGCATGGGATGTAATAAATGAACTGCTGCACGAAAAAGATTTCTTTCCTTATTTGCCATCTGATATTTCCGTTCAATGGTTTAAGCTGGCAAAACAATTGGATCCCAATGCACAACTTTTCATTAATGAATACGGCATGCTGAACAGTGTTGTAAGTCCAAGAAATATTCAACAATATATTGATACAGTCATGTTTTTGCGCAAACAAGGTGCACCCATTGAGGCCTTTGGTATACAAGGGCATGTAGGCAGGCAACCTAGAAATCCCGCTCAGATAATAAGCGATTTGGATTTATTTAAAGATATTGCCTTGCCCGTACAAATTACAGAATTTGATATCAACATGGTAGATGAACAATTACAGGCAGATTACACCCGTGATTTTTTAATTGCTTGTTACAGCCATCCAGTTGTAGCTGGTTTTACAATATGGGGTTTTTGGGAAGGTGCCCACTGGAAAAAGGATGCTGCCATGTTTAAAAAAGATTGGACGGAAAAACCCAATGCTGCGGTTTGGCGTGAATGGGTAACTAAAAAATGGAAAACAAATGTTACAGCATTATCAAATAAAAAAGGGATGGTAAATACCCGTGGGCATTTAGGCAAATATGAAATTACCGTGACAAAAAATGGTGTTATTAAAAAAGTTATTCATCAACTTTCAAAAACTGAAAATGAGGTAGTCATCAAATTATAGGTTGTGATGTATAAGATATCATACCCTTATTGTTGTAATGAAATACAACAGGTTTTTTGTTGATTTTAATCTCATTTAAAATAGTTCAATGAAAAATTATTCAATGAAAAATTTTAAAATTTTCTTACTTATAAGTGCCTGTTGTTGCAACCGTGTACTTGCACAACAATGGCATGTTGCTGTAAATGGGAACGATAGTTTTGATGGCAAAACAATTAAAAGTGCATTTAGAACATTGCAAAAAGCAGCAGGTGTAGTTCAACCTGGTGATATAGTATTTATTGGCGGCGGCACTTATACAAATGATGATAAGGCTAATGGTAGTGCTGTTTTAAATATCACAGCATCTGGTACAGCAAAAGCCCCCATAACCTGGAAGGCTGAACCAAACGAGCAACCCGTAATAACACCCAAAGGTTGGGCTGGTATTCAAATCACCGGTTCCTATCATATCATTGATGGGCTAACTGTGCTTGGTAACAATGATGCTATTGTTTTAATAAAAGCATTGGAGGAAGCGAAAAATAAAATCCCAAATCCGTATTACAACAGCAACGGAATTGTTGTGGAAGGCAGAAAAAATAAACCTACTGAAAAACCTCACCATATCCTTATTAAAAACTGTACAGTGGGCAAATGTGCTGGTGGCGGTATTGTAGGTTTAGAAATGGATTATTTAACTATTGAGGATTGTAAAGTATACGACAATGCCTGGTACATGCGGTATGCAGGTTCAGGCATTACCACGTTAAACAATTGGGCTTTTGATGATGCACCGGGTTATCATATAATTATTCAGCGTAATTATGTTTGGAACAATAAAACTTTGGTGCCCTGGGATAGAATAGGAAAGCTTAGTGATGGTAACGGCATACTGTTAGATGTTACAGACCAGGAACAAGGTGCCACTAACCCCAACGCAGATGAAGCGGTTAAAAAAGAAACGGCAAAAAAAGATTCTATAAGATCGTTGCGACCTGTATGGAAGGGACGAGCATTGGTTGCTAATAATATCTGTGCTTTTAATGGCGGCTCTGGCATACATACTTTTCGGACAAGCCATGTAGATATTATCAACAACACCACTTATTGGAATGGTAGTATAGTTGGTTACCAGGAGTTATTTGCTAACCGTTCCGATGATGTAGTGATACTAAATAACATCATTGTACCAAGGCCGGGTGGACAAGTAACATCCAATAACCGAAACACCAATATAAAGTGGGATTACAATTTATACCCAAATGAACAATCTGTTTACAAAGGTGCAAATGATATTGTTGCCACTCCTTTGTTTATTGACCTACAGACAGATATTTTTAAAGGAAATTTTGGATTGCAAAAAACAAGCAATGGAATAGATCAGGGTACAAGAGAACTTCAACAAATTAAAGATATAAAGCGAAAGAAAAGGCTTAAAGGCAATGGAGTAGATATTGGAGCAATTGAAAATTAAAAAAAATAATTAAATGAGTACAATTTTTTTTTATAAAAAGTTGAGCATCGGTCGGTGTCCTCACCCACCGAAATCAGGAGCGACAATTTGGGATGAACCCGGAAATAGAGTAGATATTGGAGCAATTGAAAATTAAAAAAATCAATTAGATGAGTACAATTTTTTTTTATAAAAAGTTAGTCATTGGAATGTTTTATTTTTCTTCCACTTTAACCAATGTACAAGCACAAAAGCAGCCTATCGATTACGTTGATAATTTCATTGGCGTAAGAGATCAAAATACAAGCTGTGTATTAGGACCACAATTACCCAATGCTTCTATCAATCCAAGTCCGCATACAGCACCGGGTATGGTAAATTATGATATGGATGGATACATATATGGGCAGCCCATTCGTGGCTTTGCACAGTTGCATGTAAGCGGTACAGGCTGGGGCAAATACGGACAGGTTTTTCTGTCGCCGCAAGTGGGTTTGGCTGTTGGTGAAACCGAGCATGATTCACCTAAAGAAGCAGAGAGTGCAACGCCTTTTCAATATGCTGTAACTTTAAGCCGGTATGGCATCAAAACATCTGTTACGCCCTCTGTTCACAGTGCTATCTATAAAATTACTTTTCCTAAAACAGACAGTGCAAATATCCTCCTTGATGTAAGCCATAACATAATAGATATAGCATCTATAATGAAGCAAAAGGTAAATGGATTTTTAGGCGGGGAAGTGAGTTTCACAAATAATGATGGTTCAGAATTAAAAGGGTACGGTACTTATCGTGGTGGTTTTTCAGATGGCAATTACAACGTTTACTTTTGTGTAAGATTAAGCAAAACGCCGGTTACAAATGGCACATGGTTTAACGGTAAAATATATGCCGGTCAGTCTTCGCAAAAGGGCAACAAACTTGATGACCGCATTGGGGCATACGTTCAGTACAACACTAAAGCCGGAGAAGTCATTTATGTAAAAGTTGCCGTTTCGTTAAAAAGTATTGAACAGGCAACGGAGTGGCTTGATAAAGAAATACCGGCATGGGATTATGAAAAAGTAAAAGCATCAGCCAAAAAAATATGGAACAATGAA
>Ga0163148_10005469_pt1 | contig 12708 bp, 11 predicted proteins | sample OliLakLV19MP7P2_FD_148606 | JGI IMG/M metagenome (GOLD analysis project Ga0163148, IMG submission 148606) | Freshwater microbial mat bacterial communities from Lake Vanda, McMurdo Dry Valleys, Antarctica- Oligotrophic Lake LV.19.MP7.P2 | ecosystem: Environmental > Aquatic > Freshwater > Lake >... | reverse complement strand
CATGGTATCACCATGTGGTACTGACTATGATGGCGCTACATTTTATCTTACAAACCCGGATCGAAGAAAAAGAGGATTTACCGCTATTGTCTTGCCCAGACGTGAAAATCATGCTCGCTAAAACACTGTCCAATAAACTCAACACGCAAAACGGATTATCAAGCGCAATCCAAAAAAGACATGAGCAACGACAAGCGGATATTGACCGATATAAAAACTATTCCTAATTTGACAAAGTAGAATTAGGGGGATGCGGGTTAGTTGGAGCATTTATTGGGGTTTGTAGTGGGTAGTGGAGGGTTAGGGGTTTGTGCAGAGGATGATTCTTCAATGTCAAAACTCCGTTCGAAAGATTTTCACAAACTCCAACAGCTCCCGCAACCGCGCATGAACGGTCATCCAAGAGTTGGCGAATACCATTCGGTCGCCGATTTTTTTTTCGTCACTAGATGCGTCCCCTTCGTGAAAGGGACTTCTGCTTTTTATACAAAACAAATAATGACTTGATTGCATTTTCTTGCAATGCCAAACGATTTCTGTCCGCAGGTTTTCTCCTTCGTTTTCAAAATTGTCAAAAATGACGATGGCCGGATTTTCAAAGCCGTTAGGGCAGTCTTTTCCAAAAACTATGACCTTGCATTGTGAAAAGTAGGCTTCTGGAAACATCTGCGCCCATTTATCTTCTCTACCACTTCTAGTAACGACGAGTAGGCGGTCGTGGGTGAGGCGGAGAAGTGTGACATCTTTTTCTTCCAATGAATTCACAAACTCTAGTAGCCCATCGTTGATTGACGCGAGTTTTCGAGCTTCCTCGTCAAAGGTCAACTTGCCCACTCTGGCCTCGCGACGTATGGTTGAGAGGTTAGCTTTATGGAGGGCATATTCTTTCATTACATCAGCGCCTCTCTGTTCGTCGAGGTTTTCAAGCAGGAGCTGGAGGCACATTTCTGGGTTAGCATCGGCTATTGCTCGTTGACAATCTTGCACGAGGCGTTGATATTTTGATGCTTTGACTGATTTTTCCATGTTGCAATGAATGGTTCACTAATGTGTTTTTTGCCAGTCGCGGACTGCCTGGAGTATGTTTTTTGAAATTTCAGTCCAAGATTCAGCTTCGTTATGACTTTTTGAAACAGGTGTGTCGTTAGCTGGTTTGAGGTTTTTCCAACAGTCTACCGAATCCCAAAGACATGGCTCTGCAATGATTGGTATTGCTAATATTGTCCTTCCGAACTGATGCAATTTTTCTTTGACTTCTTTTCTTTCGAGTTTTTTATTAGCTAAAAAATTGCTACTAATGAGGTATAGAATGACATCTGATTTTGAAAGTTGAGTTTGAGATACCTTCTCTGTTTCATCCCCTCCTTTCAACTCACTGCAATCCCAAATTATTAATTCATCCTCAAGTGGTGACAAATATTTTCTCAAATTCTCTCGATAAACCTCATCCTCATTTGAATAAGAAATGTAAACTCGAAAAGTAAATCTGGGCAAATTTAATAGTTCATGAATTTGAACTTTGGATATTGATTTTTGGCACTCAATTTCATGTTTTTTTTCCTGCCTATACCTTCTCAAGTTCCAAAAATTAAAGCAAGGGGACATGGTTTCAAAGCACTTATTTTTTTCAATACAATGTCCGGGGAAACCCAATTGAAAATTCTCTATGCCCATTTTTTCAATCGTATCACACAGCAAATCAAGAATATTAACCAAAAAAGATCTTGCATTTTCACCGCTTGTTCTAATCCGAAGTTTTCGCATCCCTTCTAAAACCATGATTTCAGAAAGTGAATCTCCGTCAACCAATTTTGCCCCAGTTTTCCAAATGTTAATTGCCTCAACACCCGTGTTTCCGTCTTTTAAAGTTTTAATCGTCCTTTGAAAAATTTCGAGGCAGTCGGTTTCAAACTCGCTTATCGAAACGAGGTTTTCGGTTGAATCCCATTTGTATCCTTCTGGTTTTTTTTCATTTAAGAAGTTGGTGATGCCAAATGTTGGGTTAATTTTTATTTTCGTTAATTCCTCGATATTTGTAGTGGTTGGTGGGGGGGGGGTAAACAAGTTTCCTTTCAATAAAACTTTTCCCAAAATATAATCATCATCTTCAAAATCAGGCTCAAGTTTCAACCATTCAGGCAAAATCGATATTCGATTTTTTCTTAAATCCAAAAACTCTAAATTTTTAATTTCTCTGACCTTTTCTGGCACTTGCTCCAATTCCCACCCAGGCAAACGAAGGGTCACATGCCCTTTGAATATAGCATGCTCAATCACATCATCAGCAGTTGTGAAATCAGTAGCATTCATTTTTACAAAAAAAATTTAACGATACCCCACAAATTGCACGGCCATCACATCTTCTTTTCCGTGAACTCCACTTATCCGAACCGTGACTAATCGGCCCAAATCTTCCGGCTTGAATCCAGTACCATAGCGCAAGTCAACGGTCGGTGTAAAATCTTCGCGGATAAATAGTTTGAGTCGATTGGGCGTTCCACAGACGATGATTTCGGCATCCACCACCGCTCCTTGTTTTACCATGCCTTTTAAAAAACGGGGTTCTGGCGGGGCAACAGGTATTGCAATTGTGGTCGGCGTGGCAATCTCAGATGTCAGGTTATCTACTTGAGATGTGCTCGTTCGTACAGCAGCGGGGTCGTCCGCCCATTCGAGCCAACCGAATGGTGCAATTTCGCCTATCCGGGTCGCCATACGTCGCGATTTGGGGAAGTTGTCTGGATCAGCTGTGTACTTTTCGCCCGGTTTCCGATTTCGGTTGACTCCTGGTTTGTCGCCGATACCGAACAATTCCATGATTTGTTTAAAAATAGGTTTGTGGAAAGCAGACAAATGCAATAATTCGGTCATGCCCTCAAATCCAGTGGCATATCCCAAGTGAAACCGCAGCACCTGTCCAGACGACAAAATTTTGCCAGCCCCAGCTTCGATGCCTCGTGAGAACTCGCCTCGGCGGTCATTGTCGCACATTTTTTTTTGCCACTGGTCAAATGCTGCCGCCTGCGCATCGCTGAATTTTCGGACACAGGCAAAAATGTGGCGGCGTGCTTGCTCACGGATTTTGGAGCGGTCGCCTTGGTCAAGTAATTCCTCCGAAATACCGAATAGTGCCGTCACTTTGTGCCGCCAACCGATGAAGTGTCGTTCCTTGCCGACCATGACACCGCCATCGCCGGGCGTTTTGTGGAGGTGTAGCAAAAGCTCCGCATCAAAGTCGAGCAAAGCGATAAATTCGGCGCCAGGCAGTACTGATTCTGCTGCAGGTGCTTGCCCCTGCCGCTCCGTAGCTAGAAGATATCGGCTACCGCGTGGCTGTTTTTTTACCAAATACAAATCAATATTTTCCACACCGAGCGGTGCTTTGTCGGTAGGCAAAGCGGCATCTGAAACCCGTAGCAAACGCAGCAGATCGTTGTGTTCTTCGCCCGTTTGTTCCAGCCCTCGCTCGGTTTTCATCGGGCAAAAGAGTGCGTCGTGTTCGATGCCGACGGCAAAGTTTTTCTTGATTTTTTCTAGACCGCCTCTGCCTTTTTTTTCCAACTCACGGGCTTGCTCGAGCGACTTTTCCAATGTTTTTTGAATCGAGGTATGCTCTGCGTGGTTTTCTAAGTAATGAAAAAGCAGTGCTGTGCGAATACAACCCTTTAAGCTAGAGCCGGGTAAATATGCCTGTCCGTCCGCTCCTCGTTGAAAACCTCGCACTTCCTGTTTCATCCGTTCAGGCATCTGAAGCGGAAGAGAAACCACGTTAAGGGATTGCAATAGTTCAGTCAGCGCGACTTCTTGTCCAAGTTTGCGGGCATAGGCGAGCAGGTTGTATGCATTACGAAGGTCACGCATGACTTGATTAAAATCGCGCGAGCCTGTTTGCCCAGGACGAAAGGTTTTACGTTCGCGTTCGAGAGTTTCCATTTTCAATGCGAGGTCTTCTGCCCAATCCATAAATTTTTCAGCATTCTCGGACAATTTTTGGGGGTCATCACCGCTGATTTTTTTAAAAAATTGGTCAAAAACTTTCTGCGGGGTTCGATACAAACGGTTTTGCCAAATGACATAATCCAACGAGTGCAACTGAGAGCCGTCACCGATGTGCAGCGGAGTCAGCGTACGCAATTTGAGCATGAAGGGCGGGGGCGGTGTGGTTTTCTTCATTGTTGATGCCATTTGATTTGAACCATGAAACCCATGCCGTAATCATAAATCGAATGCCCGGCGGCTTCGGTCAATTTTGGATCGGGTTGTGCCTGCACCAAACCCATGCTGCGCCCTGTGTAACCAAGTGGCTTTTTGAAGACGGAGCCTTCCGAAAAATAGCGACGTGCATGTTTTTCACCAGCCTCTGGGTGATTGCAGACCCAGCCTTGTCGTCGCACTAATTCATATTGCAACAACCCGTTTGAATTTTTAAAATCAGCAAGTTCTGATTCTGTCGGATGATAAAGCGAAAGATTGAGCAGAGCATTTGCATCATTTGCAGAGGCTTCCGGGAGGTTAAATTCTTCAATTTCAAAATCAAAAAAACCTTTCCCCGCCGTACGATCTGCACCTAAACCCCAATGCCGGAACAATCCTAGCAGGGCTTCTAATTTTGAGGTGTCGCCGTCGGCAAGGAAATACAGGCCAGTATTGGTGCGAACGTTGGTTTCGTTGTAAGGGTCGGACCATGTGAACTCGCTGGTGTGGAAAAGTTGCCCCGTAGGCTCGTCGCCGTCCATGAGGGAGAGCGTACCGCCACGAATTCGGTCAATCGTGTTGTGGGTCATAGAAAGTTCTTCGCGACGAGGAGCGGTGTATTCGTAGCGTTTTTGCCAAAGTTCGCTGGCGTTTTTGGGGTGTTCATCTTCTGATTTGGTATCAAGTATGTACTCCTTATGAATGCGGTCAAGAAGTTCCTTTTCGCCAAATTTCCCGTTTACAATTTCCTCAAAATCGTCAAGACTGACAAGTTTTACTTTTTTGAAAAGCTTGCGTACTCGGAACTCATCACGTGGATCATTGAATGCAGTGTTGTCGGTCAAAGATGGCAACATTCGCAACGGATTTGGGAAATATGGAGTGCGGTGGCCGCCATGCTGTTTGAAAGGGTAAACCGAGGAAATGACAAATTCAGGTTTCGGGTTATTGCCCAAAAAAGTATTGATGAATTTTTTCAACTCCGCGTCTTCCTTGCCAAGCTCGTTGCCTCCCCACAAAAATCGGATACCCCAACAGAGCATACCCCAAAAAGTATCTGAGCGCAGTTCTGTGGCATAAGCCGATTTTGGAATTAAATAAATTATTTTCATACTGCTTCAGGTTCAGGGATTGTCCAGGAAATTTCATCAATGTTTTTCAATACTTTTGGCAGCGCTTGGCTGGCAGCTCTGATTGTTGCTGCATCGGTTTGATATGTTTCTTTTTTCAACCAAACCGAGTCGGCGAATTCTAACTTGACCCTTCCGTAACCCCGAGTACCGCTCTTGCCGAGAAAGTTGTGTTCAAGCATCAGCAGCGCCATGCGGAGGTTGTCGAGATCATCGTTGGCAAGTTCTTCGTGCTTTTCGTCTGCCATTTTGAAAACAGTATAAATCAGTTCAAACTCAAAAGCAGAATCGGCAGGCACTCGCTCAATAAAACGCGGGTTGGCAGCAGCAGTGATTCTATTTATGAAGTTTTCGGATTTGTACTCGGTGTAAAGCAACTCTCCATCTAGTCCTTCCCACCATTTTTTAGTGTCCTCGGTAGCATGTGCGTCGCGGACGATTAGGCGCGAGGGGCCTACTTTTTCGAGTTCTTCGATGAAGATCGGTGGTTTATTTTTTTTATCTTTTCGATCTGCACCGATGCCAAATAGGCGGACGATGTGTTTGTTTGTCGAAACTTCCCCATTGTCTTCAACTTGGCCTAAACCGTATTCAAGTAGGGAGCGTAGTTTACCTTTAATCGAACTGCCTGGAACATAGGGAAAATTGGTGCGAGGGTCGCGGACAACGGGCGAGTCAACGCCACCGATTTCCATCTTTTCCTTGCTACCGCCAATGTGTAGCCCGGTTAAGCAGCGGAACCGTCCGCGTAGGATGAAATTGCCGACAAACTGGGGCAAGGCTTTTTCTGCTTGTACCATGATATTTTTAGAAAGGTAAATTGTAAGAAAATAGGGATTTCAAGTTGGGTTACTTCTCGCCATCGCCAAAAAACTTGTGGTACGCTACGACGCTTTCCACAGTCATAAAAAATTTGTTGAGCGAGTCATCGTCTTGTACTTTGTCAATTTCAGCTTTCATAAAGGGATAAAAATTGTCGCGAACGGAGCGTTGCCGCCCGGCGGCGTAAGCTAATTTTGGTTTGAGCATAATAAGTTGGCTACGAAGACTATCCGTGAACTTGCCTTCGCGTTTGAACTCTGACCGCATCTTGACTATGGAAGAATAAAAGTTGCGGACTTGACTGGTTTTCAAGCCATCTTTGGTGAATTGGAAAGCCATATCCTCCGCTGTACGGACAAGATCTCTGGCTTCGTTTGCCTTGTCTTTATTCATTGTTGTTGCCATTATATTTTTTTTGAAAAAGAGCGTAGTTGAGCGCAATGAGGTAATCTCGAGCGAATTTTGATTTTTCGTTATTAAAGTCAAAAGCTTTGAGGAAAGTATTAATCAAATTGCGGGTGATACCTTCCTGCAATTCTTTGACTTTGTCTTTTGAAAAACCTTGCTTTGCGAAAAAATAGCGAAGTCTGCTGATGTTTTCGGCAAATTTTTCGGGGTTCATTTGCCCACGTTTTTCGCCGTTTCGGGCATCTGTTTTTTCGTAAAAACTGGTTTTAACAATTCGCAACAAGCGATAAGCAAGTCCAGAGGAAAACTTTGGATTGTCGCCATGTTTTTGGTCACCCATAATTTTTAATAAATCCGCACCGTGCAAAAGCATTTCGCCAAAACTTTTCCAGCCTAATGGGTGGCTAAAAACAGCAATGCGGTTTTTCTCTTTTGTACTTTTTGCCTCATTCTGCCAGTATTCTGCTTCTCCGTAAAACCTCCCTACCGGGAAATGTGGGTTGCCCATGTACACTCCAGCACTGAAGTGCATATCCTCGTTTTTACTCGCAAATTCTCGAAAATCGTTGTGCAGTTCGCAGGCAAAATGCAACAGTTTGTCCCACCTGCCGACAACGAAAGCGTCGTCGCCTCCGGAGTAGATGACGTAGATGTTATGCTTAATTGCCAATTGGTCAAAATGAGCTGTGAAAAAATAGCCTAGTTCGCGGCTCAAAGTTGCCAGTCGTTCAAGCGAGTCATCAGATTTCAATCCTTTGCTAAAAACGCAACCGAGGTCATCTACATCAAGGCGCATGGCTGCAAGTTTGCCGTTTCGCTCCCGTTCACTTTCGTTTCTAACATCTGGGCGGGCGAGTTCCTCAAAATCAAGAATTTCATCAGATTCAGGGTTTAGCGGAGTGTTTTTTCCAAAAAAACGGAAACCAAAACTGACTGGGAAATCAAAATCTTCCGACCACTCCGTGTCGTCGGGGAAAATATCTGTGTCGTTGACTTTAAAAATGGACGCGCTGTTAATCGTTTCTTTGTTTTTGAGTAAAAGAAGGTTGGCAGCCTCGAAGCCCACGGCGATGAACAGTGAGTGGATTTGTTTATTGCCTTGTGTTGGAAACCAAAGTACGCGAAAGCTCCCAATTGAGTCTTCAATTTTCTCAGACGAGGTGGTTTCGATTATCAATTGCATTTTGGGGAATCGCTTGCCAAGCATCTCGCCGTCCGAGACATTGTCCAAGCCCTCCATCTTTTTTTTCGAGGAGAACACTTCACTTAGCCAGCCAGCTCGCGCCTTATATTTTTGAGACTCCAACTGCTCTAAAAGTTGTTGAAAATATATTCCAGCATGCTCACGAATACTTTCGTTGCAGGTGACTTGTGCCGTGAGTAACTCTAATTTATCGTCAAAAATGTCGCGCATTATAGTGTTAAACTGACGGGTCAATACGTCCAATTCCTTTTCCCTGTCAGCAGGAATCAGCAAATTGAAATGCCCTCCGCCACAAAATAACAGATGGAAAGGTGATAAACCCAGTTCGCGGAGATATGCATTAGCTAAAAAATCGGAGAGTAGAGCTACCATCGTCGAACGCCCACGCAATCGTTGGGCAAGTTTCCGCAAACCTCCTACACGTTTTTGCTCAATGTTGTGGTAAATGTACTCTTGGATTCCTGTGAGGTCACCTTTGAAAAGGAGGTATTCACCGTCTGCACTGGGTTGGTTTAGTGCTTTTTGGATTCGCCATCGGTCAGCAAATGGGATGTCAGATTTACTTGTTTCGGGGTTGCCTATCCGCCAGCCATATTTTTGGATAAGATGAGGAAGCGTTTCAGGTTGGGCTGGTTCTCTCAATTTTTTGAATTGCTTCACATCGTTTTCCAGTGCGCTATTCAACTCATTTTTGAGTTGTTCATCGGTCAAATTATCTGCTGTTCGCACTATGCTTTCGATAGTCAAGACTCGTGCCTTGTGCTGGTCGTTCCTGTTTAGTTGAGCATTACCAAGCGTAATACGCTCGAAAACAGAGTAGAGTTTTACGTCTGCCTCAACTGCTTCTTGAAGAAAATGGAAATCTGATTTCACAATAAAAATTTAGGAGTTGTTGGATAAATTGATTTAGATTGTCTTGCCTCCCCTCAAATCCGCCCATTCACCGCCCCCACCTCAAACGCTTCCGCATCAAAATCCTTCCCCACCCAATCCAGCAATTCTTCACTTTCGGGGTTGTCAGGGTCTTTTAGGGCCTTCAGAACACCGTCGTATCCCCAGGGGCCACCGCAGTTCTCCGGCGGACAGTTGCGTTTGCCGGCGGTGCAGCGGGGGTATTTGGTGCCGGGTTCGGGGTCGAGTATTTTTTCGAGCGTCACGTCGTGGCGCCAGTCGTCGCCGAAGTCGTAGTTGAACAGCAGTTTGTCCTTGGGGGCGCGGAGCAGTTTGTTCAGCGTGTATTTTGCCATCAGGCGGCCCTCTAATTCCAATTCAGATTCGCGGTCTCCGTAATAAATCTCGCGGTTGTGCTCGAAGCTCATCAAATGATATCCGTACCAGCCCATGGCGCGCAGAATGAAGCGGCTCAGGTCGTCGAGGCGTGTATCTGCGGGTACTTCTATCCGGCGCCAGATAGGTGGCGAAATTCGTTTCAAGCTGATTTTGATCTGATATATCTTGCTCATGTGTTGTTCATTAATATTGTCTCAAGCAGTAAATCGCTCCGTCATGTTCATCGTTCATACATCATCGTTCATACATCCTACTTTCCCCAGCCCCTTTTAATCCCTTCAAAATACTTGCGATCCCAAAAGTTCAGCAGAAATTGAACCTTCAAAATTGAACATTGAACATTCTAATTTTAAATGTTTGATTCCCCCCCCTCAAATCCGCCCATTCACCGCCTCCACCTCAAACGCTTCCGGGTCAAATTCCCCGCCCACCCAATCCAGCAATTCTTCATGTTCCGGGTTGTCGGGGTCTTTCAAAGCTTCCAGGATATCCGCGTAGCCCCAATGGCCACCACAATCTTCTGGAGGGCAGTTTCTTTTGCCTGCCGTGCAACGCGGGTAAGTGACGCCGGGTTCAGGATCGAGTATTTTTTCCAGCAGGACATCGTGTTCCCAGTCGTCGCCAAAGTCATAGGTGAACAAGCCTTTTTGCTTGGGGATGCGCAGGCATTTGTCCAGGCGGGATTTGCTCATGAGCACACCGCCAAGTTCCCGGACGCTTTCCTGATCTAACTGATACTCCTCGCGGCCTATTTCAAAACTCATCAGGTGCCCACCGTGCCAACCCATGACGCGAAGGATGATTTGTGCCAAATGGTCCAGTTTCACTTCAGACGAAACCTCAATCCTCCGCCAGATAGCGGGCGATATTCGTTTTAGGGTAATTTTTAGTTGGTATATCTTGCTCATGTGGTGTTTAATTGAACATTGGGCATTGGGCATTGGTCATTGTACATTATTAAATTTTTAATTTTTTAAATGTACAATGTACAATGTACAATGTACAATGACCAATGTACAATGACCAATGTACAATGACCATTTATTTGCCGAGATTATTCTTTGCCGTCTTTACGCTCTTTGAAACAATAAACACCAACTGTTGACACTCGTCCAGCACTTTGGCCAGCATCGTCTCTTCCATGTATTTCTGTTGCTTGATAATGGCGAGGCAAACCCGTGTTTCCCGCAGTTCTTTGAGCACTACACCCATTTTGTGGATAAAATCGGCTTTGCTTTCTGCTCCCACCGCTTCGGCATAGTTCAAGGCCGGAGAAGTTCCTGATCGCACCAATTGTCCACCAAGATGCTTGGCTGCGAGGTTTTTGGGTAGTTTTTCCACCACATCAATCACCATCCCGGCAAATTCCACAAGTCTGTTTTCAAGGTCGTATTTTCGTTCCGTGTTTCCCATCGTTTTCTCTGGCGTTAATTGTACATTGAACATTGGTCATTGTACATTGGTCATTATTTAATTTTTAAATTTTTAAATTTTTAAATTTTTTAAATGTTCAATGTTCAATGTACAATGTTCAATGTTCAAGTTTTAAGGCCCTTCAAAACCCCCCATCCCATACTGCACCCTTTTCCCAATCCGATATAACTAGGCAGCGCCACATTCGCCGAAAACTCCAGCGAGAACGCCAGCACTTTCACGCTTTTGAACGATACCCAGCGCTCGCGCTGCACCTGCTGGATTTTTACTTCCACCGGCTTTTCGGGCGTACAATCCAATTGCTGGAGCAGGGCATCGAGCTGTTTTTGCAGCACGTTTTGCAGGTGCGTGAGCCGGTCTACTGCACCGTCGAGCCGGGTATAGGCCCCGTAATTCTCGTCGCGCAGTCCGATCCAGTCGCGGAGGTGGTAGCGAAAGGTTTTGTCCCAGGTGCCGAGGTTGTACTGTTGCACGTCAAGTTTGTGGATGCGCACGGGCGCCTGGCGACCCTTTAGGTTGAGCGTCCAGTCGGGCTGGGAAAAGAAATGGTGGAGTTCCTCAATGCCTTCGTTGAGGCATACGAGCATGGGCTTGCCGAAGTCTTGCTTGTACTGGATGAGCGGGAGGCGGTAGTGAAAGCCGCCGGTCTCATTGTCGTGGTTGTGGAACAGGTCGTGCTCGTAGCCAGCTTTGGCAGACACCGCGCCGCGGAAGGCGGGCAGTTCCCAGGGGTCTATGGGTGTGTCGAACTGGACGGAAAGGAGTCGAAGTTTGGCCATCACAAGGCTGGTAAAGGGGGGGGTATTTTCGAGTGCAATGCTACTGGATATTTTGGAAAAACAAGCAATCAGAGAAAAATATTTTTAATATCGCAAGATAGGAGACACTTCTGGGAGAAACAGGGAACGATATCCTTATAAATCAAACGGATGTGCTTGCATCGCAAAAAGGCATCTTATCAAAACGGCAGGATGTTTTGCAGCCTCGATCGGATATCCGAACACCTCAAAAGCAAGTCTTATCGTCGCAAAAAGATATCCTGCAGCCGCGAATCGAACGCTTTGGGTTTTGATCCGGGGCGCTTTCAAATCCAACGGATATCGGTTGGCCGCAAACAGGGATCTTTTTAGCTTGAGAGGCGTCCGGCACACCTTAAAGGCAGGTCTTTTTGTCTCTATTAGACATGCTTCCGTGTTAATTCCATCTCTTTTTCAAAAAAAATGCTTCCTTTTTATGGCTTTTAAGCCCGTTTTTAGGAATAACAGTCAAAAAGCGTTACAGATTTTGGGCAAAGGGTAGGGGGCTCAGGGCAAACGCATGAAAATCAGGAAGTAAGAAGGTGAAATTCCAAATTTTATTTTATTGACGAATGCAGAGTACATGATTGACGATTGTTGAAGTGCCATCTCGCTTGGCATTGGTGGTCAAACAAGACAGGTATTATTCCCATTTCGTCGATTTTTCGCAAAAGCCACAACACTTGAGCGCAACGCCTACTTCAACAATCTTCAATCATGTACTCGCCATTCGTCCATCAAATAAAATTCTGTGTTTGGAGATTTAATCTTTAAATTTATATGCGTCTGCCCTGCCCCCTACCCCTAAAGGGCAATGTCGTTGACTTAAGGGTTTTAGCCACGTAGTGGCGACACCGTTTATAGAAAAATCGGGTGTATGAACGAGCCACGTAGTGGCGGCATCCCTGACAAATCGTGCCGGGGCTACGCCCCTCCATAAAACACGCAAAATATTGTTCTATAAACGGTGTCGGGGCTACGCCCCTTTTATACACACAAACACTTAAGTCAACGACATTGCCCTTTAGGGGTAGGGGGCAGGGCAAACGCATGAAAATCAGGAAGTAAAAAGGTGAAATTCCAAATTTTATTTTATTGGCGAATGCAGAGTACATCATTGACAATTGTTGAAGTGCCATCTCGCTTGGTATTGGTGGTCAAACAAGACAAGTATTATTCCCATTTCGTCGATTTTTCGCAAAAGCCACAACACTTGAGCGCAACGCCTACTTCAACAATCTTCAATCATGTACTCGCCATTCGTCAATCAAATAAAATTCTGTGTTTGGAGATTTAATCTTCAAATTTATATGCGTCTGCCCTGCCCCCTACCCCTAAAGGGCAATGTCGTTGACTTAAGGGTTTTAGCCACGTAGTGGCGACACCGTTTATAGAAAAATCGGGTGTATGAACGAGCCACGTAGTGGCG
>Ga0163148_10005467_pt1 | contig 12709 bp, 3 predicted proteins | sample OliLakLV19MP7P2_FD_148606 | JGI IMG/M metagenome (GOLD analysis project Ga0163148, IMG submission 148606) | Freshwater microbial mat bacterial communities from Lake Vanda, McMurdo Dry Valleys, Antarctica- Oligotrophic Lake LV.19.MP7.P2 | ecosystem: Environmental > Aquatic > Freshwater > Lake >... | reverse complement strand
TTCTTTACTGAGCGCATTGGCCGTATCAACCGCTATTTCGAAGGACTGATTTCCTCTTTTGATATTATGGTGGATGGAATGGATCCAAAACAATTTTTGAAATTCAGAATGAGTTTATTGCCTGCAAGTGGATTTCAATCGGGACAATATCGCATGATAGAAATTTGCTCTACAACATTTAAAAATCTAGTTGCCAAAGATGTTCGTGAAACTTTTTCCAACGATGTAAACGATTCGCAAATTGAATCAATGTACGAACACATATACTGGAAGGCTGGAGCAACGGAGCTTGCAACAGGTAAAAAAACACTAACCCTTGTTCAGTTCGAAGAAAAATATCAGAAAATATTTATTGATCTTGCAAAAAAATTCAAGAGCACGAATCTATTAGCAATCTATAAATCACTTCCGGCAGAAGATCAAAAAAACGAAAAACTGGTTTTAGCATTACGTCAAATGGATGTGAACGTAAACATCAACTGGCCACTTTCACATTATAAATCGGCTGTACGTTACTTACAGAAAGACCCAGAAGACATTGCAGCAACAGGCGGAACCAACTGGCAAAAATATTTGCCTCCCCGTTTCCAAAAACGTATTTTCTATCCTGAATTGTGGAATGAAAGTGAAATTGCTGAATGGGGGAAAAGTTGGGTAAAGAGTGTTGCATTCGGTCAAAAATAAATTCAGAAAATTTTATTCAAAAAAAAGAGCTCCGAATTTCTTCGGAGCTCTTTTTTTTCTATTTTGTATTAAAGGTTATTTGACAATAGTAACGGTACCTACATATTGTTTAGAGTCGCCTTTGTAGTCTTGAGTATTAATTTTCCAGACGTATACATCAATCTGCGCAACTTTATCTCCACCATTGGCTTTCCCGTCCCAACCTTTGTTGATGTCAGTAGTTTTGTAAATCATATTACCCCAACGATCAAAGATCATCATTTCAAAATTATCAGGGTCGATTCCAACTCCTTGAGGGAAGAAGGTATCGTTATTTCCATCATGATTGTTTGGTGTAAATGCATTAGGCACATACAATGTATACTCAGGCAACACCTCTAAGTTATTGTAAGCAGTATCGGTACAGCCAAAGCTGTTTGTTACCACTAACATCACCACGTATGAACCGGTATCATTGTAGGAGAATGAAGGATTTTGAGCAGTGTCGGAATAAATTCCAGAAGGGTGATCAAAATCCCACTCCCAAGCATTTGCTCCAGTAGACAGATCCGTAAATTCAACTAGTGGTGCGGTTTGAGTAACAGTTGTTGGCGAGTAGCTAAATGCAGCCACAGGTCCAGGCCATACATCAATATAGTTATTGTTTGTAATAGAGGAAGAACAACCTAGTGCAGTAGTAACTGCCATACATCAATATAGTTATTGTTTGTAATAGAGGAAGAACAACCTAGCGCAGTAGTAACTGTTAATGTTACGTTGTATGATCCCGGATTAGGGTAGGTATGTGTAACAGGTTCTCCGGTAACACTTACTGAACCATCACCAAAATTCCATGAATACACCGTTCCAATATCACTCACTCCGTTTAAGGTAACCGTAAAGTCTTCACAACCAGCAGTATCATTGGCCAGCATAAAAGATACAGCTAAAGGATTAACTGTAACAGTTGCGGTATCGGTTGCTAACAAAGAACATCCGTCATCTACCATTACAATGTAATTAAATGGTGATGAAGCTAAAGGAGGCGACACACTTTGAGAAGCACCCACAAACGAATTGCTCCAAGTATAAGTATATGGTCCACCATTACCACCACCAGCCACAGCAGAGATGGTAACAAAACTTCCGCTACAAACACTCACGTCTGTTGCCGTAACAGTAACAGGAGGATGAACAAATAAGGTAATGGTTTGGGTAGGAGAAACGCATCCATTTGCATCTATTAAGAAAACATCATAGGTTGTAGTAACAGTAGGGTTTACTACGTGTGGTCCAGATCCTGTAAACGTAGCCGGTAGCACCCATGTGTATGTATAGGTTGGTGTTCCGCCAAAACCGGCACCATAAATTATTGCATTTTGTCCAATACAAATGGTATCGGTCGGACTCACAATAATATCAGTAGGTGAAGGTTGAGTAACAGTAACAGAACCAACTGCAGTACAACCATTGTTATCAGTAACAGTAACCGTATAAGTTGCAGCAACTAAAGCTGTAGCCGTTTGGGTGGTTTGTGCACCAATGCCGCTCCATAAATAAGTATATAAAGGAGTTCCACCAACCGGGAAAACAGTAGCAGTACCCAATGGTGTTCCACTACACAATGGCTCGGTGAAGGTAAATGGAGCCAATGTAGGGCCAGCCTGATCGGATAATACAACCGCAGTAGAAACGCTACAACCATTTGCATCTGTTACAATAGCAGTATAGGTTCCTGCAGGTAATGAAGTAGCAATGGCTGTTGTTTGCGTGGATGGATCATTCCATAGATAAGTATATCCAGGAGTACCGCCAAGTGGCGTAACCGACACAAATCCGTTTGAATTTCCGCAAGTACTAGAATTAGTTATTGTAGAAACCGTTATCGCAGCAGGTTGTGTTATGGTGTAGGTTGTTGTACTTGAACAGCCATTCTGATCGGCCACAACTAAGGTATATGTTCCAGCAACAAGACCTGTAACCATTGGCCCAGAGCCCACACTAGGAGTCCAAGTATAAGTATACCCAGGAGTTCCACCCGAAGCAGTGGTGTTGATTGTTCCATTATTACCACCATTACAGCTTACGTTTGTAGTGGATGTAAGGGCTACGGTGATTACAGTAGGAGAAGTAATATTCACCGAGCTGGTGCTTGTACATCCGTTTGCATCAGTTATTGTTACGGTATATCCGGCAGCACATAAGCCTGATGCAGCAGCAGTGTTTTGAGTTGGAGTTGTATTCCATAAATAAGTATATGGAGTTGTTCCGCCTCCAGCGCCAAGAGTAGCAGTTCCATTACAAGCTAAGAAACAACTAACATTACTAGAAGCAATAATACCCGATACCAAAGGAGCAGGTTCATTAATAGTAACAGAAGTGCTTCCAATACAGCCGATAGAATCAGTGTATGTAACAGTGTAGATGCCCCCAGACAATCCCGAAATAAATGCGGTAGTTTGTCCTGTAGGTGTCCAAACAATTGAGTAAGGAATAATTCCGCCAACAGCATTTGATTGCGCATTTCCGTTATTAGCACCCGCACACGTTACGTTTGCACTTGTTGGAATAGTAACTATAGGAGCAGTATTGTCATTTACGTTTGCAAGTCCTGTTACACTACATCCGTTTCCATCAGTAATAGAAATAGTATACACACCTGCATTGATATTGGATGCACAGTTGGTAGTTTGATTGGAAGGGTCGTTCCATGAATAAGCAAAAGGAGGCACACCACCGGTGATGGCAGCACAAGCAGACCCGTCAGCATTTCCACAAGAAGAATTGGTAGTAGTTGTTGAAACCGCTAAAATAGTAGGCTGAGTAATTACTACTGAAGCTGTTGCTATACAGCCATTTCCATCGGTAACAGATAAGTTATGTATTCCATCACAAATAGATGCAATGTTTGGTGTGGTAGCAAATGTAGGGGTCCACTGGAAGGTATATGGTCCTGTTCCACCTGTATAAACAGCATTTGCAGTGCCATCACATGCACCAAAACACGTTACGTTAGTGCTGGTGATTGTAGCAATAAGTGGGAATGGCTCGGTAATGTTAGCAGTTGTAGAGGCGGTACATCCGTTTGCATCGGTAACAGTAACTGTATAATTTGCAGCACATAAATTATTTACTGCAGCTCCAGCTGTACTTGTAGGATTCCATAAATAAGCATACGGTGCAGATCCGCCAACAACAGTTGCTGTTGCAAATCCATCACAGGCTCCAAAACAAGTTACATTTCCAAGTGCAGTAATAGAAGTAAGCATTGAAGCAGGAGAGGTAACCATTGCCGTTGCCGTTGCAGTACATCCTGCAGCATCAGTAACAGTTACGGTATAAGTTCCCGAACATAATCCGGTTGCTGTTTGTGTGGTTTGAGCACTGGCATCGGTCCATAAATAGGTGAATGGTCCTGTGCCTGTTAATGGATTTGCCGTTGCTGTTGCATTACATAAGCCGCTACAAGAAACGTTTGTACTGGTTGTAGAAGCAGTAACAGCAACAGGATTGGTTAGGGTTGCAGGTTTAAATGCGGTGCAGCCGTTTATGTCTGTTACTTGCAGGGTATAGGTTCCGGCACATAAGCCCAATACAAATGGTGTTGTTACTCCACCCGGATTCCATAAATAAGTATAAGGTGCAGTACCTCCAAATGTATTGGAGATCAATGTTCCGTCACAAGCTCCTGCACACGTAGGGTTTGTACTTGCTATGGCCAGATCCAATAAAAGTGGTTCTGTAATGGTAACAGAGGTAGAAGCAATACAGCCACTTGCATCTGTTGCAACAAGTGTATAAGTGCCAGCAACTAAATTGGTAGCAGTAGGTAAGGTTTGTCCGTTGCTCCAAGAGAAGGTAAATGGAATAGTTCCACCACTTACCGTTACCGTTGCATTTCCATCATTATCTCCAAAACAGGAAACGTTGTTTACGCTGAAAACAGTCGCTACCGGACCTGCTAAGTTGTTGATGGTGACAGCAAGTGTTTGAGTACAGCTGTTGGCATCGGTTACTGTTACCACATAGGTATTAGAAGGCAATGCTGAAGCGGTAGGAGTTGTTTGTACCGGTACCGTACTCCAAGAGTAAGTATAAGGTCCTGTTCCACCGGCTGCAGAAACCGTTGCGCTTCCGTTAGCCAAGTTGCATGTAGCATCCACTTGGGTAGATGACAATACCATTCCTGCAGGTTGAGTAATGGCAACCGAAGCTGTTTTCTGACAACCATTTGCATCGGTGTAAACACAGGTGTAAGTTCCCGCAGGTAACCCCGATATGGTTTGAGTGGTATAACTTCCAGGAGTCCAAAGATAAGTATATCCAGGAGTTCCGCCCGCAGGGTTGATCGTAATAGACCCTGTAGAACCTCCAAAACAATGAACGTTAACGGTGGTAAATGTCTGAGTCAATAAAGTAGGTTGTGTAATTACTGTTGTAGCAGTAGAGATACAACCATTTCCATCAGTTACTGTTACGGTATAACTAGCAGGAGCTAGTCCCGAAGCTGTCACAGTAGTTTGAGAACTTGGTGTCCAAGCATAAGTGAATGGCGGAGTTGAGCCTGCACCCATCGAAACCGTTGCAGAGCCATCGCTTGAACCCGTACAAGAAACGTTGTTGCTTGATGAAATCACAGCCGTTCCGCCCAGGTTTGAACAACGTTGTTGCTTGATGAAATCACAGCCGTTCCGCCCAGGTTTGAACCGATAGTAGCCGTTGCACTTGAGGTACAGCCGTTCGCATCGGTAACAATAACGGTATAGTTTCCTGCAGTATTTGCGTTGTCAGTTGCAGTAGTGGCTCCACCCGGAGTCCATAAGTAGGTATAGATTGGAGTTGCCCCTGAGGCTACAACTATTGCAGAGCCATTAGCAGCAGTACATGTAGCGTTTACCACAGAAGTAACAAGTGTCAATGCTGTTGGTTGTGTGATTGTAAAAGGAATAATTACTGTACAGTTGTTCGCATCACGCAAAGTAATGGTATGAGCACCTACTGTTAATCCTGTGAAAGTAGCTCCTGCAACAAAGTGATGGTGTGCGCACCAAGAGTCAGTCCTGTAAATGTTGCTGTTCCAACTGTCGCACCTCCATCTAAAGAGTAGGTATAAGTTGTTGTTCCACCAGCTGCGGCAACAGTGACACTTGCGTTACTACCACCAAAACAACTAATGTTTGTTTGTGCCGAAATGTTTGCCGTTAATAACGTAGGCTGAGTAATTATAACAGGGACTGAAATTGTACAGCCATTTGCATCCTGAGCAACCACAGTATAGGTTCCTTGTGCAAGAGCAGCAAATGTTCCGCTACCACCTAAGGCTCCGCCATTGATAGAGTAAAGGTAAGGACCCGTAGAACCTGATGCGATAACTGTAACACTACCATTTGTTCCCCCATTACAACTAACGTTTGTTTGTGCGGTAATGGAAGCTGTTAATCCACTCAAATCAACAATGGTAATGGTGGTAGTGCCTGTACATCCGTTGGCATCACTCACTGTTACGGTATAGGTTCCAGCAGCCAAACCACCGAATGTTCCACTTACTTGGAAAGCCGCACCAATTGAATAAGTATAAGAAGGAGTTCCACTAGCACCCGTTGCAGTTAATGAACCATTAGCCGCTCCGCAAGTAGCATCTACTTTAGTAGCTGTTACAGTAACCTGAGTAGGTTGTGTGATAATAACAGCTTGTGTGAACGTACATCCGTTTCCATCTTGAATGGTTACGGTGTAAGGCCCTGCAGTTAAGGAGTTAAATGTTCCGCTAGACTGATAAGTAGTTCCACCGTTAATTGAATATTGATACGTTGGTGTTCCACCAGCTGCTGCTGCAGTAAAACTTCCTGTGTTTCCACCAAAACAAGCCACATTTGTTTGTGCTGTAACGGAAGACGTTATTGTTGTAGGCTGAGTTATTGTTACCGCTTGAGCAACCGTACAATTGTTAGCATCTCTTACAATGATAGTATAACTACCGGCAGCAAGTCCGGAAAAAGTACCACTTGGGAAATAAGTAGTTCCACCATTGATTGAATATTGATACGTTGGTGTTCCACCTGAACCAGCAACAGTAACACTTCCTGTACTAGCACCAAAACAGTTAACGTTTGTTTGTGTAATGATACTAGCTGTTAAAGCAAAAGGTTGAGTAATAGTAACCGTAGCTGTACTTGTACAATTATTTGCATCTCTTACTGTTACCGTATAAGTACCTGCGCACATTGCAGTTGCCGTAGCACTTGTTTGTGCAGGCACTGTGTTCCATGAATACGTATATGCTCCTGTTCCACCAGCACCAGAAGCGGTTGCTGTTCCGTTGCAAGCGCCATTACATGTTACAGGTGTTGAAGTAGTAATTGATCCAACCAATAAAGTAGGTTGAGTGATAGAAGTACTTCCGCTTACGGTACATCCCCAACTATCTGTTACTGTTACAGAATAAGAACCCGGACATAAAGATCCACTAGTAGCAGTGGTAGCTCCACTGGTCCATAAATAAGTATAAACGTTTGAACCTCCTGTTGTAGCAACGGTAGTAGAACCGTTACAAGCAGCGTTACAAGTTATGTTTATCCCTGTTACTGTAGGATTAATTTGTGGATCTGAATAAATAGTTATGTTATCGTTTCCTGTACAACCATTGATATCCGTTACCACCACAACATAAGTAGTAGTGGTAGTTGGATTTGCAGAAGGATTGAAAATGTTGGTAGCACTTAAACCTGCAGCCGGTGACCAGCTATAAGTATAACCTGCTCCATTTGGAGTAACAGTTAATGGTGTACTTTGTCCAAAACAAATCGTATCGTTTAATCCCGCATCCACTGTTAAGGAAGCGTTGATACTAACTGTTGAAACAGCTGTTGCTGTACAACCTAACAATGTACCTGTAACGGTATATGTTGTAGTCACTAATGGAGATGCATTTGCCGTATTCACACCTGCAGGAACAGCCCCTGCAGTCCATGTATAAGTAGTTGCGCCACCGGCTGTTAATGTTGCCGTACTTCCTGGACAAATACTAGGAGAGTTCACCGTTACAATTGGTAAAGGATTTACAGTAACTGTTGCCATTGCAGTATTTGTACAACCCGAAGAAGTTCCTGTTACTGTATACGTTGTTGTTGATACTGGAGAAGCTGTAGCAGTTGTTGCACCTGTTGATGTTGCACCAGCGCTCCAAACATAGGTTGTAGCTCCACCTGCTGTTAATGTAGCAGTAGCACCAATACAAATTGTTGGTGATGTAACAGTTACGGTTGGAATAGGTGTAACCGTAACGGTTGCAATTGCAGTTCCTGTACATCCTAAAGCTGATGTTCCAGTTACCGTATAAGTTGTAGTTGTTGCCGGAGTTGCAGCAGCAGTAGTTACTCCTGTTGAAGAAGCTCCCGCACTCCATGTGTAAGTTGAAGCACCGCCTGCTATTAAGGATGCGGTTTGTCCAGCACAAATTGTTGGAGAATTCACCGTTACAATTGGAAGAGGATTTACAGTAACTGTTGCTACTGCTGTATTGCTACATCCTGTTGCTGTTCCTGTTACCGTATAAGAAGTTGTAATTAATGGAGACGCATTAGCTGTATTCACACCAGTGGATGTTGCTCCTGCACTCCAAGTATAGGTTGTTGCTCCCAATGCTGTTAAGCCGGCTGTTTGACCAGCACAAATGGTTGGAGAGTTTACCGTCACAATTGGTAATGGCGTTACCGTTACAGTTGACACCGCTGTGTTGGTACAACCTGAAGCTGTTCCTGTTACTGTATACGTTGTTGTTGTTAAAGGAGAAGCAGTTGCTGTAGTTGCTCCTGTTGATGTTGCTCCAGCACTCCAAGTATAGGTTGTTGCTCCACCTGCTGTTAATGTTGCACTTGTTCCAATACAAATAGTAGGCGATGTTACAGTTACAGTTGGTAAAGGAGTAACAGTAACTGTTGCTACTGCTGTTCCTGTACAACCACCTGTTGTTCCTGTAACGGTATAAGAAGTGGTTGTAGCTGGGGTTGCATCAGCAGTGTTCACTCCTGTAGAGGTAGCACCTGCAGTCCAAACATAAGTAGTTGCACCCGATGCTGTTAAGCTTGCTGTAGTTCCATTACAAATAGTTGGAGAATTAACTACAATCGCAATTGCACCAGAAACAGTAACTGTAGCTACTGCTGAACCAGTACATCCACCCATTGTTCCTGTTACGGTATAAGTTGTTGTTGCTCCCGGAGATGCTGTAGCAGTACTAACACCTGTTGGTGTTGCGCCTGCACTCCAAACATAGGTTGCTCCACCAGCAGCTGTTAAGTTGGCTGTTCCACCCGGACAAATTGTTGGAGAGTTGACTGTTACTGAAATTGAACCACCGATTGTTACAGTGGCTACTGCTGTTCCAGTACATCCTGCGGATGTTCCTGTAACGGTATAAGATGTTGTTGCCCCAGGAGAAGCATTCGCAGTGTTTACTCCTGTTGAAGTTGCACCTGCACTCCAAACATATGTTGCAGCACCGCTGGCTGTTAATGCAGCTGTTTGACCGGGACAAATGGTTGGCGAGTTAACTGAAACAATAGGTAAAGGATTTACAGTAACTGTTGTAACAGCCGATCCTGTACAGCCTGCCGTTGTTCCCGTTACAGTATAAGAAGTTGTTGTTGCCGGTGTTGCGTTTGCTGTGTTTACTCCTGTAGAAGTTGCACCTGCACTCCAAACATATGTTGCAGCACCTCCTGCAGTTAATGCAGCAGTTTGTCCTGCACAAATCGTTGGAGAATTTACTGTAACAATCGGTAAAGGATTTACTGTTACCGTTGCTATTGCTGTTGCGGTACAACCCAGTATTGTTCCTGTTACGGTGTAGGTTGTTGTTGTTGCCGGAACCGCATCTGCCGTATTTACTCCAGTTGAAGATGCTCCCCCGCTCCAAGTATAAGATGTTGCACCACCTGCTGTTAATGCAGCCGTTTGTCCTGCACAAATGGTTGGTGAATTTACCGTTACTATTGGTAAAGGATTTACTGTTACCGTTGCTACTGCTGTTGCTGTACAACCTGCAAGTGTTCCCGTTACGGTATAAGATGTTGTTGTTACTGGATTTGCATTTGCAGTACTAACTCCTGTTGAAACAGCACCTGCACTCCAAGTATAAGTGGTAGCACCTGATGCTGTTAAGTTTGCAGTTTGTCCAGCACAAATGGTTGGAGAGTTTACTGCAACTACTGGAATAGGATTAACTGTAACTGTTGCTACCGCTGTATTACTACAGCCTGCTGTTGTTCCTGTTACAGTAAAAGAGGTTGTGGTTGCTGGTGTTACGTTTGTTGGATTTGTAACTGATCCATTACTCCAAGCATAAGCAGTTGCTCCAGCACCTGTTAATATCGCTGTTGCTCCCGCACAAATGGTTGGAGAGTTAACCGTTATTGTTGGTATTGGATTTACCGTTACTGTTGCTACTGCTGTTCCTGTACATCCTGCTGATGTTCCTGTTACAGTATAGGATGTTGTTGTTACTGGTGATGCACTTGCTGTGTTCACGCCTGTTGAAGATGCTCCCGCACTCCAAGTATAAGTTGCTGCGCCACCTGCTGTTAATGCTGCTACTTGTCCGTTACAAATTGTTGGTGAATTCACTGTAACAGTTAAAGCAGAAGCCACTGTGATAGTCGCTACAGCTGTACTGGTACATCCTAAAGATGTTCCTGTTACTGTATAAGATGTTGTTGTTACTGGAGAAGCTGTGGCTGTTGTTACACCTGTTACCGTTACTCCCGCAGTCCAGGAATAAGTTGTTGCACCACCTGCTGTAAGTGTTGCTGTTCCTCCAGGACAAATAGTTGCTGAAGTAACTGTTGTGATTGGTAATGGATTAACTGTAATTGTATACGTGCTTGAAGTGCCCACGCATACTCCATTTGTTGGTGTAATAGTAATAGTTGCTATGATAGGACCTGCTGTTGCATTTGTTGCAGTGAATCCTGGTGTGCTTGTTACACCACTCCCAACTAAGCCTATAGCCGGATTTGAGTTGGTCCATGTAAAGGTTGCACCTGCTGGAACGCTTACAAACGTGTTTGCTGGAACGGCTGCTCCCGCACAAAATGTTAAGTTTGGTTCTGCTACTACCGTAGGCAATGGTGTTATCGTTACTGTAGCAACTGCTGTATTGCTACAACCTGCCGTTGTGCCTGTTACAGTATAGGTTGTCGTAATTGCAGGGGTTGCGGTTGCTGTGTTTATTCCTGTTGGTGTTGCTCCTGCACTCCAAGTATAACTTGTTCCTCCACCTGCTGTTAGCGTTGCTGTTGCTCCAGCACAAATAGTTGGAGAGTTAACCGTTATTGCTAAAGTAGAAGAAACTGTTACTGTGGCTACTGCTGTTGCTGTACAACCTGTGGCTGAAGTTCCTGTAACAGTATATGATGTAGTTGTTGCCGGAGAGGCTGTTGCTGTTGTTACACCTGTTGGTGTTGCTCCTGCCGTCCAAGTATAAGTTGCTGCCCCGCCTGCTGTTAATGTTGCCGTTCCACCCGGACAAATAGTGGAAGAGTTAACCGTTACTGCTGGAGTTGGATTAACTGTTATTGTATAGGTACTTGGCGTGCCTACACATCCTGCTAAAGTTGGAGTGATGGTAATGGTTCCTGTAATGACTCCACCTGTTGCATTGGTTGCCGTAAACCCTGGTGTACTCGTGGTTCCACTTGCTGCTAATCCTATAGCCGGATTTGAGTTGGTCCATGTAAAGGTTGCTCCTGCTGGCGCACTTACAAAGGTATTTGCTGGTACTGCTGCGCCCGGACAAAAAGTAAGATTGGGCTCTGCTGTTACTGTTGGCAATGGATTAACTGTAATGATATAGTTTACAGGTGTTCCTACACATCCTGCTAAAGTTGGAGTAATGCTGATGGTTGCTGTTATTGGTCCTGCTGTTGCATTGGTTGCCGTAAAGCCCGGAGTACTGGTAACACCACTGGCTGCTAAGCCAATGGCTGTGTTAGAGTTGGTCCAAGTGAATGTTGCTCCAACAGGAGTACTGTTAAAGGTGTTTGCCGGTACTGCATCGCCTGCACAAAATGTTAAGTTCGGCTCGGTCGTTACTACCGGTAATGGATTTACTGTTACTGTGGCTACATCTGTTGCTGTACATCCATTTACGGTTGTTCCTGTTACGGTATAACTTGTTGTGGTTACTGGTGATGCAGATGCTGTTGTTACACCCGTGGATGTTGCTCCTGCGCTCCATACATAAGTGGATGCTCCACCTGCTGTTAAGGTTGCTGTTTGACCCGCACATATTGTTGGGTCGTTTACCGTTACAACCGGCATTGCAAAAATGGTTACCGTTGAAGTGCTGGTAGATGTACAACCGCCTGGACCCGTTACAATGTGAGTTATGGTATATGTTCCTGCTGTTGTATAGGTCACAACAACAGGGCTTGTTGTTGATGTTGCTGGTGTTGCACCTCCGCCTCCAAAATTCCATGTTTGTGTATAACCACCACCCATTGCTGCTGTGTTGGTAAAGGTAAAGGAGTTGCCCGTCAAACACTGATTGGGTGACTGAGTGAATGTTGATGTTGGTTGTGGATTGACTGTTATTGTATAAGTACTTGTTGGACCTACGCACGTTCCCAAAGTGGGAGTAATTGTTATAGTACTTGTGATTGGAGCTGTTGTTGCGTTAGTAGCTGTAAAAGCCGGTGTACCAGCTGTGCCACTTCCTGCCAAGCCTATAGCCGGATTTGAGTTGGTCCACGAAAAAGTCGCACCAGCTGGAGTGCTTACAAAAGTATTGGCGGCCACTGCTGCCCCAGCACAAAATACTTGGTTCGCTTCTGCTGTTACGGCAGGTACTGGGTTGACTGTTACAGTTCCTGTAGCTGTTCCCACACAACCTGCGAGTGTATAAGTAACGGTATAAGTAGTTGTTGATGCAGGCGTCACACTAATAGAAGCGGTTGTTTGTCCCCCAGGAGCCCATGAATATGTTCCACCGCCAGTTGACGGAGATGCGGTTAATGTGGCAGATGCCCCAACACAAATTGTAGGTGAA
>Ga0163148_10005461_pt1 | contig 12716 bp, 4 predicted proteins | sample OliLakLV19MP7P2_FD_148606 | JGI IMG/M metagenome (GOLD analysis project Ga0163148, IMG submission 148606) | Freshwater microbial mat bacterial communities from Lake Vanda, McMurdo Dry Valleys, Antarctica- Oligotrophic Lake LV.19.MP7.P2 | ecosystem: Environmental > Aquatic > Freshwater > Lake >... | reverse complement strand
TTTTTACTGCGTTCAGTACAAGTAACGATATACCATCGTAGCATTCGCGTGATTGTTTGATTTTCTGGCAACTGTTTATTACTATTGTTTGATATATCCAGGCCGCTATCGTGGGTCAACAGAAGGACCCATCGAACGAGCAGGAGATAAAGAAAGAAGAGTAGATTCACCAATCTGCTCTAGAGGTTTAGTTCGGTTTCCAGCTACTGCAAAACCAAAGCAGCGACCAGAGCGACCTTTGAATTTGTTGATGCGACACCGTTAAAACTGGATAACACGACACAAAAATTAACCATGAACCAGGGACGCCCTGCAAGGTATCACCGTGTTCCAACGGGAAATACTAGCAGTGAGGATGGAAACGATGATATACAGAGTAGCCAAAATCAACATCATCATCGACTTAGCAGTCACTCGAGTTATGTCGGCGGCGGGGGTGTCGAATTTGATGGGATTAACCGCGGTGCTGAAGACCCATTGCAGCAATCCTTGCTCTTGGCACCTTCTGATGACGATGTAGCCACATCCCAGGCACAAGATCCGTCGCGCAGATACAGCCTTGGTGGTATTTGGGAAAGTCCGCCGCGACTCCATTGTGTCATGAAATATGCACTTGACTTTTGGTACATGGTTTTTCCACACATTCGACGCTTTGGCAATCTCCTTTTTGGCACTACCATTTTGACCATGCTGATTGTCGTCCCAATGGTCACCTACACGGCAATTGAAGAGCATCGATTCGACTTTGCAGCCTTTGATAGTGCTGGTGTCATGGTATTGGGAACACTGGTTCTGTCCTTCCGATTGGTATACCTGCACTTGACCCACTGGTACATGCCGGAAGTTCAAAAATATGTCGTCCGAATTGTGTGGATGGTGCCCTTGTACGCAGTACAATCGTGGCTCTCTTTGCGGTTTCGAGATGCGCGCATTTATATTGATGCAATTCGAGATTTATACGAAGCTTTTGTTATCGCGAGCTTCTTGTACTATTTGATTGAGCTCTTGGGCGGACAAGAAGCGCTTGTCAGGACCTTGGAGAGCAAGAGAGAAGCCCATCCAAATCTTGGGAAGCATTCATGGCCATTGAATCAGTTACTGCATGATTGGCAGCTTGGGACCGAGTTCATGTTGCAGTGTAAACATGGTGTCTTACAATATGTCGTTGTCAAGACAGCAGCCACGGTCCTGACTTACATGTTCGAAATCACAGGATCCTACGGCGAAGGAAAATTTCAATGGAATACCGCATATCCATACTTGGCGTTTGTGCTCAATACATCGGTCATGTACGCCTTGTATGCGCTGGTTATGCTGTTTCATGCAGTTCGAGAAGAATTAATACATCCAATCAATTGGCGGCCGCTTGGAAAGTTTTTGTGCGTGAAGGGAGTTGTGTTCTTTACGTGGTGGCAAGGCGTTATCATTTTCTACTTGCAAAATAAAGGCATCATCAAGGACGCAGGATCTTGGAGTGGGGACGAAATTGCAAATGCACTAATTGATTATTGCATTTGTACGGAAATGGTATTTTTTGCAGTGGCACACAGTTACACCTTTTCCTACAAGGAATATTTGCCATCTAGCATTCCACCAGAATTACGAAATTTGACAGTCAATGCCAACATCATGGCGAACGCCAATGCACACACGCCCTCACCCGGCCGACCACTGCGTTTGGAGCCATCACAATCATCGGGGTCCCTTGGTGGTGCCGCAGGAAACCCAGGTTCTGCGCTGAAGCCGACTTATCGCGCTCCGGCGGTACTAGATCGCCCACTGGATTTCAAAGAAGCGTTCTGGAGCAGCTCTATTCCGAAAGAAACAATTGCCGATATCCAACGGCTCCGTAATGGACTCGACACTTATGTTCGTGGTGAACATCCCAGTGGGAGTATTAGCCTAGCTGAAATTCAGTCCGAAGCCGACGCCGTCGCCGTCGTGGCAAACGCTACTGCCACTGGTAATGCAGCACAGGCACAGGCTGCAGCACAAGTCGCCGCTGCTGCATCCGAAGTCGCTAGCAGGAGAGATGTGCCAGGATTGCCTGACGAGCTGCCTGTGGACTTGGAACAAGCACAGGGTGGCCAAAGCCAACGGAGATCTAGCGGCTCCAGGTAAGGCTTTCCAGGCCAGAAAGCTAGCTGGCGACGAGGCTTTGAGTTAAATCGTGCCCCAGTTAGGATACAAAAGAATGTTCCAATAAACCTAAACGTTACATTTTATCTTTACTGCTACTAGTAATTAAAAATTGCTACTAGTACTCTATTTTTTTTCCTAGAAAGATTTGAATTTTAGAAACCGAGCTGTATGTAGTGCTTTAGAGCTTCTTGACCGATGGGTTGTTTGCAGGGGATACAGTACTACTAGTAGTAGCAATGCTTAAAAACAAAATCTGGCCAGCCCCGCAGACACGGGTAGCACTACGCATGCAGTATTCCTTTCAACTGCTGCCCGTGGCGCCGGCTGCTGGGCTTCAATAAAAGCTGAACTATTTAATTTTGTAGCTGACCGGTATTTACCTAGCTAGCACCAGTCCGCCTTCGTACCGACTACTATAGTACTTGCTAGCTACAGTACGGTAGTACTGTAGTTAGTACTAGTACTAGCTAGCTAGTAGTACCAGCATTGTTGGCCACAGTTAGTATCAGCATTACTTTCAACAAGAGCTAGCTAGCTAGTAGCTAAATAGCTCTTGTAAGGCGTTGTTGAACAGAGACGGCAACCGTTACAACTGGGGACCGATCTTGCCTCCCATAAGTATTTCGTGTCCTACAAGAGTCGAGAGTCTTTTTTACAAAAAAGCAAAATCTAAGAGATTTTTGGCCCTGCCGGCTCTCAACACGACCCTGTGAGAAGTTTGCCAGTGAGTGCACAGTTAGCGTGACACTACGTACCGGTACCAGCGTACCGGCACTATACCGGTATTTCATAGATGCGAAAGATAAGAAGAAATCGTCGTGCTTCGTCCTATGAATACGCCATAATTCCTATTTCCAATTTTTGACATTACTAAAGCTACCAGTGTAGAAGAGAGTAGCTAACGTGGACGATTTGAGGAAATGAATATCATCAAGCAGCTTATGAAAAACATTGGTGTTAGCCGCCGAAAGAGTGGATCATCATCGTCGTCGTCCAAAAGTCCTCTTGGTCCTTCTCGAAAAAGACGTGCGTCAAATATGAAAGACTCTTGTTCCACTGAAAGAGAAACAAGTCATCGTTCTTTGACATCCAACGGGAGCTCCGAAGCCCCGTGGCGTGTAGGTAGGTTTCCTATTGTACATGTGCTCGCAATAGGTTGTCCAATCTTGTAAAGCGGCCTCTATATTATGAACAACCTTGGTTTTGTAATATTTTCCTTAAAATTGATCGTTTTATTTTTATTTGTGACTACAGAAAAGATTCGCACTCGAGCTCCTGGTGAGTCCGATTGGTGGAAGGGCGAAGACGGCATGGAAGCTCCAACAGAGGATGACACCTCGATGCTGAACAGCAGCAATGTCTCGGATAGCATGGATGGCAGTATTACGGCCGCACCATCTGTTTGCAAATCGTCTTCCTCTTCCTCCACGGGGGCGGACCGAAGTTTTCACAACTGCGGGCTTGAGACATGGGAGGCGGCTCGTGCAGCCTGGACAGCGAAACCTGAGTCTAGTGTCAGAAATACGACTTCTTCTCGTCAGACTGTGAATCATCGGGAATTGAGCAAAGTATTGGCAAAGGCGAGTTCCCTTCGGACCGTGGAGCTTGGACGAAGAATTCCCTTGAAGGATCTAGTGGAATCTTATGTCTGTGTCTGGAATGGAAGTGATGATATGTGAATCGCACACCAATTGGCATGTGTATTTGAGCCATGGTGTCGTTTGATGACCCTGTTTGAGATCCCAGCTGTGTCCCCGACTGCCCCAAGAGTGTGGGGAAGCTAGTTATGTACAGTAGTAGCGTCGTGTACAATACATGCAATCTCCTTTTTCCTCACCTCTAGTCTGTGCGCGATAAAGTTTTTAATCTAAAATGTTACAATTTGCATGTGCCGATAATTAAAAAGCTCTTTGGCAGCAGGTAGGGACGCATACAACACTCCTCCACAGGCACACTTTACTTGCCTGTCTTTGTTATCAAGACATCTGCCAGCTACCTTTATTCGTTACAGTTTCACGAAGGACACATCTAATAGTTTTAGCGCCACATATGGAAGCTCCTCCTTGGAGATTTCGAATCTTGTGATGAAGTTGTTCTGAAAGAGTTGCAACTCTGCTCAATGCCACAGTACTACTGTAGGGCAGCAGAGCTGGAGATCTTCGCCATGATTGTTCTTTTGAATATATCTGGAAGTATCAGTATCAAATTGCTATAGAAGTCAATAATTTCGAAAGAAAATATCACACGCCCTCAACTGAAATAAAAAGCTGCTAGGTGCTCCATGGAAGTACACTAGATTTAGCTACTAGTCAGGAGTTGCAGAAGGAGATGACCATAAGTGTATTGCTAGTGGAAGAAGCAACCCTAACTTTATTTTTGTCTTGAATTCTTTTATTAGTAGGGGCACTGTAAGAACTGACAAACCTGATCCGCCCTGCCACGGAAACACTCCCTCATCTTCTACTTCCATCCTAGCGGAGCAACTGAAATTCCCGTCCTCTTCATACCTCCACGAGACTGGAGCAAGTCCTATGGAATATGGATGGGTAATGAATACCTGCAATGATGGATAACATGCACTTAAACTCACCTTGTTGGGTCAATTTTTTGTGATTCAGACAGCATTTGAAAGATTTGCTACCTTGTGCAGTCTGTACGAAGTGGAAGATGCTGAAAGTGCGCAACTGAAAAAATAAATAGCATAAATGTGGTGATGGAACAGAAAATATTACAAGTATGTATTATGCACGTCAACGTGTTTTGCCAACCACTTCTTTTCCTGCTGCCGCTGCGGTAACACCCCCTAATCAAAGCGGTAGACCCTCTCGGTGCCCATACCAGTTAGATACTAGTAATTTGTTTTTTCTTAACAGAGAAGGGCACCAAAGCACGGGCTGTGAGGTTAAAGGACCGTAAACAACGGTCAAGATAGAGTCGCCCGCTACAACGAATCCGACGCAAAGTGTTGTGTCAGCGTCTACAACATGAAGAATACATGCTGCTCGTAGTCCAGCCGTGGACAGTCGCTGCAGGGCGAGGTGCTAATTCAGTTCCCTTCGGCCAGGTTGAGACCAATCACTCCCAAAATAACCAGAAGGATACTGGCCAGCTTCATGGGACTGGCTGCTTCTCCAAATAAGAAGATTCCTGCCGTGGTCACAATTACTGTCCCTAATGCCGCCCAGACAGCATACGCAATTCCCACATCTAGCTTGGCTAAGCATGTGCAGAATCCACAAAGACTAATACAATAGCAAATCAAGAAAGTTTCTGGGTGAGGACATCCGTGACAACAGTAGGAATAAGTACAACAGCCGATGCCAAAAGAATATGTATCAAAACATACCTCATAATATTCAAACAAACAGATACAGCAAATAGGGAGGGATTGGCAGTATCCCTGGCTCGTTTTGACAGTGTTGAGGCCGTTGTCTCCAACAGAATTGCCATCACCAACGCCATCCAGCTCTTTGTCTTGGAGGCAGCCACATCATCCAAGAATCGTGTCGCATATCTCACCGCTACAATCCCAGCTCCAGCTGCACCTCCTCGAAGTGTTACAAGGCCATTCTTGACAGGGTTCAAGAAGGGATTCGACACAGTTTCAACGATGGAAGCTGCGCTGGAACTAAACAACGGCGAATTGGCTGCTGATAAGCTTGTGGTAGTCTTGCGATTGGCAAATCCGTTATGGCTGGATGCTCCCTGCATTCTCGCTCTGGCTTTCATGTGTAAAGAACCACCGACCGCCATTCTAGCCGTGAAACCGAGAATCGGCTCCACCATCATCACGGTGGCAAAAAGTGAGATAAAGAAAATTCCTTTCATGGTGTCAATTTGTGGGGTCAACTGAACAAGAGATGCTGATGACAGAAGGTGACTGCTTCTTGTAGTCTTGTAGAACACAGGAGCAGAAAACAAATTTGGGTGTCTTACAACGCTTCGAGGAGAAAATGATCACACCTGCTGATCACACCTGCTGAAGACGTTGAACGTATGCTCTCCTTTTGTTGTTGTCATGTTGACTTCCGGATCAAGCCATGTAGTACCTGGAAAGATTCTCCTACTAGTAGCTGACGACAGAGAGGTCGATGAGATGGCCTTCAATTGTTCTTGTTTGGTTCCGTAAATCCAAATGTACCATACTACAAAAATCGCATCATCATCGAGTTGCGCCGCAAAACTGATTCACTCATCATCATCCAAATTCTATTGATAGTAGTCTAGCTCATCCATGCATTATCACTGCCGGTTGTCTACAGCCAATCAGACTGACGTCGTTCGTATTTACAACCGAAACGTGGAATGATGCTGATGTGTTCGTGAGTGACATTCTTTGGCGGGAACGATTGGGATAAGGTTTACTAACCAATAATTATTACAACAGCTATTACTATGCAGGTTTCCGCTTCATTGAAATGCAGGAAGTTCGCTGATCCATCAGAGTTTCTTTCTGACTTCATCTAAAGCAGCAGTTAGCTTGTAGCTTTGAGCCCAGCATTCAATATCGACATAGACTTGACCCCCCACCACTTGTCTTCATTTGCAAGTAAACAGACCATGCTATCAAGGAAGGAATTCTGCGTGTTATTAACTACGACAACTTTGCGATTGGTTTTTTTCTTCTTTCTATAATACTAGATTACATGCGGTTTCCCATACGTCTAAACTAGCACGACAGACGAGAATTTCACACAAACTATAAAACACTTTTCTCATCGGTCCAAAGTAAAACTGATAACCTCGACTCAATCGATGTGATTGTATTGCAAGCAGTAACAATGATCATGGCTGGTACTCTTTCTTTTTCTTTCACATTAACATTTCCGCCCTAACCAAAGCGAAAAACAGCCCCCAAATAGAGACACATATAAAACATATAGATTTTTGAATATGAATTCAACACAGCATTTGCCTTGACCACCTATATAGCCTTCCTCGCTCCTTGGCGTATTTACATTTACATTCGGAACGTAGAGGCGGGTAGACCTGGCCTTGCCTTCGGGTTTGGTGCTGACAAGTCACTGTCAACACCTGCGTCATCACCAAAGTAGCTATAACAGCAGCGACACTTGGGATTCCGCAAATGGGCACGAACGACAGTGCACTGTCGTCGGAAAAGATTCTGAAGGCCCGGCATAATGAGATGCCTCTCGAAGCTAGACACGGGTGCAGGGCTTGCATATAGAATCGGAGAGTTTGATGGGATCGATAGGGCGTTCTTTCCGCTAGAGCCTGGCTGGGCAGACGAACGCCCATGGCGGGAACTCGGCGCGCGACCATCTCCTTTCTTCCCGCTTGGACGAGCCGCCGAATCGCTTGGATGGTGGTGAGGACAGATGTCGCCAAAGCGGCAAGCGCCTGTTCGCATGATGGAACCACAGACCTTGGCCTTGTAGCGATTGGGGTGGTAGATCATCTCTTCGTGGGAGTGCGCAAACTCGCAGTTGACTCCATTGGGGCATTCGTTGATCACATATTGACCACGTTTGTCCGCAACCTTGATGACCGACGGGCAGAACTCATCCTTGTAAGGATGAATGTAAGGATCGCGACGCAGCCAGCCACCGTTGATTTCAACGTGGGCCATGCCGCAAAACTCGTGATCATGATCGTAGCGCTTGGCACACCAGGTGACGCGAAACTTCCCGGCTTCAACTGGGGTCATTTGCCCGAGCACATCCACCTTCCGCGACGCTCCGTTCGAAGACTCAACTGCCACAACCGGGATACCCACATTTCCCCAGATGTAGGGAGTACTTGCAGCTTCCTTTCCGAAGAATATACGCCATTCCTGCGCAGTGAGTTGCAGGTTCGACGAGTGAGCACTGTCACGAATGAACTCATTGTGACAACGGAAGACGTCCTCAGCGGCGCGCACATTCTCGTTAAAGCAGAGAAGCACAGCGCGCTTGGAATCGTTATCATCGTCACGATTGTCCTTGTCTCGATTAGGGCTACGGCTCTCTTGTGGCTTGAGTGAAGGGGAACCTTTTGGAGAGGCTTGCTGACTGAGGGGTTCCTTCTGTTCGTTCTTGCTTCCTTCGAGTTCCGCGTCTGACGCATTCAGGACGACTTCTCGGTTAACGACGAGATCATTCCAAGGAACAGGAAGCATCCGCAGCAAATGCGAATCATTGCCAACTTCATCCTGGAATGTTGCCCTGAATGTGTGCCCTTTTTCTTCAGTGCCATCGGGACGCGGGATGATGTAATGGAAACAACTGTTCAAGATGATTTGCATACAACGATTGACCTTGGTTCTTGTGATAGTTCCTGAATCGATCTTGTCAGCGACACAGGCATGGACTCCCGCTTGCAGTTGCTGCCTTGAAAAGTATCCGTGCTCCAGTGCCAACTCTCTACCTACCAGCCAGGTAACTAGAGCGACGGCACGGGAAGTATCAGGTTCGTACAGACAAGCCTTCTTTCGCAACAGGGTCTTGAGGATCTCCGAAGATGAACGTGATCCACCACCACCAGTGCTACTGCCACCTCCGACAGAGGGTGGTCCATTCCCTGGACCACCTGCTTGCTGTTGAGGTCTGTGTGGACTTGGTCCCTGCGATCGCGGTGGTCCTCGGGCTGGACGCTGAGGACTCTGTGAAGGTGGCAGAGGGTGTTGAGGTGGATAACCGGGCTTGCGCTGCATCTGGAAAGGATTGTTGAAAGTTTGGTTTGCCCCGTAAGGGTTAGGGCCCATGCCTTCCTGCTGCTGTTCCTGTCGCATAGTATGCATTCCTCGTTGAGCTTGCTGTCCAGAATACTGCATGTGAGCATCACTGGCTCCTCCGTAAGGGCGAGGTTGGTTCCACCTGTCCGCCCCAGGTTGAGCGTAGCCTCCATGTTGTTGTTGCTGCTGCTGCTGTGCTACACGGGCGGCGGTGTATGGGTTTGGAGGATAACCAGCAGCCATCATACCCCTTGAATCGTGCTTATTACTATCCTCGTTACGAAAGCTAGCGATTCGTGGTTGAGTCGTGTGCGCACCGCCCCACGACGCAACATGAGGTTGTTGCTGTTGTTGATGGCGATACGCTTGTGCGGGACTTGGACCTTGTGGATGTTGCTGTGTTTGTTGCTGGGGAAACCAATACTGGCTTCCTGGCTGCATGGCGGCAGCACTAAACTCGGTGTCACCGTAGAGGCTTCTTGACACCGGAGACGTGTCCCAAGAGGGCTTCCTGCGGTGTAAGACAAAAGGCTCCAGCTGCGAAGGGTCAAGCTTGATCCCTATTTTGTCGAGTGAGTCAGGACCCAGCGACGCCTCCTCGGTAGATGCCTCGGTAGAGACAGTTGATGGAGTCCCGATGACGGCACCTGCAGCCCCTTCGGCGGGCACACCTGTAGGCCCGACGCGGGGAGAAGACACTGGTGTGAAGTGATCATCGCCTTCGTGCGTTGCTATGGAGAGTACGGCTGTTGATTGGACTGTGCTTTCATCGCCATCTCTGTTCTTTCCCTCAGCAGTGCTTCTGTCCATCTTGTTATCTTCGTCCAAGGCCCAAGGCGAATCTGAAAGGCTACTGTGTCCCATACTGGAAAAGGCTTGATAATGATCAGCCGAGGCTCCAGTACGCGGTTGCACTTCGTGAGAAGGAGACTGCTGGGCTGGAATGGTGCCGGCTATAGATGGTATGTTGATGATGGAGATGTTGTTGGTGTTGTTGATGGTGGAGAGGTTGCTTTGCAGCGGGGTGGAGCTAAGTGCTACTTCTTCTCTTTGTGAGTGGAAATAGTTGCCACCGGAAGCTGTAGTATTAAAGGAAGAAGTCCCAGAAGTCAATCGTGCACCCGTATTCCCCTCGCCACGACTGCCACCTGGAGAAAACTTGCTTTCCTCTTGGTGGACAGACAGAATGTCTGACGAAGGTGTCAAGATGCTTTGATCAAGGTGATAATGACTGTTAGATGGTTCGTTGCTTTGATTGTAAAAGCTAGGATTGGTTATGCTGTCAATATAAGTGTTGTCGTTTGATTGTGAGTGGTGATTGTACAAGTATTCGAATTCCTTGCCGAGTTGTGATTGTGACGGGGAAGAATGAGCGCCTGATTGCGTTGTCAAGTCAACGCTGCGACTTCCTTTTGGAACCGTCATGATGGTTTCCGAACTCGACACCGGTCTGTCATCGTCCGTTCTCACGATTGAAACACTTGTTCCGGTTGTTGCGGCAGGTACCGTGTTGCTAGCATGGCTAATGTCGAGGCCTCCATGTGAAGGAAATACAGAGGCAAAGCCGCTCATCTTTTGGTCATGGTCACCAATTGATGTATCGCCTATGCCATCTTGCACCTGCCACGCGGCGATGCCTCCGTCGTTTCCGTTCGCCATTGGAGTGACACCCGCAAAAATAATGAGAAACCGCGAACTGAATTCTCACCGCTTGCTACTGGTGTCACTCCGGCGCTGGTGCTTCCACCCTTTGTGTCGAATAGTCTACAACTACGTTAATGGACCACTCTCTAATCTAGTTGGTTAGGTTTGTCTACGATAAGCTACTAATAGCTAGTGTGTTGTTGTTGTTGTCGTCGCGCTGTGGACTAGCTAGCGGCAATGATGATGCTTAAAAGTTAAACCAGCCGGCGACAACTTTGCTTGGTGAAAAAGCAGAATTTGTCCTTTTCTCTGGTTGGTTGGTGAGTCCGACCTTGTCTGACTGGTTGGTGGAAGTTGAAAAACGGAAAACCGATTGCCACGTCTCTGACTCACCAACGAACGTTGGGCGTCGGAATGTTATATTCATGACTAAAGAAAACATTAACTACACTTTATCAAAGTGATTCTATTTACGGGTGCCAAGGTTGAATGTTTTACGGAAGTGTGATATTTATGTACTGCCGAAGAGTTAGTAGATCTCTTTGACAAGAATTCTGCGAAAAGTGAAAAGGTTGTCCCTCACAATTTGTCAACATTCATTGCCTTCCAGTGCCCCACAACCACCTAATGATCCTGGAAATGCTCTGATGTTCCCTCAACATCACTAACAGACTAAAATTTAGAATAAAAACTGGCACATCTGATGGTAGAACAATGACCGAATCTGAAATTGTGATTCAAAATGGGCCCACAACAAGCCAAAGTTTTGACATGTTTCCAAATGACAAAGGTGAGCCACAAAATCACAAACATTGCTATTGAAGCAACTTTCAGAAGATGTGTGATTTTGGTTATCAAAGTGAACTGTGTCGAGATGGCTAGCAAGGTTCTCTTGGCCCCCCAGACCAATCCACATTTTTGAGACACTTGAAGCAAAAAAATTTGAAATGTCAATCGTTGCTCTGCTCAAATGTCACCAAAAATTTTGGTGACATCTGAGCCTCAATTTTCCTCTTGCAAATCTTTTTCAACAGTGGCCCAGCTTGATCTGTGAGGGTGCGGCTACAACAATGTCGCGTGAATGCTGCATGGTGCTGAGGAGTGGCACAGTGCAGTTTTTTGGTCTAAATGTTTGTCTGCATCTGATGTTGATGAGTTGTTGTGTGCATCTCCAACTAAATGCAGTGGCATTAGAAATGTTGCATAACGACATGAGCTATTGCAAGTTGAATTGAAATTGGGTTCACATTTTAGACATGTTTTTAAGACAACAAGAACATGTTGAATGCCGGCATGAATTGCAATGATCAAACATTTCAGAATCATAACAAATTTGATCAAATGAAGACCAGAAGACACACTGCTAACAAGATTGACATTAAACTTAGCAGTTCAGTTAACCTTCTCTAAGTTGAACAACGAAGGTTTACCAGAAATATTTTTTTCTTCTTCTGATGGCAGCTGCGTCTGTGTGTTGCCCCATGATCTTGTAGCAAAATCAACAGAACATGTCACAGAGGTTTAATGCAGTTAGACAATTTTTGTTGTCTTGTTCCTTTGTCAACTGAATGTCTTTCTATCTCTGTTAAGGGCAGTGTGGATTGCATGTTTTCAGATGAAGGTGTTCAGCAGTCTTCAACAAGCAGAGTCTGATTGTGTGTTCAATGTCCAAGCACCCTCGCAAGGCACTCAATGCAAGAGTGACGAACAACTTTTGAATTTAGGAAGATCAATTTGCCTTTCCGTTACAAGCATTAACTTTTTTATCACTCGCACAATTAAAGACCAATGCACTTGATCTGTTGTGGTGAAATCTTGAGAATAGGCGATTCTTGAGAATAGACCAACGGATCTTGAGGATGGTTATGATGACTAACAGTTTGGCTAATTTTCTCAATGGTGAAAATTGATCTAATAGATACTCAATTAAGCCCCTAATGGCTCTTTGTTCTTAGCTACTGGCTGTCAGAGAAGTAAGCTTGGTTTTCAAGGCACTTAATTTTCTTTTCCATGGCCTTCTCAAGATTCGGCTTTACTCTTGAGACTGAGGCTGGGGATTCTCAAGATTCGTCACAATATCATTCTCAAGATTCGTCAAAACAGATCGATCCCATCGCTCTGCCATGCTTTTCTACCGCACTAAACTAGAAAAATATCCTGTGTTCACGTTGCCATAGCCATGGGCTCAAATCCCCTAATAAACAGGACAATGTGACCGGAACTTACCCAAGTCTTTCCCAGGGTCTGTGGAACGTGC
>Ga0163148_10005460_pt1 | contig 12717 bp, 13 predicted proteins | sample OliLakLV19MP7P2_FD_148606 | JGI IMG/M metagenome (GOLD analysis project Ga0163148, IMG submission 148606) | Freshwater microbial mat bacterial communities from Lake Vanda, McMurdo Dry Valleys, Antarctica- Oligotrophic Lake LV.19.MP7.P2 | ecosystem: Environmental > Aquatic > Freshwater > Lake >... | reverse complement strand
GGCGGATACTTAGCTTTTGTCCGTGAGTATCTCGAAAACTGGGATATGAACCGGACTTTATACTAGCGCATGAGAGTAATCGGCGGGACAGCAAGAGGTACAAATCTTCGTGCTGTCCCAGGAAATACTACCCGCCCAATACTAGATCGAGTTAAAAAGCCTCTATTCGATATCCTAAGACCAAGAATTGCAAATACTGTTTTCCTAGATTTATTTGCTGGTAGCGGTGGAGTTGGAATAGAAGCTTTAAGCGAAGGAGCTTCTTTTTGTACTTTTAATGACCTCGAATCAGCCGCCGTTGCCACTATCAAAACAAATTTAAAAAATACTCATTTTGAAAGTAAAGCTGAAGTTTATAATATTGACGCTTTTCAATATCTAAAAAAAGCAAAAAAAAATTACGATATAATCTATATTGCTCCTCCTCAATACAAAGGCATTTGGCTTGAAGTATTAAAGACCTTAGCCGAGAGACCTCAACTTTTAAATGATGGAGGGCTTGTAATTGCTCAGATCGATCCAAAGGAATATGAAGAATTAAGTAGCAGCACCCTCTTTGAATTCGATCAGAGAAAATATGGCAAGACTTTGTTGGTGTTTTATAAAGGAAACAATTAACCACAGAGGACAACTACAGAGGACACATAGAAAAAACAGAAAGAATACAGAGAAAGATCTTCTCTATCTAAAAGACCACTTTCATGCCCTAAAAATTGTTAGACCGGAATTTTATAGTACTTTTCGGCAAGGACTTTTGAAATTCACTATAGTTAGGTTTTTGCGAATTATCTAAAAACTAACAATCCACTCATTAAATCAATATCAATCGAAGGTATTTAATACCTCCGTTAACCAAACAACGGAGAAGATATGATTGATACTATTAGTTCAATGTTACTTACAGCCTGCATAATCGAAGATACCACTCGTATTAACCTAAAAGACGGTCGGACATTTGAGGGAGTTGTTTCAATCTACAATCAAAGTAATGAACAGATAGTTCTAACTGCAATAGATACTGATGAGTGTCTACCTTTTGAAATCCACGAGATTGAAGGGATTCAGATTATTAGCAATCGAAGTAACGATTGGTCGCTATAATATTTCCCTCCCCTTTTTGCATATATTTTTCTAAGGCGCAGGTATCGTAAGTCCAAAAAATAACTTTCCGATCGATGCAAAAAGGGAAGGATTAAACAGATCCAACTACAAACAAAACATTGTCCACGGCCTGACTTTTAAGAAAGCTATTTAGTCGTTTAATAATCAGCTCTTTATGAAACACTAACTCTTGTGACCAAGTAGAATCTGTAACTCTGATTACTAATGTCTTATTTTTCAAACTTTCAGGCTTAGTTCTTTTAGCGATATCATCCCCAACAATAGCTCTCCAGTGAAGAACAAATTGATATTTGGAAAGTTCTTCTTTAATACCAAACTTTCGAAATGCCGACTCTAAGATCCCCTGCACTGCTTCAGGCAACCGAGTTCTTTCAAACCTTTCCGGTGGAGGTCTGCGAAGTTTAAATGCTGAATTAATGTCTCGCATTTTCTTCATCCTCAAAAAAATAAATTTTTTCATTCGGACGAGCCATGCCAAGATGTTGGCGAGCTGCTTTCTCTAATGCTCGATCACTAGTCTCAAGTTCAAAAACTTCCTTTTTCATCTGCTCAACGTAAGCAGCCCGTTCTTCATTCCGAGATTTTTGCTTACTGAATGTTTCTCTAAGTGCGGTCAAGTGGGGATAACCGTCTTCTCCAACAATAGACATGATGGTGAGAACTAAAAAAAATAAAATTAGTAGTAGCGGAATAACTCCCTTCATATTTAAAGAGATTATAGACTAACTAATCACAAAGGGAACCATAAAGTATTCGGAAATTACTTATTGGGATAATTATAGTATGTCCAAAAAGAACTTTCCGAAAGAAAATCTTTATTTGGACTTACGATCCCCCGGAGGGATGATAAATAGTTATCCCAACTAAATGTTTTAAGTAAACCGAAGGTTTTCAACAGAAAAGTATTCGGAAATTACTTATTGGGATAACTACTTATTGGGATAACTATAGTACTTTAGTAATGAAATAGAACATTTTGATTATCTTGTTAAGTGGTGAACTGTTTTGACTTTTCACACCTCTTTCTGTTTATATCCTTAAGTAGTATTTAATATTTTTCAATAGATCTTCGGAGGATCCTCAAATGACAACTTCAAGTCTGATAAAAGACATCCGAGCACTCCAAATTTTGGATTCTAGAGGAAATCCCACAGTCTATGCACAAGTTATTCTTGAAGATGGAACTACAGGCTCGGCAATGGTGCCCTCTGGAGCTTCTACTGGTGAACACGAAGCTCACGAATTAAGAGATGGAGGTAGTAAATATTTAGGTAAGGGTGTTACTCAGGCCGTAAACAATATCACATCTAAAATATTACCAGCCCTTAAAGGCAAAGATTCCATGGATCTAGCAGCCATTGATCATGAAATGATCCATCTTGATGGAACTATCAATAAAAGTAATTTAGGTGCAAATGCTATTTTAGGAGTGAGTCTTGCTACTGCTCATGCCGCAGCAAATTTAAAAAAAATACCGCTCTTTCTCCATTTAGGTGGAAAGAATGCAACCCTTTTACCAGTACCTCTTGTGAATGTAATTAATGGAGGAGCACATGCAGATAATTCCTTAGACTTTCAAGAATTCATGCTAGTGCCTCACGGATTTTCTACTTTTTCAGAAACGCTACGAGCTTGTACAGAAGTATTCCATGCAATAAAGAAAAATCTTGTTAAAGGGAAATACTCAACAGGTCTTGGAGATGAAGGCGGATTTGCCCCCAATTTTAAATCTTTTGATGAAGCCTTAGATCAATTGATGAATGGCATAAAAGCTGCCGGATATGAGCCTGGACAACAAATTTCAATCGCCTTAGATGTTGCAGCTAGCGAATTCTATAACAAAGATACAAATTCTTATATTTTAAAGAAAAGTTCTGGGGATAAGTTATCAGCCAAAGATCTCATCTCTCTTTATTCAGATTGGTCTAAGAAATATCCACTTGTCAGTATTGAAGATGGTCTTGATGAAAATGATTGGGCTGGCTGGAAGGAGCTGACTTTAGCATTAGGATCAAAGCTTCAACTTGTAGGAGATGATCTCTTTGTCACAAATAAAGAAATATTATCTCGGGGTATTAAAGAAAAAGTCGGCAATTCGGTACTTATTAAATTAAATCAGATTGGTTCAGTAACTGAAACTCTCGACACAATTAAGTTAGCCCATGAGAACGGATATACGACAGTAATCTCACATCGATCTGGTGAAACAGAAGATACAACAATTGCTGATTTAGCTGTTGCTGTAGGGGCTGGACAAATTAAAACTGGATCTGTTTGTCGCGGCGAAAGAACTGCCAAATATAACAGGCTTCTTTTAATAGAAAATTATTTAGGTAGCAGTGCTCAGATAAGAAATCCATTTAAAACATAATTCAATAAAGTGGAAATTTTTTTTGACTATGTTTTCTTTCAATATTTATGACAAATACTATTTACTTCCAAAGCATTTTAACCGGTTTAACATGTGCCTTAGCTTTCTATTTTCCTGAAACTATTTATTCCGTAGGCCTTGGCTGGATTAGCGCACTTTTACTTTGTCATATAACTAAGAAATCAGAAGGCTCGTATAAAATTATATACCTCTCTGGTGTAGTAGCACATATATTTGGATTTTATTGGCTTGTTAATACTATTTCCAACTTTGGTAATTTTCCTTATTGGGCTGCGATCCTAATCTATCTTTTATTTGCGCTAAGCAATTCTCTCTTTTTTCTTGTACTTCCACTTATATATAAATCCCTTCCCGCCACCTTAGATAATTTTTTTCTTAGAATCCCGATCGCCTGGTCAGTTGCTGAGTTTATTCCATTTAGAATTTTTCCTTGGCATTATGGTCATACGCAGTTAGCTTTTCTTCAATTTGTTCAAATCGCAGATATCGCTGGAGCAATCGCTGTCACATTTGTAATGTTTTGGATTGCTAGCTTACTTGAAGAATTAATAAGTAAAAGAAATTTTCGTTGGCAGATAATTTTTCCTTTGCTTATTTTAGTTACTACCTTAGTTTATGGAACAATACGTATTGAGCATTTTGAAAATCTTAATAACCCTGCTCAAAAAATCGCAGTAATTCAAGGAAATATTCCAATTCAGGAAAAACATAGCCAATCTCAATTTAAAGAAAATATTGATACCTATGTAAATCTAGGTAAAGCCTATGAAGATGAAAATACTTTAATCATTTGGCCAGAAACTATCATCATGGCTGCCTTGCCAACTAACATCACAAAATTAAAATCTCTGCCTTTTCTTTCTCCGATCCCAAAGTGGTTAATTGGTACACTCATGGTAGATGAAAACGGAGCTGTCTATAATAGTGCTTTAGCAATCTCGAATGGCTCAATGGCATTTGATGCTTATCATAAAATGATTCTTATGCCCTTTGGAGAATATGCTCCTTTTTCTAAAACATTTCCTTGGCTTTTAGAACTAGCTCATATGGAAGGCCAGTTAACTCCAGGAACAAATCTTAAAATTATTAATTATGAAACTGGAACAAATACTCCTCCTTTCAAGGTTGCACCTCTGATTTGCTATGAGGACTTGGTTGCGGCAATGGGCCGAAAGGCTACTTTGCTTGGAGCAAACGTCCTAGTGAATATAACTAACGATGCCTGGTTTGGTAACACTGCCGCTCCATACCAACACAACGGAATTGCAGCTTTTAGAGCACTTGAAAATAGACGCTTTCTGATTAGAGCAGCCAATACTGGATTAAGTTCAGTTATTGCCCCAACAGGCAAAACACTGTCTCAGACTAAGCCTTTTATGCAAGGAACCCTTGTAGCAGAAGTTCAACCAATAACTGAACTATCCCTTTACACAAAGACTATCGGAGATAGTCCTTGGTGGGGGCTCTCAATTCTCTCCGTTTTTTTTATCGTGTTCAGTTTTTTAAAAAAAGGGTCTGCTGCAAAGTCTAATCTTAATTTTTAACTGTGAGGAGATGGAGAAAAACTCGGAGTAAATTCTTCTCTGTGCTCTCAGTGTCCTCTGTGGTAAAAATCTTTAGTCTATCGAATTTAGCTTTGGAATCCGTAGTATGAAAATAAATTTTGTTAGTTTGCCTATTCTTCTCTCCATTCTTTGCATTGCAGGATGCAGCACACCAGAACCTGGTGCAGACAAAACCGTTATTAGTAGTACCATGGGTGCAGGTATCGGTGCTGGAGCTGGCGCAATTATCGGCAATCAAGTTGGAAATCTAGGCCAAGGTGCAGGTATCGGTGCTGGAGTAGGACTAATCTCAGGATTCACTAATGGCATAATGTTCGATAGTGTTGAGAAAAAAATGTTGGCCCAGAACAAGGAGCTTGGAATCTTAAAAGTTCAAAACAATGCAAATTCGGAACAACTTGCTCGGCTCCAATTCAAACTTGATAAAGCTTTAACAACTGATGTTTTTGGTGGCATGTATCAAGTATTCTTCGATGTAGATGTTACCGATCTTAAAGCTGGATCGGCAGCCAATCTTGAAACAATTTCAAATTCAATCAAAGCATCTCCATATGCCTATACAATTAATGTTGTTGGACATACAGATGACTCTGGAAATGTTGAATATAATGATCGGTTAGCGGAGAGTCGAGCTAGAAATATCTCTGCTACTCTTATTGCAAAAGGCATAAGTGCTGATCAAATCTCTGTTACTAGTTATGGTGCTCTCCGTCCGATCGCTTCTAATAATACCGAAGCTGGCAGACAGTTAAATAGAAGAGTTGATATTTTTATATCTCATTAAAATTTGCTCTTCTAAAATCAATTGCTATACTAATCGCAACTATCGTTATTGAATTGAATAGGCCTATATATGAGTCAAGACGCATTTATTATCGATCATGTTCGTACTCCTCGTGCTCGTCGTAAGGGAAAATTTCAAAGTGTTCATCCAGCTGATCTTCTTACCTATCCACTCAATGCCATTGTAAAAAGAAACAAAATTCAAGCAGACAAAATAGAAGATGTAATCATGGGATGTGTTACCCAAACTGATGAACAGGGCTGGTGCGTAGCTCGGGCCGCAATTTTGGCTGCTGGCTGGCCTTATACAATTTCTGGAACCACAGTTAATCGTTTATGTGGATCGGGTCAACAAGCAACAAACTTTGCTGCAATGGGGATTATGTCAGGCAGGCAAAATCTAGTTGTTGCAGGTGGGCTTGAGCACATGACTCGTGTGCCGATGTTTAGTGACTGTGGAGGTGAGACTAGCCCAATGCTAAAAAAACATTACCCTGATCTAGTTCATCAAGGTCTCTCAGCTGAAATATTAGCTGCTGAATATAAAATTTCTCGTACTGATTTAGATCAATTTGCCTACGAATCTCACATGAAGGCAAAGAATGCTCAAGCTGCTGGCAAATTTAAATGCAGCGTAATCCCTGTTAACTATCTTGATGATTCGGGAGCTGCGGCTACTTTGGAGGCAGATGATAACATTAGACCCGATACAACTGTTGAATCGCTCTCAAAATTAAAGACTGTATTTAAAGATGATGGTGTTATTACTGCCGGTAATGCCTCGGCGATTGTTGATGGAGCTGCTGCTATTTTATTAGCTAGTGAATCAAAAGCAAAAGAGTTCGGATTAAAGCCTCGTGCCCGAATTGTTGCCATGGCCAATATTGGCTCAGATCCAAAAATCATGCTTACAGGTCCAGTAGAAGCTTCAAAAATGGCTTTAAAACAAGCTGGATTAACTTCTGATAAAATTGATTTTTGGGAAATCAATGAGGCTTTTGCACCAGTTCCATTATTTACAATACGTGGCCTTGAAATCGATCCAGCTAAAGTTAATGTTAATGGTGGCGGAATATCTTTAGGACATCCACTTGGAGCAACCGGAGCTATGTTAATTGGAACAGCGATTGATGAGCTTGAGCACAGTAATAAGCAATACGCGCTTATTACCATGTGCATCGGTTTAGGGATGGGAATTGCAACGATCGTAGAGCGTGTCTAGTAATTATTTTTTTATTTCGATTGTTTTGATGTCATCAAAAGAAAAGCTAACAGAATATGTCTGATCAAGATTTAAAATACGCCCCCTGTGCTTTGGAAGTTGGAATAAAAATACTCCATCTACTCTTTTCCCATTTTTAAATACTATCGAGACCTCTGGATGATCTTTGGCTTCCAAAATAGCGCTCAGAATCTCCTCGGGCTGCTGTTGTTTTATTTTATTAAATTCCTTAATGGGAATCACAAAGTTAAGATCTGGGCTTAAGTCATCGGGAGAACTAAAAGCTCTATCTGCGCTTTCATGTCTTTGAAGCTTCCCAGATCCTAAGATAGTAACACGAGACCTCCTTGGAACCCCTTTGAACTTCATTGTCGGGGGATCATGCTTAGCTTCACTAGATTGCTCGGGTATCGGTAATGAACTTTCTGCTAAATTAGGAACGCTGCCATTTGCAATCATGTTAAGGGATTTAATTTCTGAAGCTTTTAATTCTATTGATTGACCATCTTCTTTGATTATTTTTATAATTGGCCCAGCATCAAGAAATGCTGCACCTCCTTTGTGTTCTTCAGAGGTTGTTGTTGAAATTTGAAAAATAGCTTTAGGATTCTCTTTAATAGTTTGACGAAATCCTGCAACCCTGAGGCTGGAATCTTGTAAGGCTGTTAATGGAATTTGATCAAACATGGAGGAGTCAGAAAGAGGCGTTCCTTCTAATGAATCTCCTTCTATAGAAGTAACTAGAATGTTCATGAAATTAAAAAGTAATTAAAATGGATAGGTACCTTACTTTAAAATCAGAGCCTAAACTAGTACATTGGGATTTATTCCTTGACTATCAAGGAGTACAATTTACCCTTTAAAATCAACAGTTTCATTAGGTAAGCTTGAAATCGATGGAGGAACTGCAATCTTTGGATACCTCCTAGTCCATAAAAAAACTAACATGCCCAAAAAGAAAATAGCCATGATTCCTTTTAAAAAATAACTCAAACTAGAATACAAAGTGCTGAGTGAGCTAAGTGAGATCAACAAAGTAGCCAAAATTCTAGATTTTAGTGAGATCGATCTACTAGTTCTCCAATCACTGATTGATTTTCCAAATAACTTTGAATTTTCAATTCGCGCTTGAATTTCGGGGGAAGATTTTGCAAAGCAAAAGCAGGCCAATAATGCAAATGGGGTGCTGGGCAAAATAGGCAATGGTATGCCTATCAAGGCAAGCGCAATTGAAGTGTAGCCGATACTTAGAAAAAAAAACTTATTCATTATTTCGAACTTATATTAACTTAAATCGTCTGCAACTTCTTGCTCCGAGCCCTTTGAATCTTTGCGACTAATCAAAACTACTATTTCTCCCTTTAATCCGGCTCTTTTTTTAATATTTTCATAAAGATCTTTAGCCAAGCCTCTGAGAGTTTCCTCATAGGTCTTGGTTAATTCTCGAACAATTACCACCTCCCGATCAGGAGCTTTTTCTGCAAGTTCTTGAAGTAATTTTTCTATCTTGTGAGTTGACTCGTAAACTATTGAAGTACAGTTGGATCCTAAAATCACATCAATTCTTCGTGAACGCTTAGCTCCCTTTGGAGGTAAAAATCCTTCAAAAATAAATCTATCTGTTGGCAATCCAGAGATAGAAAGTGCACCAATGGCTGCACAAGCTCCTGGCACAGAGGAAACTCGTATCCCCTCTTCCTGGCAAGCTCTAACGATTCGGTAACCTGGATCTGAAATACAAGGAGTTCCGGCATCTGAAACTAAAGCAATGGAATCTCCATTTTTTAAGAGTTTTATAATTTCTTGAACCCGATTTTTTTCATTATGATCATGATAACTAATTAATTTATTCTTCATACCAAGCTCGGAAAGAAGAATTCCTGTTCTTCTAGTATCCTCACATATTACTGCTGAGACGGAGGAAAGAATTTCCTTGGCTCTTGCTGAGAAATCGCCACGATTACCTATGGGAGTGGCTACTACATATAATGAGGCTGGCACGGTCTGATTCATTGGCTTTTATTGATACCATCACAGAAGGAGGGGGGCTACTTTCCGCTCCTTTTCTTAGATAAAGAGTATAAAAGGAGTATAAAAGGAGCGGGGCTACTTTATAGATACTTTATATACTCTATAGAAAAACAGTCATAACACCTCTAATTTATTTGATTTAAGTTACTTATATCAAAATATCTTGATATATTCATATAAATAATCGATAATGTCTATGTGGATGTCACCCAAGTTTATAAAGCCATGTCAGATGAAACTCGCTTGAGGATCCTGCATGCCCTTAATCTTTGCAGCCTTAACGTCCAAGAACTTCAAAAAGTAATTGGTGTTGGTCAGTCCAACATTAGCCATCACTTAAAGATCCTTGAAAATGCTGGAATCCTTAAACACAAAAGTGAAGGCACTGCCAATTTTTATCATCTACCTCAAAATGAAGATTCCCTCGCTTCAAATGTAACTTCTGGTTTCATTTCAATTGTTGGATCTAATCTTAATGGACTAACTAAGATTCTTCTCCGAGATAAAGAATCTGTAAATAATTTAATTGAGAAAAGAAGAGAAGCTGCCCGAGCTTATTTTGATAGCGTAGCTCCTAAATGGAAAGAAATTCGGGAAGAGATAGTAAATTCCCGTTCATATCTTAAAAACATCCAAGCTGAAATTTCTGACGATGGAACACTCCTTGAAATGGGATGCGGTTCAGGAATTCTCCTAGCTGAACTTTTACCGAGAAAAGGTGAAACTATTGGAGTTGATTACTCCCCTGCCATGCTCGAAGAAGCCAAGCAAAATCTCGCACTAAATAAAGTTGATTTAAGACTGGGCTACCTTGAGCACTTACCCGTGCCTGACTCATCAATAGATATCGCACTTTGTCATATGGTACTTCATCATTTAGATGATCCTAAAAATGCCTTGGCAGATTCACTCCGTGTCTTAAAGCCTTCTGGCAAACTCTTAGTAGTAGATCTCACCTCTCATGCAAATGAAAATATGAGGGAGCGGTATGCGGATCGTTGGCTTGGCTTTGACCCAAAAGATTTTAAAATATGGCTGGAAAGCTTACATTTTAAAAATATTGAAATTTCTATATTAGGAGAAAACAATAAAGTTTTTTTAATTAAAGGAATGAAAACATGAAAACTGATAATACTGATTTTAAAGTTAAAGATCTCTCTCTCGCCGATTGGGGTCGCAAAGAGATTGAGATTGCAGAAAAAGAAATGCCAGGTCTTATGGCACTGCGTTCAGAATTTGGAAAATCAAAACCTTTAAAAGGTGCTCGTATTGCTGGCTGTCTACATATGACAATTCAAACAGCAGTTCTCATCGAGACTCTCATTGAGCTTGGAGCAGAAGTTCGATGGTCAAGTTGTAATATTTTCTCAACTCAAGATCACGCTGCCTCAGCAATAGCTAAAGAAGGTATCCCAGTATTTGCTTGGAAAGGTGAAACACTTGAAGAATATGATTGGTGTATTGAGCAATCAATTAAATTTGGTGACAAGGGTCCAAACATGATCTTGGATGATGGTGGGGATCTGACTGTTATGGTCCATGAAAAATACCCTCACTTGCTAAAAGATATTTTTGGAATTTCTGAAGAAACAACAACCGGAGTTCACCGTCTTTACGTTATGATGGAACAAGCCAAACTTAAAGTTCCTGCCTTTAACGTCAATGACTCAGTAACAAAATCAAAATTCGATAATTTATATGGTTGTCGCGAATCTCTGGCTGACGGAATCAAGCGTGCAACTGACGTTATGATTGCAGGCAAAGTTGTTTGTATAGCAGGATATGGAGATGTGGGTAAAGGTTGCTCTCGTTCCATGCGCGGATTCGGTGCTCGCGTATTGATTACTGAAATCGACCCAATCTGTGCACTTCAAGCCGCTATGGAGGGCTTTGAAGTAGTTACGATGGAAGATGCCGCCCCAATTGCAAATATATTTGTTACAGCTACCGGAAATACTAACGTACTAAATCAAAAACATTTCATGAAGATGAAAGATGAAGCTATTCTTTGCAACATCGGTCATTTTGATAATGAAATTGATGTTAGTTGGTTAGAAAAAAATAAAGAGATAAAAGAGATTAACATTAAGCCTCAAGTTGATAAATTTATCCTTCCTGATGGTAGAGCTTTGGTATTACTTGCACGGGGAAGACTTGTAAATCTTGGTTGTGCTAATGGTCATCCGAGTTTCGTAATGTCTAACTCATTTACAAATCAAGTACTTGCTCAAATAGAATTATTTACTAAGAAGGGTGAATACAAAGTTGGAGTTTATACTTTACCAAAAGCACTTGATGAAAAAGTTGCGCGACTGCACTTAGAAAAACTTGGCGTACGTCTAACAACTCTATCTAAAGAGCAAGCTGACTATCTTGGCCTTAAAGTTGAGGGTCCTTATAAACCCGAGCATTATAGATACTAATTAGAGTTTTTTAGCTAGTCATGACTGATAGTTACCTACCGGCATGACTAGCTCATTTCGATCCATCCTTATCCAATCTTTCTCATCTTATATTTAAAACCTGAGTTTCACTTAAGAAGCGTAGCGAGAAAGCTGAGATGCTGAAAGATTTGAAAGAAAAAATAAAAATTGCTACGAAAATGTGTCTTTGTCACATTGAGAAGCAATTTTTACCTGAGCTTCGCTCTGGCTTGTTTTTTATTTCAAAGATTACAGTATATTAGCTTTTGCAGTAGCTTTTTTAAGCGAAACTCAGGTTTAAAGCTAACTAGTCATTGATAATGCGAAATCTAAAGTTATCTACATGGGCACTACTGTGCCTATCTTCCATAATTCTTTTTCGAAACGCTTGGATGGCGGATGACGCATACATCACACTTCGTACCGTCGATAATTTTATTAATGGATATGGACTACGTTGGAATATTTCAGAAAGAGTACAATCATTTACTAGTCCTCTATGGACACTACTTATCTCACTTTTTTATTTTATAACTCACGAAGAATATTTTACTACAATTCTCATATCAGTTGTTACTTCTCTTGCTGCAATTTATGTAATTTCAGCTCGCTCTACAGATATTGCTCAAAAAAGTCTTTTGATATTAATACTTCTTTCTTCCCCAGCATTCATATTCTATGGAGTTTCTGGACTTGAAAATCCAATTGCTTTTCTAACTCTTGCTTTATTCTTCAATGAATATTTCGGAAAAGGTAGATTAAAAATACTAACTCTCCTATTTTCATTGATTTTTTTAACAAGAATAGACCTGATAATTCTTACTATATTACCATTAGTTTATACTTTTTATAAAAACCGCGAAGAAGGAAGCTGGATTGTCTCTCTTCCGGGATTTATCCCAATAGCAATATGGATGATTTTCTCCGTAATTTATTACGGTTTCTTTTTACCAAATACAGCTTATGCCAAATTGCCCTTGGGAATCCCTCAAATAATTCTTAATCAAAATGGTTTAAATTATTATCTTCACTCATTAGATGCTGAGCCAATAACAATTTTCATTATCATTCTCTCTCTTTGTGCAGTATTTAGATTTAGAAATATAAAGATTCTAGCTTTAGTTTTTAGCATTCTGGCATATCTTTTTTATATCATTCACATTGGTGGTGATTTTATGT
>Ga0163148_10005457_pt1 | contig 12719 bp, 12 predicted proteins | sample OliLakLV19MP7P2_FD_148606 | JGI IMG/M metagenome (GOLD analysis project Ga0163148, IMG submission 148606) | Freshwater microbial mat bacterial communities from Lake Vanda, McMurdo Dry Valleys, Antarctica- Oligotrophic Lake LV.19.MP7.P2 | ecosystem: Environmental > Aquatic > Freshwater > Lake >... | reverse complement strand
TTCACCCCCAAGCATTGCTCCTGGCTCATAGGGCTTCGCCCCGCCAAGGGCGTACAGATTGAAATTTGGTTTGGTATCTTAATGCGCAAGTTACTCAAACGAGGCAATTTTCTCAGTCAAGCTGACTTAAAAACTCGGATTCTTGAATTCATCGACTATTTCAATCGCACGATGGCGAAACCCTTCAAGTGGACTTACAAGGGTAAGGCTCTAGCGGCATAAAAAGAGTTGTCGAACTTAAGCCCTAGACTACTAGATTGGTCGGTGGTCACTTTCTGTAAAGATGATTCTGAGCGCATTTTGGCAAGTACTGTTGATTTAGGAGAGGCAGGCAACGAGATCTCTTCTTTACACGGTAGTCTAACGGGAACCGTGGTGAAGACAGGGCAGCCTTTGTTAGTGGAAGATGCCACAGCCTGTACAGATTATGGCAATGCGCCAGAAGGGTATCGAGCGTATTTAGGAGTTCCCCTGCGGACTCCTGCGGGTGAAGTGATTGGTACTATTTGTTCGTTTCAGCATCAGCCGCGCCGCTTCACTGAGGCAGAAGTGCAACTGGCAGAATTGTTTGCCGAACGGGCAGCAACGGCAATTGATAACTACCACCTTTATCAGCAACAGCAGCAAGTCAACGACCAGCTTGAGGCAGAAATTAAAGACCGTCGTCATGCCCAAATCGCTCTGCAAGAAAGTGAAGAAAAGTTTCGTCAGCTTGCCGAGAATATTGAGCAAGTTTTTTGGATACGCAGACCTGATGGGCAGATCCTTTATCTCAGCCCTGCTTTTGAACAGGTGTGGGGACAATCTTGCTAACAGTGGCTTCACGATCGCAGCCTGTGGTCAGCCTCGATTCACCCCGACGATCGCAGCCGAATGCTAGAAGCCCAACGGCTTGGTCAGGGGAAAGTGGATGAAGAATATCGCATTGTTCGATCTGATGATTCGATTCGGCTGATTCGAGATCAGTCATTTCCGGTGCCGGATGGTTCAGGGAATATCTATCGCATTGCCGGGATTGCCGAGGACATTACCGAACGCAGACACGCCGAGCAGAAAATGGGAAAAGCGATCGCTGCTTTAGCAGAAGTGGGCGAATTAGCCGCGATGATTGTGCATGAAGTTCGCAATCCTCTAACTACGGTACTGATGGGATTAAATGCAATCAGATCGATAGAATTACCAGAATCAGTTCAAGAACGCCTTAACTTATCGCTAGAAGAAGCAGAACGCATTCGGAACCTGTTGAAGGAAATTTTGCTCTACGCCAAACCACAAGCGCTTCAGCCTTCTGAGCTAGAGATCAATGCATTCATTGGCGATACTCTGGAGAGCATTCGCATGATGCCTGCAATCAGTCGGAGAATTGACTTTCTACCAGCGCCCCATCCCGTCAGGGTTTTAGCCGACAAAGATAAGCTGAAGCAGGTGTTTATCAATTTAGTAGACAATGCCTGTCAAGCACTCTCTGCTGAAAGCGTTACGAACGCGGATGCAAAAATCACCTGGACTGTAGAACCCGATTTAATCACTAATTCGGTCTACATTCGGATACACAATGGCGGCAATCCAATTCCTCCTGAAACGCTGCCAAAGCTGATGAAACCTTTTTTCACTACAAAATCCTGTGGAACAGGGCTGGGGTTGGCAATTGTGAAACGCATTGTGGATGCCCATTCTGGAGAATTGATGATTACCTCCAATGAGGCTGAAGGAACCCAAGTCAGCATTAAATTTGCAATTTTGATTTAAGCCCTTGGTTCACAGAGCTTTATCGAGAAACGACATTAGCTGCTTCCTGTGCAGCCGCCAGCCCATTTGTAGATGCCGCCTCAGCTTTAGGGTAAGAACACTTCACAGTAATTTTAAGGCTACTTTGTGCTTTGCCACTGGCAATATAAGGCACTCCTGCATCGACGCTCAAATTCACGCCAAACTCTAACGTGACTTCATCAATATTGGCAACACCACAATTTTTGAATGCATTCATACAGTAGTAAGCATAGGTACGAATCGTATTCTGCATGAGCTGCATGGATTGTGCTGGATCGATCCGAGCAGGTTTAAAGGTTGGCAATCCTTTTTGTCCGGTGCGTCGTTGTTCTAGTGCTAATTCGGGAGAGATAGTTGGGCTATCGGTATTGTCTTGGGCTTCGATGTACAACATCATGCCATCATCAAGTTGCACAGGAATAAGCTGAGTCATGGTAGTTTCCTTTGAATTGTAGATGCGCCTTGAGTATTCCCTGAAGATATGAATGGTGATCAGGGGTAAAGCCCCTTATGGGAAAGGCATGGTGATGTATCCTGCGGAACTGGTATTGATTTTGGCGGCGCTCTTAGATTATGGAATTGGCGATCCCTGGGATTGGTGGCACCCGGTTCAAGTGATGGGCTGGCTGATTTCGCGCTATACACAACTGGCTTTGAAAGCGCTTAATTCACCGATCGCGCTGCGATTGGCTGGCGTTGGACTGGGAGTGGGATTAATCGTGGGCAGTGGTTTGATCGGCTGGCTGATTGTTGCTGGAGCAAAGCAGTTTCACCCTTTAGCGGGTTTGGCAACAGAGGTGATTTTGCTGGCAAGCTGTTTTGCCGGACGAAGCCTGAGAGATGCGGCAAATGAAGTGTTAGAGCCGTTGCAAGCAGGGAATTTGGCAGAAGCGCGATCGCGTTTAAGCCGCTATGTGGGGCGAGACACTGAGAATTTGTCTGAGCCAGAAGTGCTGCGCGCTGTGCTGGAAACTGTGACCGAAAATGCGACGGATGGGGTAATGGCTCCATTGTTTTATGCGATCGCGGGAGCCATGATTCCGGTGATCGGCAGTGTGCCTTTGGCATTGGGCTACAAAGCTGCTAGCACCCTCGATTCGATGGTGGGCTATCGCGATCTACCCTACACTCACCTGGGCTGGTTTAGCGCCAAACTGGATGATGGTTTAACCTGGATACCGTGCCGATTGGTGGTCTTGACTCTCTCCATTGTCTCTGGTAAGCCTCGCCGCGTTTGGCAGATTTGCTGGCGCGATGCCTCCAAAGATCTCAGCCCCAATTCTGGCTGGAGCGAGGCTGCCTATGCGGCTGCATTAGGCGTGCAAGTAGGCGGCACAAACTGGTATCGCGGCGTTGCCAAACAAAAGCCACTGTTGGGAGATGCGACAAGAGCGATCGCGCCAGACCAGATTTTTGCCGCACTCCATCTCACCCGCCAGTGTTTTGTGATGTGGCTAGCGATCGCCGTTTTAGCGCTCTGGCTAAGGTCGTGGTTGAACTGACCCACGCGCCCAACCGCTATAATGCGAGTTACTTTGAGGGAACGAGACAGGCAACTGTCGATCAGAAAGCTGACTCATGACAACTGTGATTGCAACACCGCTTAGTCAAATTAAGCTGTCACCTGATGGTGCCATGACCATCTCAGGGCTGACCTGGAAAATCTATCAGGCTCTGCTGCAAGAACTGGGAGAAGATCGCCCGACTCGAATTGCCTATGACCAAGGAATATTGGAAATCAGGATGCCGGGAGAGCTACACGAAATTGTCAATCGGTTGCTAGCAAAGATAATTACGCTGCTGGCGATGGAATTAAAGATTGAAGCAAATGACTTTGGTTCAGTGACGCTGAATCGTGAATCACTCGATCGCGGCATTGAACCCGATACGTGTTTCTACATCCAAAATGCAGCGAAAGGGCAGGGGATAGCAAGGACTGTCTCGGAAAACCTGCCTCCCGATCTGGCGCTGGAGGTGGATATCGCTAGCTCATCAGCCAGCAAGATGTCGCTTTATCAGGTAATCGGGGTGCCTGAAGTCTGGCTATACAGGCGGAATATCCTAAATATCCAGTTGCTTCAGGATGGGCAATATGGCGATGTTGCCAACAGTCGAGCTTTTCCAACAGTCAGCGTTGAACAGTTGAATCAGTGGATTGAAATGCGAAAAACTGAGACAGATTTGACAGTGTTGCGAGATGTTCAACGGTTTTGTAGGGAATACACGATCTAGAAGAGTGGAAATCGCCCCTTTGACCAAGCCACGCTGAAGGGCGATCAAGGAGATCGGACAATGCCTGTAAAATGAAGTGATATTGGGTTATTTAGACATCCAACACCATGATTTCATGCGCTTGCCTCGGAAATGGTGAGATCTAGAATCGGCTGATCGGTGAGGCAGCGCCAATAACAAGCAAATAGATCGGGTTCTTGGAGATTGATGCTGGCGATCGCGGGGGCTGCTGGAAACGGAATCAGCCGATCAAACTGAAGAGTTTCTCCATAAAAACCGAATTGCAGGAGATAAACCGCAGGGGGAGCCACCAGCGATCGCAGCAATCGCTGGGCTAAGTGATAGAGCGACTGCCGCTGCACATCCACTAAATGAATCGGTTGAAAATAACGGTGTGCGTTTAAATCAGAGCTAACCGCCCGTGGTTCACCTTCAACGCCAATCACTTCGGCATACAAAGGACCTTTGCCTGTCAGCACAATCGGCAACCAGCCATTGCCATCTCCAGTTTTATACTGCCACTGCGAAACTTGATGCCGCAGACCCTCCACATCTTGACAGGCTTGATAAACAGATTGGGCAGGAAACTGTAACCAGTCTGGCAGTGCCAAAGTCAAGGGGCAGAGAAGAGCGTTCCCTAGCCCAGCATTGCTGAACTGATTGGGTGTTAATGTGGCTGCGACTTGAACGTCCACTTGCCAAGATGGATTCTCTGAAGTGCTAGGGTAATGCGTTGTTGGATGCCTGATGGCTGTTTTCAGCGCAGCAATCATTTGTGTTGCCGCAGAAAAGCCTGAAGGCTGAGACGGATCTGAATCGACTAAAATCAAGACATTAGGCATTCCCAAAGCTCGGCATTACAATTCCTGGCTGAGGAAAGCTGGGTAGATCTAAATGAGTTTGGCGGCGGTTTCGCACTGCTAGCCGATAGCTAACACTCTGTAGTTCGGCGTGTAGTTGACGGTTTTCTCGCTGAATTTGAACAACTTTTTCTTTTACCGGGGCAAGCCGCTCTGCAAATTTTTGCCGATAGATTTTGGGCAGTTCTTCCACGACCTGTTCCAGCATCCGTGAGCGATCGCTCAATTCTTTTACAGACTCGCGAAGCTGGTAAATCTCACCATCGCGATCGCTAATTTGCCCCTGATAAAACGAAACCTGCTCTTCGACCCCCTTCAATTGCTCACGTAGGGCACGCACTTCTACCAAATGCCGCTCAGACCCTTCCGAACTTGGCATGAAAGCCGCATTCCCTTTCACCAAACGAAATAGTTCTTGGGAAAGCTGCTGCACCAGGCTGTCGCGCATTTGCAACTCTTCGCGTAGGCGAGCCACCTCTGCTTGAGGATCAATCACATTCACTCCACTAGATTCAGTCACAGCTTTATCGCTCCGTTATTAATGGCTTCAGAATAACTCGCCTAGTTTCTTAGAAGGGAAGCCAAGAAACAATCGACGCTATCATCAACTTTAGTTGCAGCTAATGTATCACTTGCAATGGCAATTGATACCTGATTCATCCGTTCTTTTCAATGAACCATTACAAAAAATTAACAGTTCAACCGTTGGAGAAGCATAAATTACCATAAAGCTGGCATTCTCAAGCAATTAAAAAGCCCTACGGCTCGAACATTCTCAAACGGTAGGGCAAATATTTTTTAAGAGTCAGTGCTATTCTTCTACTTCTTCAACGGCTTCTACTTTCGGAGCTTCTTGCCGCACTGTGAGATAACGAATTACATCTTCACTTAAACGCATCGCTTTCTCTAGAGGCGCAATTTCTTTACCACTGCCGTGATAGTTCATTTGAATGTAAACACCTTCTCGGTGGCGATTAATTTCGTATGCCAGACGACGCTTGCCGCGATGCTGGGTTTCGATAATTTCGGCTCCGTTGTCTTTCAAAATCGTTTGGTATTTCTCGATCGCTTGACCGACCGCTTCTTCACCCGCATCAGGGCGCAAGATATACATTGTTTCGTACAGTTGAGGCATGAAAATCTCCTTGTGGACTAGGCGGCTTCTGTAGGTGGACGTGGCTCAAAAACTATCACGCTGTATTTCATGGCAGGGTTCTAGTTTTCGCTAACCGTCTACTTACAAAGCAAGGATTTACAATCATATACCAATTTGGGATTTGTTATAAACACTTCGCAACCTTTGTAATCAAAAGCTTTAGGAGTCAACCTTGGGTGAAGCGCGTTTGGTGAGTTCTTGCTGAGCTTGAAGGGTGACCTGTTTGAGAGTTTGCAAATCGGGTGAAGCGTTTGGTTGAGTCGCATTCTCTGGCGCGCCTTCGTTTTTTAAGCCAGCGCTCTTTCCTTTTAACCACAGCAAATACTCGATGTTGCCCGCAGGACCGACCAGAGGCGACCAAGTTAAACCACAATATGCCCATTCCAATGATTCAGCCGCTTGCAGCACTTGCAAAATTGCATTTGCCTGATCGGTAGGGTCGCGCACTACACCATTTTTGCCGATGCGATCGCGCCCTACTTCAAACTGCGGCTTGACTAACAGCACCACTTCTCGCGGCGGTTGCAATAAGGAATAGAGCGCAGGCAGCACCTTGGTGATCGAAATAAACGACACATCAAGAACACCTAAATTTGCAATGGGGCGATCGCTGATATACAAATCCTCAGGCTTCAAATGCCGTAAATTAGTGCGTTCTAATAAAGTCACCCGTGGATCTTGGCGCACAGTCCAGGCAACTTGCCCATAGCCCACATCCACGCCATATACATGAGCGGCTCCCGCTTGCAGCAAACAATCGGTAAAGCCGCCTGTGGAAATACCGCCATCTAAACAAATGCGATCGCGAATGGAGAGTTGAAAGTGAGCGATCGCCTTCGCTAGCTTTTCCCCACCTCTAGAAACATAAGGCGGTTTTTGCCGAACTTCCACCCAGGCTAAGAGGTCAATTTCTGTTCCTGGCTTATCCACCACTTGTTGATTCACCTTCACCTCACCCGCCCGAATCACCCTCTGCGCTTGCTGCCGTGTCTCGCAGAGGTTTCGTTCTACTAAAAGCACATCTAGTCGTTGTTTGGGCATTGTTTGAAAGATGGCTGAAGTAGTAGATAGGTATTATCACTTATTTAGATTATGAAACATTCTGCTTAGAGGGTGTTTGAGAAGTCGGTCAAGCTGTAAAAAAACTGACTCCGTGTAAGCTGCGAAAAGCACACAGTACCAAGATGGCGATATGATTTAAAGCCTACCCTAGCACCCTGACTGGCGAGTAACAATGGCGCAAAGATCAGAAATGGCGCAAAGATTAGAACTTTGATTGTCGATTAAGTTTAAGTCAAGAGTCTCTAGACTTTTACGGAATAATGGCGATCGCGCTTTCATACGCTTCCATACGATAGGATTCAATCATGTCGGCTGTTGATTTTATTACTCCGTTGAATTTGTGGAGCTTGTGGGTGCCTCTGGTGCTATTTAGCTTCATTTTGGTTACCGCCGTGTGGTTTGTGCGGATCTCTCTTCGATAGGTCGCTGTGATTCATGACCGTTTCTTTAGCTGAGGATGCGATCGCGCTCTTGATCGATATGGCAGAACAAGGGGAAATTGACCCTTGGGATGTGAAAGTGATTGAGGTAATCGATCGCTTTCTCAATCAACTGCCAGCCGTTGTCAGTGGGCAAGAGCCTTATGAAAAGAGTCTGTCTTCTTCTGGACAGGCTTTTTTGTATGCGTCCATGCTGGTGTTGCTAAAAGCCGATAATCTGATCCAAGCCGACCCAGCGATCGATGAAGAAAGTAGCCCAGAAGATGAGGTGATGCTAGAAGATGCTGGTAATGGCTTGCCACCCCATTTAGAGCGCCGGATTCGTCGCCGTGCCGTTGCTCAACCCCCGCAGCGTCGCCGGGTTACGCTGACCGATTTAATTGAGCAGCTACGCACGATCGCTCAAGCTCTAGAAGATCCATCTCCTCGAAAGCGCTTTCAACGTCCAGCCGCTCAGTCTCGGTCGCAAGCGGTGCGCGCGATCGCCCAGCTTGCCCACCAAGAAAATCTGTCTGAAATGGCGGCAACTCTAGAGCAGTTTTTTGAGGATCACGCGACCTCACTGGCATCTCAAGGCTGGCTCGATTTTGAACTGCTGTTGGATCTCTGGGCGCAGGCTCAACCCGCCGCCAATCAACAGTCTGAGGATCAGCATCCACCCAGGCGCGATCGCGTCGGCATTTTTTGGGCGCTGTTGCTGCTCTCCGCTCAATCCAAAGTAGAGCTTTCTCAAGATGAGTTTTATCAAGACCTAAAAGTTCGCCCACTCACCTTAAATGCTGACATCCTCCCTGCGGATGAGTTAGCTTAGGTGGAAACTAGGGTATCTCCAGTTTTACCATGCTTCATTGATGAAGCGTTTAGGTAACTAGACGGTTAAAATCTAAAGGCTGAGGATTGAGAGGAGTATTATGAAAGCCATGATTTTGGCGGCGGGCAAAGGCACACGGGTTCGTCCGATTACCTACACGATTCCTAAGCCCATGATTCCGATCTTGCAAAAACCAGTCATGGAGTTTTTGTTAGAACTATTGCGGCAACATGGGTTTGATCAGATCATGGTGAATGTTAGCCATTTAGCCCATGAAATCGAAGGATATTTTCGGGATGGGCAGCGGTTTGGCGTACAAATTGCTTACTCATTTGAAGGCTACATTGACGAAAACGGTGAATTGCAGGGAAAAGCCATTGGATCGGCTGGAGGAATGCGCCGAATTCAAGATTTTTCTCCCTTTTTTGACGATACATTTGTGGTGCTGTGCGGCGATGCGCTGATTGACCTAGATTTGACAGCCGCCGTGAAATGGCATAGGGAAAAAGGATCGATCGCGACCATCATCACCAAAACCGTTGACCGCGAAGAAGTGTCTAGCTACGGGGTGGTGGTGACCGATGAAGACGGCAAAATCAAAGCTTTCCAAGAAAAGCCAAAGGTTGAGGATGCGCTTAGCACCAACATCAACACGGGTATTTACATTTTTGAACCCGAAGTGTTGAACTATATTCCATCCGGCGTAGAGTTTGACATTGGCGGTCAGTTGTTTCCAAAACTGGTAGAAATAGGTGCTCCTTTCTACGCCATTCCGATGGATTTTGAATGGGTCGATATTGGCAAAGTGCCTGATTATTGGCAGGCAATTCGTGGGGTGCTATCAGGGGAAGTGAAAAATGTGCAAATTCCTGGACGCGAAATTGCGCCTGGAATCTATGCAGGACTAAACGTTGCCGTTAATTTAGATAAAGTAAACATTCAAGGTCCAGTTTATATCGGTGGCATGACCCACATTGAAGATGGCGCAACGATTATTGGTCCGACGATGATTGGTCCCAACTGCTGGATTTGCAGTGGCGCGATCGTTAAGGACAGCGTAATTTTTGACTATTCTCGCCTGGGATCGGGGGTAAGGCTGGAGAATAAGTTGGTCTATGGTCGCTACTGTGTGGATAAAACGGGAGCCACGATTGATCTCCAGGCAGCATCATTGGACTGGCTAATTACCGATCGCCGCCAAGAGTTACCCTCTCAGCCGCCTCTAGAAGGGCAGGCGATCGCTGACTTGCTAAAAGCTGATAGCAAAATTATTGGCGTTTAACAATTCCTGATTCTTGCATTCATTCATTTAGTTTTTATTTGGCGTTTTCATTTTGCCGATACCAATTCACTTGAGCTTTTCAGCAGTGACCCAGATTGGTTTCGGCAATGAAATTGCAGGCAGTTTTGGCGCGATCGCCATTTAAGCGACGGCTATTCGTTGAGATGCCTTCCATCCCTCCATTGTGATCGTATGTAAAGAAAATAATAATTTTGTAAAAACGCTGAAAGGCTGATAAAAACTGAATCAGAAGCGATCATGACCGCGATCGCGCTTTTTGAATGGTGTACATTTTGTCTTCAATGCCGCTGTTGCTATTCATTCTCTAGCCCTATGCGATCGCACGTTATTTCCCCCACCATGCCTTCTATCCCTCAAGCCCACTCTCAGCATCTCATTCCCCCATTTGAGCGAATTCAATTTACGGGATTGTTTGTGCTGGCAACGGGGGTTGGCTGGTTTCTGATTGGGTTGATTCTGCGATCGGTGCAAGATCCAACCTTGGTCAACTATCCAGCCTTGGGCAATTATCTAGAAGGCAAAGGATTGCTGTCGGCGTTGGTCACTGGCTTGGTTTCAGGGCTAGTGGTGAGCGCAATGCAGTGGTTAGCGCTGCGGCGGTATCTACCCGACTGGCTGTGGATTTTAGCTGGGGCGACCGGCTATGTCTTACTGACAACCACTCTAGAATCTTGGTGGGGCTGGATCGGGCAGGCGATGATTTTGCCAGAGGTGATTGCCCTTGCCGAAAAAGCATCCCCGCAGACCATTGTGGTGTTAGCGGGGCTGATTCGCACCTTTTTGGCGGCGGTTTGCTCAATTTGGTTGGGGGTCGCGCAATGGCTACTGCTGCGGCAATATACTCGCTCAAGCCGCTGGTGGATATGGGTTCCGTCGATCGCGGTGATTTTTTCGGCGTTATTCTTTGGTGCCGGACTGGTATTGCTGTTGCTAAAGGTCAATTTTCCGTTAGATGTGAACGTGTTGGGGGCAGGAATTTTGGGCATGACCCAGGCGATCGCGCTCTGTGCTTTGCATCGTCGTAGCAACAGCGCTAGCTCTCTACCTACAACCTTCATAACCGCTCCAGAAATTGTGAATTATAACCAGGTAAACCGTTTAGGAAAACGACTGCACCAGCACTTAAACGATGCTTGGACGAGTGAACATTTGAATCAAGATGCCCTCAATTATTCGGTGGCAGTGACCGAAACAGGCGCGATCGCAACCTACAAACCGATCAATCAGGCTGCGATTGACCAGGTGCAGCAAACTCCGCTACCCAAATTAGTCATTCCTGAGGTGTTGAACCCAGAAAGCGGTATTGCCCCACCCTTGGCACAGTTTGATGTCACCTTTTTACCGTCAGGTAAGCTACAAGTTCGTCCTTGGAATGGAGTGCCGCTACTCTGGATCACAGCGGGAATGTTGATAGTGATCTTGGCAGTTAGCGCACTTACTGCTTACCTCAATCCCTCGCTAATTGATGTCAATTAAAAGCAGTCATTGCGCTTTTTACTGCCTGCAAAAATTCTTTTCACCCGAAACCTGAAACCCGCTTCACTGCATGAAAAACCGAATTATTCTGATGGGTGTCGCGCTGCTTTTAGCATTCATCTGGCATAGTGGGGGATATCCTCCCATGTCGCAAGCTATGACGATCGCACAGCCATTTGCTTATCCCAACAGCGCCCAAATCAACCAGGTGGATGACTACCACGGCACCCAGGTTGCCGACCCATACCGCTGGCTCGAAAACCCTGACTCGCCTGAAAGCCGTGCCTGGATTGAGGCGCAAAATAAGCTGACGATGGGCTTTTTGGCAGATATTCCGGCACGCGATCGCCTCAAAGAGCGCCTGACCAAACTGTGGAACTACGAAAAATACAGCATTCCGTTTAAGCAGGGCGACGAGCAGCAAAACGACTCCGCCCAACGCTATTTTTACTTCAAAAACGACGGCTTACAGAACCAAAGCGTTCTCTACACGCTCAAAGCTTTAACCGACGAGCCAACCATGCTGCTTGATCCCAATACCCTTTCTGCCGATGGCACCGTGGCACTTGGGGGCTTATCTGTCAGCGAAAACGGCAAACTGCTTGCCTATGGCTTATCTACCTCTGGCTCTGACTGGCAAACCTGGAAAGTGCGTGACGTAGAAACAGGTCAAGATCTGCCCGACCAAATCAACTGGGTCAAATTTTCTGGCGCATCCTGGAGCCACGACCACACGGGCTTTTTCTACTCCCGCTATGACGAACCCAACAGCAAAACTCAACTGGAAGCTGTGAACTACTTCCAAAAGCTGTACTACCACCGCTTGGGAACAGCCCAGTCAGAAGATCTGCTGATTTACGATCGCCCCGATCACAAAGAATGGGGTTTTAGCGGCGGCGTGACTGAAGACGGGCGCTATTTGCTGATCTCTGTGTGGCTGGGCACCGATCCGCGTAATTTGGTATTTTACAAAGATCTCATGGTTCCCAATGCGCCTGTGGTGGAACTGATCAACACCTTTGAAGCCGAATATTCCCTGGTGGATAATGACGGCAGCACGTTTTGGTTTCGCACAGATTTAAATGCGCCTCGCGGTCGGGTGATTGCGATCGACTTGAGCAATCCTGCCAAAGAGGGCTGGCAAGAAATCATTCCCGAATCGGCGGAAACCCTCAGAATCGTAGGCTTGTTGAACAATCAATTCGTCGCCTCTTACCTAAAAGATGCCCGCAGTCAAATTCGCCTCTACGATTTGCAGGGTCAGCTAGTGCGAGAGGTAGACTTGCCGGGAATTGGCTCCGCTGGCGGCTTTGGCGGCAAACGACACGACACGGAAACTTTTTATAGCTTCACCAGCTTCACTACTCCGCCCACCATCTATCGCTACAACATGGTCACGGGTGAAAGCACTCCCTTTCGCCAACCCACCGTCGATTTCAAGCCCCAAGACTACGAAACCCGCCAAGTGTTCTATCCCAGTAAGGATGGCACCCCAGTGCCGATGTTTATCGTCCACAAAAAAGGACTAAAGCTAGATGGTAGCAATCCCACCTATCTATATGGCTACGGCGGCTTTGGCATCTCTCTCACGCCGAGCTTTTCCGTGAGT
>Ga0163148_10005456_pt1 | contig 12719 bp, 15 predicted proteins | sample OliLakLV19MP7P2_FD_148606 | JGI IMG/M metagenome (GOLD analysis project Ga0163148, IMG submission 148606) | Freshwater microbial mat bacterial communities from Lake Vanda, McMurdo Dry Valleys, Antarctica- Oligotrophic Lake LV.19.MP7.P2 | ecosystem: Environmental > Aquatic > Freshwater > Lake >... | reverse complement strand
ATCTTCAATCCAAGATAAAAACTTTACGTGCCACCACTTGCAATACTAAAGCAGCCTGATATCATAATAAGAAGATGAGCACCCAGAGCCATGATCATCAAATTTCAACTACGCTAGAGACATCCCCTATATCGGCTCCAGTTTTTTCTGTAATGGTTTGACGACATCATCAAGGAAATCTTTTCTGCTGTTCAGAAATTGACCGATCACGTCGTCGCCCGCGGGGCAGACCGACATGCAGTAAGCAGCTTTGTAATTCGGTCCGAACGAAAGGCTCTGCCACATCGAGGCGGATTCCGACGGCAAGACTTTTGCCTCATATCCTTTGCGGCTGCCGCTCTCCGCGATCGTCCCTACCCAATCAGAAAAGCCGCCCATGAATTCGCGATAGTTGTGAGTGTAGCAAGCTGAGAAGTCGAATTCACCGGTTGGTGCAATGGCGCCGACCGGGCAGGCTGCTACGCAGAGTTTGCAATCTATGCATGGATTGTAATCAATAGACTTGTCGTAGCGGCTTATGCGGGCGTTCGTGGCCACGGTGCCCAGCAATATAAAATTGCCAAACCGAGGGTGAATCACGTTTCTATTGATACCCATTTTTCCCAGACCCGCGGCTTCTGCAATTGTTTTATGCGAAACCACCCATATCTTGCCCGGGAAATTTTGCATCTCCATAGGAAATCCCATGGAAGGGTTAAGAGCCCTTATACCAAGGCGTTCCAGCCTCGTTACCAGCTGCCTGGCGACCTGATTGACATGGTCGCCCTGATTGTGGAATTCCAGATTTGCGATTGACCGAGCCGGGCTTCTGACTGGCTCACGATTCATCCGTACCACGAAGCTTATGAATGATTTTGCCCCCGGAAAAACCTTTTCAATTTCGCGTTTTTGATAAACCATAGAAGTTGCGTCCACATCTACAAAACCGGCGTCATCTGCGCCTAAGCTGATGACGAGTTGCTTAAGTTTTTCGTAGTCCAAGTTGCCGTCTTCAGATACTAAATCTCCGAACGTAGTTGGATAAATTTGGACGTGATGATCTAGTGGACTGTCGACATTGTTCATTGCCTGTCCCTTTTTCGGTGTTTTAGGTATTAGGAACCAATCGGTCCACAATAACCACATTAGCAGTTAGGAACCAATCGGTCAACAATTATTAATTGCGCCGAAGGTTTGAAACCCGAGTTCGATAGCACCGAGCCAGGCGTTCTGATGGTTTGAGCCTGGCGGGTGCAGTCTTTTGGACGATCCAGCGCACTTGGCAGGCTTGCTATATAATGCCTGAATGACGCGCCGAGATCGGACTCGAAACATCACCATGCAAGATCTTGGCGTTTTGCTCTAGAAGCGTCACAGTGCCTACTCCTCGAATAGCCATCGGGTCAATAATAAGATGAATACATTAAGCCATCCTATCCATCCGATCTTCAGGCAAAATGCCTTGCTGCTGGTCGCATTCATCGGGTTTTGGATAGGCGGTCACGTTCAACCCGGCCTTGACGCCATTGAAAACATCAGCGAGATCATGAGGTCCCATCCTAACGATGCTGAGTCTTACTTCTTACGCGCCGAGGCCAAGTCGGAACTCGGAGACTTAAAAGGCGCGATTGCGGACCTCAGTCGAGCGATCGAATGCGATACTAGTTACACAGATGCCTATTTTTGGCGCGCTGATGCGTTGGCGGCTCTCGGAAATTATCATGCGGCTCTAATTGACTACAACAGCGTTCTCAAGGCTAACGAATCCATTCATGCGACTCATGAAAGGATTGGAACGATTGAAGAGACACTGGGTGACACTGCAAGCGCATTAAATGAACTGGATCTTGCTGTATCATCGGATCCGACCTGTCCACGCGTGTTCGACAAACGCGGCGCGATCCTCGCGAGAATCGGTAAAACTCAGAGCGCTATGAGTGATTATAATCAGGCCATCAAACTCGATCCTAAATATTCTGGAACGCACCGTCGTCGTGGTTTCCTGAGACTTCGCATGGGAGATTACGGCGGCGCCGTACAAGATCTCGTGAAGCACGCATTTCTAAAGGACTGACGGTTTGTAGTCCGCCTTTGTAGACCTGTAGCATCTATCTCCTCGATAAGCACCTTCTAGGGTGCCGAACTGGCAATGCGATTCCATCGTGTGTCAGCAGATTTAGATTACTGAGTTTTCGTCCAGCTGATGCTCACAAGTGTTCCGTTGCTCTCTCGATGTTTTCTGCAGGTCAGGTAGATTGATTGCTTTCCTTGCTCTGCGGTCAGCATGTACATCTCGCCGCTCTTAGCGAACTCTGCGAGCGCTTTTGCTGATGGCACTCGGACTTTCCAATTGGCGCGTTTGCAGGCGGCGTTGTAGAAGTCGAAAACGGTTCTCGGTTGATCGCTTGTAACCAACGTCGCACCGGCGGACGGTTTTCCTTTTGTCGAGTGAGAAAAGCTTTTGCTAACCACATTGCTTGTATAAGCAGGCACCGGAAAATTTGTCGGCCAGGTCTCGGAGATTGCGACATGATATGTTTCGCTGAGCAGTTTGGTCAGTTTTTCCTTTGACTTATACGCTTCGACATTTTTCATGGTTTCCTGGCTGGCATTTTGATATGTTTGTGCCACCGCGGGTGATGCTGCAGAACCGATGATCATGCATAACAATAATTGTTTGCGCATGTTTTTGATCTCCTGGATGACTAGAGTAGGCTTGGAAATGCAATGCCCAGGGAATAAATTTCGGTCCAGCGTTTAACCCGCAGATTGCCTAAACATGAATTGTATCCGCTGCCTGGTGTCCAGTAGACATCCTTATCCCAGAGTCCCCAACCAATTGGAGTAGGCGGTAAGAGAATACACTTTGGAAGCGGTTTAGCGGAAACTTTATTGAGCAATACCGCGGGGCAATCGGCATCGTCGACCAATTTCATCTCAGTGCCATCAGGCTCTTCGCCTTGCTTGAGCAGCAGCCAAGGAGCTCTGATCAAAGCGAGATATTTCGGCATTATTTCTATAGTTTCGCCATCCGCAGAAAACATATAGAATTCTGTTTGTTCTGCCAACAAATAAAGAATTGTTAGCGGGTCGCTGAGGCTATCGTGCAATTCGTCAACTGATATGACTTTGCCTACTTTGCCTATCATCTCGTTGGCGCGGTTGACCAGATAAGCTTCGATCTTTTCATTGTCCTTATCAGGTAGACCGAAAATGATCTGGTCGAGATTGCGCGCGAGCACGTCACCACCGACTTCGACTTCACCTGCTTGCACATACATACAGAACGCACCTCCCAGTGGCATCTTTGGACCATTGTGCGTGTCCAATTGGTATTTGTATTCTTGCGGATCGCCGTACTCGACTTTAGTTTGCGGACCGACTGGAAAGAAATACCAGTGCGAATACATTTTGTCGAGTTTGATCCGCACAAATGAATGCGGTATCGACATTTTGAAAGTCTGACCAGGGTTGGTCAAAACCCAAGAAATTGCTTTTTGACCAGGTGCTTTGGAAGATTTCGCCACTGCAATTCCTTCGCCGGAAAACGCATTGGGAATGGGCTTTTCCCAATCAATAGGTTTTGCTTTAAGTGTGTTGGCAGCGAATTCTGTACCCGACACCATATGCGGTGTCTCATCATATACATACGGAATTTGCCAGAATGTTCGGTCTGCTAATTTGATCGGCGAGTAACCACTTAAGAACCAGAAATCTTTTGCAGCCGCGGGCACGTTTTTTCTCGAGGATTTCATAACCAGATTTGGCATCTGGAAGTTTGGTGGCATTGAATATTCAGGCGGAGCAACCGTCACATTACTCTCGCGCCCGCGCTCCAGCAGCGACGTTTGCCAGTTGTCTCCTTGCAGAGCTCTTGTTTTGGCATCAGTGCCGAGCATTCGAACTGAATTTTGGCCTGCCAATTCGTCGAAATATTTGTACCGGTCTGCCTTCTCATTGAGTTTGTCCGCCAGGCGATTGCTGATCGATTGGGCGCCTTCGAATGCTTTCTGTGCGTTGCTTTTTGCGGACCCACCGAATCCGTCTCGGTCTGCTGCTTCAGCGTTGATACCAATCTGCAGCGCTTTAGCCCAAACGCGATTTATACGGTGCATGTTGATCTCTTTTAGATCGGATATACCGCCTGTCAGACTGGCCAACAAATCTTCACCACTGGTGGTGTCATTGGCAACATCTATAAAGATGAGTTCATTCGGTGTCGGATAGATTGGAACGCTGACATTGTCTGCAACTTTTTTGCCGACGTTGAGCATGCCTGCATCCGTCGCGTTCTTGGTTTCGTTTTGTCCACCCATGTACATTGCAAGGGCAAAAAATGCCAGTCCGATTATCACTAAGACAACTGCGAGAACCGCTCCGAATGCGATGGATCCACGGGATCGTTTTTTCTTGAGGAAAATAATCATTGAGGTTTAATCTCCCAATTTGTTAACGAGCCACGATCGGTTCTGTGGCTTGTGCCATGAATACGTATTTTGAGCCTACTAGTGGAACCGGTATCGGCAGGCTGATTTCCATTTTTGTTTTGCACGAAACATTTTTCTTTGGATCATAATCGACGCTTTGCAGAATCAAGCTGGTGATAAAACCTGATGGTTTCTTTTCCTGAACTGCGTTTCTTGCCGCTGTGACCGCGCTATCCATGGTCGATTGACCGGCGGCAGCACGCGCTGCATTTTTGGCGGCCGCGTCATTCACTCCATTGGCCAGCACCATAACGATCAGATCGATCAACGCCATTGAAATTACTATCAGGATCGATCCCACGGCGACTGCCTGGATTAGCAATGATCCTCGTTTAGTCCTTCTCAAATTTTGCCTTTTATTCAGCATTGTCTGGATCCTCCATCGGTCGCTCTGAGACGACACTCAGCGGCACAGGAGAATTTAGCGCAGGAATTTTTAAAATCGGAAACGGAACGAACACAAACGGATTGCAGATAACATCGGTTTTGACGATTACATACTTTGCTGTTGTTGAGCCCGCGCCGCCGTCTACACCGTTTCTATAACTGACGCTAGTTTTGGGCCGCCCGGCGACGTTGACGAATTTTCCCAGACCACTTTGGTGCCACTGGTCAGGAATTCCCTTCATCACCAGTCCTTTAGTGTCTTTCGCTTGTTCGGATGGCACGAGGGACGCCTCGTGGACCTGGTTGTCGTTGAGCAGCTTCACCACACCGTATGCAAAACAGATGGATATAAGGTCGAGCAGCGGGAAAAAGAAGAGAATCAACATAACGAACAGCGCAGGAGCAAACTCGGCTATCTGAGCGCCGCGGCAAGTTCGCTCTCTCGACCCGTAAGGGGTGCCGAACCTCTTTGTTGATGGGCGCTTGTAGCTGCGAATCATGTTTATTAGACGTGAGAAAGTAGTACTAAAGTCAAAGTTTCCCTAGTATCGCACAGTATACTTGGATTGGCGGACTTAAAACGCCCGGATGAACAGTTAAGGACCAATGGATGAGCTCCGAAAAAGACCAGGAAACCTATAAACAGCCCAATTATGCCGACCATTTGAAACGTGTGAGGCAGGTGAAACGCACGCTGGATGTTAACTTCCCGGCGGCGAAACAGCCCGCCAACCAGGCTCCTGCTGAGGGTGACCATCACTCCCACGAATCAATCAAGGACCAAGCCGTATCTAGAAAAACCCGGCGACCGGCTGAGGATTATGAGATCGGTAAAGGTCTATTTGGTGCGGAGGCGCAGTCAGGGAGCGGCACGCCTGTTCCGGCGGAAAATCATCCGGCCAGTGCTGGGCAGCAATGGGTGCCACCAAAACCAGTTGCGAATATACCGGCAAAACCAGCAGAGAGTCCCGTTTTAGCAAAACCTGCTGAGCAAATGATTCCGAAACTGCCAGTGGAAGGTTCGTCGAAAGTTTTGTCGAATGACGAGCTCGCTTCGGCAGATAAAAAAAACAAGGGTCCAGTTGTTAGAAATGATTTTGGCAACTTTGACGGCGGGGCGCGAGCGCCCGGTTCGACGCAATTTTTCGCGAAGACGCTGCTGGATCACAATGCCATTCTTAAAGCTCAGGCACTGAGGCAGAAAGCCCGTGTGGAGCAAGAACTATCCAAAAGGCAACAAGCTCCGGTCAAAATTATCGAGCCGATAAAGGCACAGAAAGAGGTCCGTTCATGCCCGTTTTCATGGACTGAAGATTCTTCTACCGAACGCTTTAAGCATTGCAGCAAATGCCAAAGCACTGTCTATAACTTCAATGGGATGGAATTTTCTGAAGTAGAAAATTTGATTTTCACTCGTGAGAATATCAAAAAGTTTGTGCTCTTTAAGCGTCAGGACGGCAAGTTCATGACTTCTGATTGTCCTGTTGAGCAAAAGCGCAAGCAGCAGATCATCGGTATCGTCGCTGTATGTATTATTCTGGTCGCTTGTGTTGCGGGTGTTCTAATCATGATGCCGCCGGCACCTTCGCCAACCGTCAATAGTTGGAACGAGCCGGCTGCCCCTGCGCCGAACGTCGACAATGGTTGGGACGACCCGTCACCAGATGCGGTGTCATCCGGATCGGAGCACACAGACTCGAAACCGTCTGCCACTAAATCCAGTGGCACCTCGCAACATTATGAGGCCGGTGATGCTTTGCCGACAGTGCCAGCTACTGGTGTGAGTACAACCAGCCCGACGCAAAAGCCCGTCAATGAGTCTGAAGAGAAAGGCGATTTCTGGGAGTTCTCCGGACAGTAGCGCCATAATGGGATCCGTGAAACCGCATGTGGTGTCACCTGATTTCTATGTGGCGATATTTAATTAGTTTTGAAATTCAGCTTTGATGATTTCGGAGCGAGTGAGAGTTCGAATTCAACGGCTCAAGTGTTCGTCTGGCAGCGATTTATCCCCTGCTTCGGCATCCAGAGCTTCTATCCGATGTCGTTCAAGCTTCGGAACGCGCGGCAATAGCTTTTTGATTTCTGCAATCAATAACTCAGCGTCGAAGCTGGGCATGCTTATAAACGCATCCGCACCGAGCTGGCGGCCGGCTATCTCAACGTTGTGATTCAACTTGACTCCCACCGGTCCTGGTTCCAATGCCAGCATCATGAACATCGAGTCGTTGTGACTATCTTCGTTGCGCACGCGTTGTAGCAACTCGAACACCGACTCGTCTTGCAGGTATACAGCACAAACGATCACATCGGCGTGATCTTTGCCATCCAAAAACGCCATGGCCTCGCCAATAGATTGCGCTGCGATGACCGAATGTCCCGCATCCTTGCACGCCGCTTTCAGCAGGTCGGTGTATTCAACGGTGTCCATGATGAGGATGCGGAATGTGTCTTCAGGTGCAAGGACTGGCGTCGCCGGCTCCACTTTCGGTTCTTCAGGCATCACGATTGCTAACTCCTTGGAGTCTTCCAGAATTTTAAATAGATTATACGCGCTTGCCACCGTTTCGCGGGTATTCAGACTTCAATCTCCAGATTGTTTCGCTATAGTTTAGAGCTTGGTTCACCCAAAACGAAAACTGCACGACACCATTAATTAACAACGTTGCCATGCTCAGAGGAGTATGATGACCCCAAGTTGTATATACAGATATAAAAACTCCCGTAGTTGGCTGAAGCCACTGCCGGAGCGCATTTTGTGAGGATTTTTCAATGAACTGGGACGAAATTAAAGGCGATTGGAAAACTTTCGCTGGCAAAGCTAAAAGTCAATGGGGCAAGCTTACTGACGACGATTGGACACAAATCGATGGTAAGAGAGAAGAACTCTCCGGACGATTGCAGAAACAATACGGACACTCCAAAGAAGTAGCTGAAAAGAACATTGATGATTTCTTGAAGAGCATCAACAAGGAAGAATCGACCAAGTAAAGTAGTTACGGTCGAATCAACTAAAAGGTCTTCTCATTAAGGAGAAGACCTTTTTTTGCCAAGGACTAAACAACGCGCTGATACTGCCTGTGGTATCAGCGATGTAGTGACCTGAGGTGAGGACGCTCGACGTTTAACGGCATTGTAATTCGATCCTTTATGGCGAACTATTTTTTCTTCCCGAAGCTTTGCGCAGCCGCGGCAGCTGCCAAGCCACCAAGTATGTACAAGCCGATCGTCAACGCCGACTGCCGCGGCGTTTTTTGACTGGCGTCTTTGTTAAGTCCTAAAAATGGCGGTAGAGTCGCAGCGCCGAGACCGGCACCGACTCCAAGCGACAAGCCTTTACCTAAAGTGAGTATGCCGCGCTTGGAACCGACCTGGCTGTAATAGAAAGTGTTCAAACCGATGTCGCCGGCTAAAGCTAGATAATGAAGCGCTTTGCCTTTTGGCGCCTCTTTTCCGAGTACGGCGTAAATCTTTTCAATAGCTTGCTCACCAAGTCTGTCCATCTCCGGCGCGTCCGAGACGCGCTTGCGCAGCAGCTGGTGTGCGGCAGTCAGAGTGATGGCTCCGATTAATCCATTAAAAACAGAACGCAGCATGATGATCTCCTCAGGGAAGGTTTTGGATAGACCCGACTTCGTGGAAAAGGTTCCCTCGATTCTGCCACATTGACACCGTTTGGTAAATTACCTGAGGGTATTTCGTTATGTTCGCCCTGATTCGGAGGAGGCAAACCAGCCGAGGCTCTAAAAGCAGGCCGGCGATGGCAGTAGCGGCAAAAAACAATAGACAAACAGGACCTGTCGCCGAAATGAGGATCGTCTTCACCGGGGCAGGTCGATTCCAGACTTCTATGTTACAACGATAATTAATGGAGAATCGCTGGTTATCGGGAGACGTATGGAAAAGGTTAGGGGTGCGACCATGGATGTATTTTTGATTTTAGGCTTTATCGCTTTGTACTTCGCGTTGCAGTTGTGGATACTGCCAAGTTTTGGCATTCAGACTTGAATGAGCAGATCCTGCTCGGTCGAGCAGAAAAAGAGCAAAACTTCTATAGAGCAAAGAACTCCGTCAGAACGCGAGCATGATGCAGGGCGTTGAATGCATTGCAGTGTACAAGCTGAATTGGACAGCCCCAGAAAAGACTGACTTAACGCCCAGAAAATTCCCTTGAATATGGTACGGATTTACCACAGGCACCGTAAAGCTTCGTCCTTCAGGTCGGGAGAGATAAGGTGCTGAATGAAATTGTTCAGGAAGAACCAGAGGACTGCGAATATATCGCAGTCATGGCAGGTATTCTGATGTCAACGGTGGGGCGCACCGGGCTCGCTTGATACTGGGCTAAATTGCCCAGGAGCAAGAATCTCACGTCCTTCAGGACGGAGAGAACGTCAAATAGACAGCAGGCAGCACCACATGCGATATCACACAAGTCTATCAAAACCAGGAGGCTTTTCTGTGTATGATTTCCTGTGTGAAAACCGTTTATAGATCAGTCAATGATCCGTCGAGAGGTGTTTGATATAGGAGCAAGTTGCGGACTAGGACACATGCTTATGCTCAATTCGTCTGATTGAAACTGAGACAGAGGGTGCATTGAAGTTTCTTCTGCCAGCGTTCCGTTGGATTCAGGTAATCGTAAACTGAGAATCAATCCGAGCATATAAACGATTGCAACAGAGGCTGCAGCAAACGCATAGGAGCCACCGAAAACTCCTATCATGTGACCGCCTCCAACAGCAGCTGCCGCGGCAAGAATCCTACCAAAGCCAAAGGTGAATCCGGACGCCGAAGCTCTGTAGCAGAGCGCAAAGCTCTCAGGAATATAGACTACAAGAACTACAAACTGAACGATTCCAAAATAGCCGACAACGAAACACCAGGCAAGAAGCGCCAAACCATAGCTTTTTACTGTGAGGAACATGATTGTCGCGCTGAGCCAACATCCCAGAAATGATAATTGAAGCAATCGTGCTCTGCCCATTCTCGATAGCAACAATGGTGTCGTAAAACAACCCACGACATTTCCGATACTTACTAGTGTGGTGGCAACGCTACGTTCTTCCACCGCGGCGGTGCCGGTCAGTTGATTTATCCATGGCGAGATCCACGAGATACATCCCCACCAGCCGATGATGGCACAGGTGGCACAGGAAGCGGTAATCCAGAGTTTGCCACCATCTTTTCCTTTAAGCAGCGTCACTAGCGGAAGACTCGAAATGACAGAAGAAAAATTTCGAGGTTGCAATTTTCTCTGCTCTTCATCGATACGTTTTTGTTGTTCGAACGATTCTGACTCTTTTAGCGTTAGTCTGAAATACAGTGCGAAAAATGCCGGCACTAAACCTGCAACGAATAACCAGCGCCATCCATATGGTCCAAGAAGAGCATTAACAGCGGCACAACCCATGACACCAAAGCAGAAAGAACTTTCAACAGTTGCAATCGCCCAGATTCGGGACGCCTTATTTTTGAAAGCCTCTGATACCAAAACACAACCGAGTCCGATTTCTCCTCCGACTCCAACGCCGACGAAGAAACGATAACATGCCAGTTCTTGCCAAGAATGACTGAGTGCACACAAGCCCGTTGCGACGGCATATATGAGGATGGTGATCACCATAGTTTTTGCCCGACCAAATCGATCGGCCATCATGCCGAAACCAATGCCACCAACCGCCCAACCAAGCATGAATACTGCGATTACGAGAGATCCATACCAGCCGATTTCTGTATCATTCTTCGAATTTATCAACTCCGACATTGCCGGATACATCGCAATAAAAAAGATGGTGGCATCGAGAGCATCGAATGCTTCGCCGAGCCATGCTGCAATCAATGCTTGCCATTGACCTTGTTTTGAACCTTTATTGCTGTCATCGACAACTGGTTTTTGTGCCTTCGGATTTATGGTCTGATTCATTGGATTGACCTGACGAAACAAAATACGGTATCGAGTTTATTTGTGGCTGCAAGTATCAACAATGCCAGTAATACGAAAGAACACTGTGCGGATGCACCTTTACACGGATATTGAAAACATGATCGTGGCAAATTGACCAAATTTTTTCAGCACGGAAATTGAAGATGGTGATGAATCCCGGTTTTGCATAGGTTCGTATAAGGCTTATGAAAAGGGGAAGTGTTGATATTACAAACTAAAAAACTTTTCGAACAACGATCCGACTGTGTGAAAACTAGAACCAGAATCATGTGAATGCTCGGGTAGTTATTCCCTTAAAGTTAGACATAATTAGACAAGATTGCGATTTCCCTCAAGCGTGATTACGCTCTATGAGTCGAGGGGGGGCGATTTTGAAACTGAAATTTCTAAGTGTATTAATCTGCTTGCTAAGCCAGGCGTTTACCTCAGCTGTTGCGCATTCAGCAGAGGCTGCAGCAGTCCAATCTACTTCGAGCGGAGCTCTGACAAAGTACTGCCAATTTTTGCGCTCGAGAGTAAGACTGGCGTGGAAGATCATGCCAGGATTTGATCATCCTGTGGTAATTGATTTTGATGTGGACGCCGACGGAAAAATTCGGGGAATCGGTGCTGCCAGTTGCGACAAAAGCACCAGTGAGGCACGAGTTACTGCTGGTTTATTGGTTGCCTGGGTGAAGCAGATTGTTGCTCCGCCGTCAGGACCTTTGAGAATGCAAATTTCCCTGTGCAATCGAATCGAGAAGATTGATATTTGTGTGCGAGATGTCGATTGGTCTGCTTATGTACTGAAGTTGAATAAGTCGGTAATCAGGGCTTGGAGTCCGGCTGGATCAAACTCAGGACGGTATGCGGTTGTTCGTATTACGCTAAGTTGGGATGGACGGGTCGAACGAGTGTTGGTGTCTCATAGTTCAGGTTTTAAAGATTTTGATAAGTCCGTGACGGATGCTTTGAATGGGCCTGTTATTTTTGATCGGTTTCCAGATGGCGGGCCTGAGCGTAAGGATTTTGAGATTTACCTGGAAAGCGCCCACGAGCGGATAGCCTCCACCGCAGTGCTCCACTATAATGTATTTGGGTGCACCTTAGAGCGACTGTTAAATCACCCAGATCGGTCCTATTTATCTATACTAGTGAAGTGCCTTGTTTTTTGAGGGTTGCAGCATGACCGATCGAACTGAGCCAAGACCACCAGAACTTAACTCTAGGTGGTGTGGTGGAGCGCTAGCGGCGGTTCTCATGGTCATAATTGGCGGCATTATAACTTTTGCCGTGAGTATATTTGAGGCACCAATCAATTTCGGGAAAGCACCCACTTGAGTTGGCCACGGACTCTGCCAGGGCTGGCAGAAGTAATGTTGACAGGACGGGGAACGATTATGGCAATCGGACGGAAGCCCCTTTTACCGGTGAGCGCACCGAGATAGCTGTCTAGAAACTTGGCAATGGCATTGGCCCAAGAATCTCGAGTAACTCAGGACGGAGATATGAAGTCCAAAAATGTGATCGGATTGGCTGTGCTCGGCTGGTTTTTAACGCTTCTTTTGCTGGAAGAAAAACGACCACTGCGAACTTGCGTAGAAAAAAAATCCAGCCGCGTTATTCGCAATATGAGTATTGCTGGTGTTTCTGCAATATTGCTGCAGGTGATTGAATCACCTCTCACCGATTTGCTCAGTCATAAGGTTGCCAGAAAACGACTGGGCCTGCTCAACTTAGTTAGTCTGCCAAAAATTGTCGAAATTGTTGGATCAGTCGTTTTACTCGATTACTCTCTCTATCTCTGGCATGTCGGGGATGTCTCTAGCGTAGTTGAAATTTGATGATCATGGCTCTGGGTGCTCATCTTCTTATTATGATATCAGGCTGCTTTAGTATTGCAAGTGGTGGCACGTAAAGTTTTTATCTTGGATTGAAGA
>Ga0163148_10005446_pt1 | contig 12730 bp, 10 predicted proteins | sample OliLakLV19MP7P2_FD_148606 | JGI IMG/M metagenome (GOLD analysis project Ga0163148, IMG submission 148606) | Freshwater microbial mat bacterial communities from Lake Vanda, McMurdo Dry Valleys, Antarctica- Oligotrophic Lake LV.19.MP7.P2 | ecosystem: Environmental > Aquatic > Freshwater > Lake >... | reverse complement strand
TTTTTAACTTCAACAGCCCTGCAGTGGTTAAATGTATCAAACCTACCAGATTTTTTTCATATCCCTGAAAACTCTGAGTTAATTTATGAATATGTTGCCTTAAATGTTGACCCTGAAGAAGCAAGTAAACTCTTAGCAGGGTTTTCAAATATTGTTAACTTTTTAATTAACAATAAAAGAGCCTTGGCTGGAATTAGAAAGCATTTAAAAAATCTTGATGGCTATATTCAAGCTCCTAAACTAATAGCTCCAGTAATCGCCATCGAACCAAAAGTTAGACAAATTCAAACATTAGTTGAGGCTTGAATTTTGTCAGATGGCTCAAATAAACTACAATATTCACACTCATGACAATTTGGATATTCTATACTACCAAATTCAAGATTTCTTATTCTATCTACAATATCCTTTATTTTATTCTTAAGATCATCAAGTTGTTCTTGAGTAATAACAAAAGTTTCGCTTTTAAGATTCCCATTGACTGCAGGTTTTAGATACTGAACTTTAGATTCCGTTATTCTGTAATTGTTTATATTGTTAAAAGGTTTAAAATTCTTATCTAAGTCTCCAATTAACTTGTAAAACACTAATTGTCTAAAGGTATCTCCTGTAGCATTTTTATTTTCACCCATTATTTGTTTTTGGCTTTGTGGTTTGGATGTTTTGTAATCTACAACTCTGACCTCGCCAATTGATTTATCTATCCACTCTATTCTATCTATTTTCCCATTAAGTCTTACTGGTTTAGTATCATCCCCAAAGTCTAAAGCTACACCTTTATTATAAAAGCTATATTCTACATCTGCTGGCACTTCAAATTCTCCTTTATAAAAAGCAAAGTATCTTTCTAAAATTTCAAAGCCTTCTTCTTTTACAGTTTTAAAGTCTTGAGGGTCTAATAATTGTTTATTAATAGAAACCATAAACATTTGTACTAGAAAATCTAAATCTTTATTTATTCCTTTCATTTGATTTCTGGCGTACTGCTCTAAAGCGTAATGAATACCTGTTCCTAAAACTAAACTATTATTAGAAGACTGGGGTGCTTTTAGTAAATCTTCAAATTTAAATCTTAATGGACATGCAATGTATTTATTTAAAGCAGATGCACTCAAAGAATAATTATCAATAATCTGATTTAAATATTCCTGCTCTGTAAAGGAGTATGGAGATAAAGTATTGTATTTAAGTTTATTGAGTGCCGCTTCAGGATTAAATGTATTTTCAATATTAGTGGTAACTTCGATTAAAGCTTTATCTAATTCATTAATAAACACACTTGGTACTGTACTTCTAATTGAATTTCCTTGAGGATATTCCTTAGCGTATGTAATGTATAATTTTTCTTTTGCTCTAGTTAATGCTACAAAGAATAAACGTCTTTCATCTTCTAATTTATCTATTTTTAATGCCTCTGTGTCTTGCTCACCCGTTAAATTATAAATTTCCTCTGGTAAGGTAATTAAAGAGTTGACCTTTTTATTACCCCATTTTTTATCAATACATTTAATAATAAAAACATGTTTATATTCCAAGCCTTTAGATTTATGGGCTGTCATTAAATTAACTCCTTCCTTATTAACCGATACTTCACTTTCAGCAATACTTATAAAATTTTCTTCTAGAAGTTTTAAATCTAATAAGAATTCGCCTAGCGTTAATTCCTTATTGTTTAAGTTTATGGACTTTATATATTCAAAAAATGATTGTATGGAGTTTATATACTCCATATTTTTAGTCTTAAAGTAATAATCCAAATACCCAGTCTGATCCATTACTTTTTTAATAAACTGAGTAAATATATGTGTATTGGCGTCAGACTTATAGCCAATCATTAAGTCTGCAATGTTATATATTTTTTCCGGTTCTTCAAAATTATTTTCTTCAAGCTCTTTTATGTTAAGCATTAACTCCAGAATACTTGTTCTTTTATCGTGAGCTAGTTTAGTTAGCCTAAAACTATCCAATCTTGTTAAATTAAAAAAAGGATAGAAAATTATCTTAAAAAATATTGAATCTCTATCCTTATCTGTAAATTCAATTGCTTTTAATATATTTATTAATTGAATCACAGGTAATTGATCTAAGGAGTTCTTACCAGCAGCTAATTTAACTGGAATATTATTATTTATTAAATCCATTGCAATGTCTTCTCCATCAGCGTGCTCCTTATAGAATATTGCAATATCTGAGTATCTAACCCCATTAGCTTCTAGTTCATTTATTCTGTTTACTACAAATTTATTTTCGGCATCTTGATTATTAAATTCATAAACCTCAGTAGGGTAGTTAGGGATTGACAACCCAGCTTTTAAGTTTTTATTTAAACCTTCAATTAATTTATTTAGTCTGGCTTGATTATGGTCAACTAGCCTAGATGATAAGTCCAATATGTTTTGAGAGGATCTGTAGTTAGTAGTTAGACTAATTGTTTTTACATCTTCAAATTGATTTTTGAAAAAGAGAAGATTTTCTACATTGGCTCCTTGAAATCGGTATATTGCTTGGTCATCATCACCTACTGCAAAAATATTTGGTCTCGAATCAAATGAACCTAGAACCTTCAAGATTTCGTTTTGTGCCCCATTAGTATCTTGATATTCATCTACAAGAATATATAAGAACTTTTCCTGTAGAGATGCCAAAAGTTCATCGTCGGTTTTTAATTTATCAATTACAAATAAAATCATATCTTCGTAATCATAAAACCCTTCTTCTGTTAAAGCTTCAGTATATAATTTATATATTTCTGCTAGTTCTAAATTTTTGGTGTATTTGTTTACTTTTTCGGTCCATTTCCCTAATGATTTGCCAGTTTTTTTATTTAACTCTGGATTTGAATTTAAAGTTACTAGAGCTTCTTCACAAATCTGCTGTAACTCTTCGTATTTTTTGCCTTCTCTTTTTAGCGTTTGAATACTACTTAAAATACTATGCTGATAATAATATCTATCGCCAAAAGTAACCAAAGATGATTTCCCAGATTCTGCAACCTTATCGATAATGCTTCTTATGATTTTTATTTTATTCAAATCGTCTAATTGTTTTAATTCTTTTTTGAATAGGAATTTTTCTGGATTGGTTTGAATTACATCATTGCAAAAACCGTGGAATGTAAATATTTTTACGTATAAGGCATCATTTCCTATTAGACTAAGCAATCTATTTCTCATTGCGTTAACTCCGGAATCGGTAAAGGTTAAGCAAAGTATATTTTGCGAAGCTGCATCGGTTTTACTAAGAATATTTGCAATTCTGTAGCTAAGAACTTGAGTTTTGCCCGTTCCTGGACCTGCTATTACTAAAACAGGGCCATCAATTGTAGTAACAGCTTCCTGCTGGGAAGGGTTTAGTTTTTTGATCTCTTCGTCAGGATTTATTTTCATCTTTATAATTCTTTTTACTTCAAATTAGTTTAAATAATCTTACCACCTATATACCTATTTTTTGAAAACTAAAAAAGTAGCAAAAATGTTTTGGGGATAAAAAAGGAGTTGGAGCCTTAGTTTGTAATTCAACACTTTTTTCTCCCCAAACCCCTTAGTCAACATGTACTTGCAATATGGTTTTATATCTTACTTTGCTTCAAAAAACTTGTTACAATTACGTTATGTCTAAATTAGGTTTTTCAGGAAAAGAAGCGAGAGCCTTTTTTGCTTCACTAATAATAATGATCTTCGTAGGATTTGTTAATGGTGTCCCCTTTATATTTGGAGATGCTTACGGCTATTACCATGTAGGCGATACTGTAATTAAACAAGGAACTTATCCTGCAACTACTCAACCCGAATACTACCAATATACTGGTCACGCTGTAAATCAAACATCAAGCAGTTTTGTTACAGCATATAGCGTTGGTCAAAGCATTTTGTATTATCCTTTTTTAACTGCTGCTTCTCTGTTTAATAATGGAACAGTTTTTAACGATTACTATAAAGCATTTAATGGTCACTCATTTGCAGATGGAATGGCGATATTAACTGCAGCTATATTTTTTGCATATTTAGGATTAATCTTCTGTTATTTATTTTTAAAAGAAATTGGATTTAGCAAAAAAGTTTCTTTCTTTTCTACACTCGCAATAGGAGTTTCAGTTTATTTACTTTCATATACTTTTGAACAATCTGGCTACAGTCATGTGTACGAATTTTTTGCGTACTCTGCATTTTTATATTTCTTTATTAAATTCTTTTTTAGTAAACATTCAAGATATTTATATTGGGCTAGTGCTTTTGCAGGACTTTTAGTACTAATAAGAATATCCGACGCTATTTTAATACTTATACCCTTCTTATTTGTACTTTATAAAATTAGAAGTAAAAAAGTTGTAATAACAAGTATATTAATATTAGGATTTTTTGCTGCAATATTATTAATATATAATCAAGTCTCTTATGGAAATCCATTAACACTTGGGTATACAGTAAATGGGCAAAACGGATTTAGTCTAGGTTTTAACTTAATAAATTTATTGTTTAGCGATACTAGAGGGTTATTTGTATGGTCACCATTAGTATTGCTCGCTGTAATTGGTTTAATAATGTACTCAAGAAAATCTAAAGTTTCTACAGTCTTTTTTTTACTACCAGCTGTGTTATTAGTTGTAATGTATAACTTTTGGGGTAATTGGTGGGGAGGAGTTTCAACTGGCCAAAGATTTTTTATTGTACTAGCTCCTATTTTCGCATTAGGGGTAGCTTACCTTCATACAATTTTCAGGTTTAAATTTATTTTAAAACTTTTAATATTTATTCTAGTAACGTTCTCATTTACTACGGGAATCCTTTACAGATTAACTCCTGTATTAAAAATCTATTCTACATTTAGAACAGATGAACAATCGGTAACCAACCCTGTATTTGAAGATTATAGATTGTCAGATTTATATAGGTACCATGCAAGATTATTTAATAATAAAACAGGAACAACAGATTATATTAATAAGCTAAAAGAAGGTTTTAATGGTGGTAGAAGTATTGCATTGTTAGTTGTAGGACAAACTGACCCTTTAATTCGAATTGAAAAACTAAACGACTTAAAATACAGATTTCATTTTATTCCAAGTAACTTAAATAGGGACGACAATATTAATGTAATGATGTCGTTTACCTACAAAGACATAACAAGAGCATTCTTAATCACAGGCATGAGTTTTAAAAATTACTCCTCTACCGAAGTAACTTGTACAACAGCTGCAATTTGTACTGGAGATAATGTCGAATTTGTTGCTGCATTTGCCGATAAGGAAAAACAAAGCTTTGTAAGATTTTCAGATTTTATTAAGATTTCTGTTTATGGAGAAAATCAGAAGATTAATTACGTGAATTTGAAACTAAAGTGATTTGCAATTTAATTTTCTTAAGTGCTAAATAACATATGGAACAAATAGATAAACTTTACTATCAAAGATCGAAGCTTCAAGAAAAAGCTATAGCTCTTTCAGAAAAGTATTTACAGAAGAATATCTTAACAGCTCAAGATTGGAGTGCATTGGCTCACGAACTATATATGTTAATGTTACCAGTCGATGCTATAAATGCTTATTTAAAGGCAATTGATATAGCTCAAAAGTTTAAAGGCAAAGAAAGAAGAGCGCTTATAGTAATTTATGGTGATCTATCAGGTGTATATGAAGAAATTGAAGATTTTAATAAAGCATACGAGTATTTAGAGAAATCTTACTTAATAAGATGTGAGTTTTATGACAAAGAAAACTATTTTCTTAGATCTTCTAAGGAGAGACTAGTGAAATTAAAAAAGTTTATGGAATATACTCCCAATAAAGAATTAGAGGAAGAGTTAAAAGGGTTGATAGAAGATTTTAAAAAGAAGGATAAAGAAAATCAAAACCAAGCATCATAATTTAGTATTCTTACTTTACATTCGGCATTATATTCTCCTGCATTTCACACCACTTTTTAAGACTTTGAATTAAATTATTCAAATGATTAATTTCAATCACTCTAGATCTATCGCCAGAGTTACTATCCATTGCATGCGCACTCCAATTGCCTTCGCCATTAAAGTAAACAGCTAACACTCCTAAATCTATTGCTGGCATAATATCTGCCCTAAAGTTGTCCCCAACTATCAGTGCATTTGCTGGAGCAATCCCCATACTCTGTAATGCAGCTTCCCAATGCTCTCTGGATTTTTTAATATGAGGCTCTACTATAAATAATCTATTTAATTGTACAAATTGATTAATTCCAGCTTCTAACATTTTAAATTCCGTCCATTCTTGTGCAGCATTTGTAACAATTGCAATTTCTACTCCGGCTGCCTGTAAGGCATTTAACAATTCAAAAGCACCTTCTTTTAAGGGTATAGCTTTTTCGTATATTTCCAGCTGGATAGTTTTTAAGCTTTCTGCTTGTACGTTCTCATCAATTAAAGAGTATCTTTCACCAAATAATTGCATTACACAAGTCCAATGTGGGGTAGGATTTACATAGTGTATTTCGCGTGATTGCATTTTGAATTCATCCCAAGCCCTCTCAATTTCTGCATAATCTACTCCAGTAAGTTCGCTAAACCTAGTTATTAATAATCTTGCACAAGCTACAAAAATAGAATGAGTTTCTAAAAGTGTATCATCTAAATCAAATAAAATAGCTTTTATGTTTAGTTGTTGTAAGATCTCTTGCATAAAATAATTAAAGCTAGTTAAGAGGATCGAACTCTTGACCTGCTGTTTACGATACAGCTGCCCTACCAGCTGAGCTAAACTAGCGGTTAATAAAATAATATTTGAATAATACCATTTAATTTACAAACAAATAACATCAGGTCACTTGAAATTAAAATTTTCTATATAGGTATACCCACGTGATTAGCTGATTGTACAAAATTTTTCTTTGACAACATTCAATGTTTGCTTGTATTATTTTCGTATCACTTAAGTCAAAATTTTAATAAATTTCACTATGTTTAGACCAAATTTTAACTACACAGACAAACTTGTTTCATCATTAATTAAACTTGAAAATTTAAAATCCCAATTAACTGCACTTGATTTTTCTTATCCTGTAAAGCATAAGTTAACTATGAATGCTAAAACTAATGACATTTTTCATTTAGGGCATTTGTTAGGTTTAGATATGACCTTAAAGGATGCTGAAAAAATTGCAGGCGGACTAAGATTAGATGGGTTTAAAGATCAAAATGCTTACATATTAAGTAACTTTAGAAATGCATTAGAATTTAATAGATCAAATATTGCAGATACATATTCCGAAATTGACTTTACAGTTTTATTACACGTAAACAAATTAATTACATCAAGCTGGAGAGAATCCTGGGACTCAAGATTTAGGAATGAGAATGATGAATTCGTTGATAAAGATGAATGGTCCTCTCTAAGAGATTTGGGTTTAACAGGTGATCAAGTTCAAAATAATATGATTGAACTTGTAGAGTGGTATAAATCTGCTGCGCCAAGCATTGCGCCAATAGTTAGAATTGGAATTGCGTTGTTTAGAATGACAGAAGTTTCGCCATACTATACAGCTAATATGCTTAGTATAATTGGCCTAGCGGATTATCTATTTGTAAAAAATGGATTTGCGGGTAAAATATACTCATCTTTTGTAAGAAACTTTGATTTAAACAAAGTTGCATACAAAGAGTCGTTTGAGGCTTCAAAAAAATCTAACGATATAACATATTGGTTAGAGACACTATCTGAAAACTTAATTAAAGAGTTATCAGAAACCAAGGAAGACATGGGCAAGCTAAATGAAGATGATGAAAAATCTAAGAATCAACCTTTTTTAGATTTAAATAAAAGGCAACTAAAAGTTCTTAGGTATTTACAAACAGTGCCAATGATTAAAAGAGAAGATTATTGCCATATGATGGAAGTTTCGACAATGACAGCATTTAGAGACTTAAACGATTTGGTGAGAAAAAAGTTAATAAAAGTTGAAGGTAAAGGAAGAGGTACTAAATATAGATTATCAAGCATGTAATTAAAAACTTATTTATGAAAAGATTAAAGATTGTTTACGTTTTTGTTTTTATTATTATTTTAGGATTGTTAATACTTCCGCAATTTAATATAAAAATTGGAGATTCTGAAATTAAATATCCTAATATTGATTTTTCTCTTGTAAATTCTAATGCTACTTTAGGTAGTTTTAATAAAGGGTATAACCTATACGATTCAGAAGTTTATTCAGCAACTGTAAGTTTTGATGAAACTTTAGAAGCTGAAGCAAAAGAATCCCAACTTAAAGAATTAGTTAAAATAATTAATACTAGAGTTGCTTATTCAAATCTCCACGATGTTAAAGTTTTTGGATCAATTGATTCGGAAGGATACAAAATAAATATGCAATTTCCTGATTACATGCAAGAAACTGAAAAATTAGCTAAATATTTAGTAGGTCAAGGCTTAGTATCATTTGAGAATGACCCACAAGTATCTCAGGTAGGTGTGAGTCTAACAGACACAGAAATTGAAGGACAGGTTAAAAGTCAATTTGATGAACAATATGGTAATGTGCTTTCGTTTAAATTTGCTAAAACTGCATTAACAAACTTTTACTATGCATTACAAAATGAGAATAAATATTTTTTGATGAGAGTTGACAATAGTTACTTTGCAGTAATTCAAGACCCTAACTATGCAAGTACACAAAGTGTAGATTTACAAACGGCTGCAATTGCTGTTCCTTTTGCTGATCTTAAGTTAAGTCCAAATGTTGCAATGTATACAAATATTGTAAGATCTTACTTTTTGGAAAAGCCAATAGAACAAATCATTACCCTTAATGAATCACCTAATATTATTAAAAGAGATTTTGTTGCAGATAAAATCAGTTATATCGCTTTATTTATTATTTCTGGTGTAGCAATTATTACTTTCTTATACTTTACAAAAAAGAATAGAATACATGCATTAAAATTCTCTTTAATGGTACTTAGTTTTATGGTTACGACAACTTTTATATTAAAACTACAGTCGGCGACATTATCAGTAAGCTTAATAATGGGTTTCTTGATTGGACTAATAATAATGTTCTTCACATTAGGTAAGCTTTTGAGCATAGATGAACCCCTTCAAAGGAGTTATTTAAAAGAAATTGTAAATTACTCATTATTTGTAGCACTTTGTGCCTATGTTTTATTTAGATTTTTAAGTTACAGTAACTACATGGTTGATGGTCTAGGAGCATTACTTGCAGCTATGTTATCTTTAATGTTTTTAGCAACTTTCAATTATAAGTATATTTTAGATTCCGAATTAAAAAATTTTAGAAAATGAATAAATTTAAAAAAGCATTACCTTTTGTGCTAATAGTATTATTTGTAGCCTCGGTTGGGATTTTTATTATAAATAGAGGTTTAAAATACAGTGATTACGAAAACTATATTAAAGTGGATGTTCGAGGAGAGAAAGATGTAGATACTTTCCTAGAAAGATTAAATAATTCTAGCGGTTTAATTGAGATTGATAGAAATAATAAAACGGCTTATTACCAACATATAGAACAAGCAATTGTTGAAGAAAATGTTAGTACTCTTAAAACTGAATACCCAGAAATAGTTACTAACGTACAAAAAGTTTTACCTGCAGTTTCTAAAAAAGAAAAGGCATTGAATATTGCTTCGATTGGATTAGCGCTAATAGTATTATTTATGGGTTATAGCTATGTGGTAAAAACTAGATTCTATAACTGGACCCGAAATGATTATTTAAAGTATTACGGATTTTATTTGCTAGACAATACCTTAGCAGTAGGAATATTAGTTGGTTTAATAAGTCTGCTATCTTTAGTATATAAAATTAATGATTATATTTTATATTCAGTATTCTTTTTAATACTATTTAAAACATTGATATTCTGGTTCAAATTACTACAAGAAAACATTGATGAAATGAAGTTTGCATATGTTGAGAATTTTAAAAATGATTATAAAAAATTATTTACAATCGCTTTTATATTAATTGTATTAATAACTGTTGGAATGGGAGTTAAAAGTGTAATTCCACTAACACTACTATTAGCTGCAATTATTATTAGTGCCCTAAGCGATTATTCAATACTAACATTTGAAATCCCTAGGCTAAACAAACAAACTTTTGGCTCTGAAGAAATTAAAGCAAAGAACAAAAAAGAGGTTATTCAACCTGAAGTAATTAGGAAATATATTCCAGATCCTAAACTTAAAAAGAAGAATAAAAAAAAGTAATTAGAACCTCTTCGGAGGTTTTTTATTGCTCTATAATTCTTAACAATTCACCATTCCTTTTAATAAAAACATTATCGTCGATTACAAAAACGCCATTCTCCTCTAAAGCAAATTTAGCATATTCGATAACATATTTAATCATTCGCGAGATAATGATATCTTTTTGATCGTGAATATTTAGGCTTTTAAACAAATTTTCCAGGTATGGTGATGGATTATGGGGATTTATTACATTGGTACAATTTATTACGTTATAGCATTCGGGCTTTGTGGCAGTTAAATCAGCTAAACTAATTCCTGCACTGTATCCAGTATAAATATTAGCCACTTTATGATTATATATAGAATAGTCCTCGTCTTCTACGTGTTGCGAAACCACGTCTATGCCATCTCTAACTTTAGCCTTAAGCATCCAAGCAATTCTTAATAACCACGGCTCCCAGAGTCTCAATAATTGAAACTTATGTTCACTGTTTATATCTGGGTCCCTTGTGCCTCCACACCCAATATCCATAATTTTTAATTGTGTAAAGTCTCTGCCTTGGAATAGAGGATTAAATTCCGTAAGGGTTTGGGCCAATACTTCAATTCTTGCGGATGCTATAAAGTATCCAGGTTCATTTACCCACTGGCCTATAAGTTGTTGTATTTGTGATTCTTGTATCATCGGAGGCATATTATACCCAGCATATACTTAAAATGGCAAAGGATTATGCTAAAATAAAATGTTTAAAACTCATATATGAATTTATCATTGGGCATTGTGGGGTTACCAAATGTTGGGAAATCCACTCTATTTAATGCTTTAACAAAACAAAATGTATTGGCGGCAAATTATCCATTTGCCACTATAGACCCAAATGTAGGAATTGTTCCTGTTAGCGACGAGCGTCTATCTCAAATAGCTGAAATTTCTAAGCCAGCTAAGATTACACCGGCTGTTGTTGAATTTGTGGATATTGCGGGGTTAGTTAAAGGTGCTGCAAGCGGTGAAGGTTTAGGTAACAAATTCTTAAGTAATATTAAAGACGTATCTGCAATTGTGCATTTAGTGAGAGTTTTTAAGAATGTAAATATTACCCATGTTGAAAATAGTGTAGATGCAATGCGAGACATTGAACTTATAAACACAGAACTTATTTTAAAAGATTCTGAAACAGTCGAAACACGAATTAATAGCGTAAAAAGAAACGCCAGATTTGATAAAGACTCAGCGGAACAACTAGACCATTTAACTAAGCTTATAGCTCATTTAAATGCTGGGCTTTTAGGAATAGATTTTCAAGAAACTGTTTCTGAAGTCGTAGCTGCGGAAAGAAAATCATTATTTTTACTAACAGATAAACCTGTAATTTATCTTGCAAATTCAGACGACGCCACCGTTCAAGAATCAATTGATGCTGTTAAGGCAGCGGTGGGTAATAAAACTGTTGTTGCAATGGATGTAAAAACTGAAAGTGAACTAGCCTCTATGGACGATGAAGACCGAAAAATGTTTATGGAGGAATTAGGAATATCAGAAACTGGAATTAATAGACTTACAAGAGAAGCTTACGATTTATTAGGTTTAATATCGTTTTTTACGGAAGGACCTGAAGAAGTTAGGGCTTGGACAGTTAAAAAGGGCAGCTCTGCACCTGTTGCTTCAAGTGCTATTCATACTGATTTTCAAAAAAACTTTATTGCAGCAGAAGTTTGTATGTATTCCAATTTTATAGCATCAGGCAGTTGGCAAAAGGCTAAAGAAAATGGGAAGGTGAGAATGGAAGGTAAAACATACATTGTCCAAGATGGTGATATTATGATTATTAAGCACAATGCTTAATTTAGTTAATTACTAATATGTATTGGACTAATCCACATGTGTCAAAAATTTATGAAGCTATAGGTGCTATTGGTGACAATAGAATTGAAATTATAGAAGAAGTAAATCAGGCAAAAATGTATTCTTCATCAAAAAATAAATTCTATACTGTTACCTGGAATGACGATTTAACAAAAATGATGTCTAACGATAACAGTGCTTTTTTTGTAGGTCAGTTAAGCTACCCAATCATCTCTATTTTAATGCTAAAAAATAAAATAAAGTACGAACATAATCTTGAGGGTATTTTAAGTGATATTAAATGGAAAGATATTAATAAAAGTTTCAAAAATGACTTTAATAAAACCGTAAAGTTTGTTCTTAATGATTTAAAATCTAAGGGCCAAAATACCGATTTTGTGATTCTTGAAATTAATAAAGTTGCTGAACAAATTGCTCACCTCAAAATTGAAAGATTAGGTAAAAGAGTCAAGCCACCTAAAGGCTATTAATTACTTCTTTTTTAGCAAGTATAAAATACAGTCTTTTAAACTAAATAATCCCCACACGGCATTCACTACTATAAATGGTAAGGAATTTGTACTAATGGCATAAGCAAACAAACAAGCACTTCCTACAAAGTTTACAAAGTCATAAATAAAGGAACTATTCTTAACTTTATTATACTGATTTAATAAAAAAGCTATTAAAACTAATATTGAACCAAAA
>Ga0163148_10005445_pt1 | contig 12732 bp, 14 predicted proteins | sample OliLakLV19MP7P2_FD_148606 | JGI IMG/M metagenome (GOLD analysis project Ga0163148, IMG submission 148606) | Freshwater microbial mat bacterial communities from Lake Vanda, McMurdo Dry Valleys, Antarctica- Oligotrophic Lake LV.19.MP7.P2 | ecosystem: Environmental > Aquatic > Freshwater > Lake >... | reverse complement strand
AACAATCGCCTCAAAGTGATTAAGCGTCAAGCCTATGGATTTGTTAATTTCGACAATTTTCGAGCTCGACTATTAGCTTGCTTTTCTAATTAGTTTTTATTATCACCTCAAACCCAGAAGACCCGATTTTTTTTACTACCACCTTCACCTGTAATCGCGGCTACGATGCCTTTTTGTCCTTTTTGGGGTGGGAACTGGTTAATTTCATCGCGTAGTTGTTTATCTAGTACGGTGCGATCGGTTACGACTATAACAGAATCAAAAAGATTATTTTCGCCTGTTTTGTCGAATAAGCCGTGTAGTTGATAAGCAAGCCAAGCAATAGATTTTGATTTGCCTGAACCTGCGGAATGTTGGATTAAATATTTCTGTCCGATGCCGTTTTCTTTGGCGTGGGCTAAAATTTGCTTTACTGAGGTTAATTGATGATAGCGAGGGAATATCATCTTTTTGGTTTTCTTGCCTGTGTCTTCGTCTGGTACTTCGATTACCTGTGCAAATTTGTCGATAATGTTGCTTAGGGTATCTTTGCTAAATATGTCTTCCCATAGGTAATGGGTTTTAAGTCCATTAGGGTTTATGGGATTACCTGCCCCAAATGGTTCTATGGGTTTGCCATCGTTTAAGCCTTTGTTGAAGGGGATAAAAATAGAGGCTTTCTTTTTTAGTTCTGAACACATATACACCAGTTCGGTGTCGGCGGCGAGGTGAACCATGCAACGAGCAAACGAGAATATTTTATCTTTGGGATCTCTGTCGTTTTGATATTGAATGATCCCTTTTTTAACGTTTTGTCCGCTTAGGGGATTTTTTAATTCGCAGGTAATGATGGGGATTCCATTGACAAATATAGCAAGGTCTAAACGATTTTTATGATCTAGGCTATAGATTAGTTCTTGGGTAACAGAAAAAATATTGGCTGTATATCTTACTGCGTCTTTGGTATTATGGGTTGATGATGGTTGGCGATAAAATAGATCGACGGTTTTATCAAAGTGTTTTACGCCTTTACGGAGGACTTCGATAATTCCTAGTTCTTTGATTTTTTCATCTAAGCGCACTAAAAAGTTTCGTTCTCCTTTGCGCTGAATCATGTCGTAAGTGTCTTTTTGGGTTGCTTCAATAAAGGCGAATAATTGTTTTTTACTAACACAAAATTCAGCATCAAATTCGGCTGATGGGGTTTCTAGGAAACTATTTCCGATGGTTTTATCTGTCAAGTAGTTGACAATAAATTTTTGAAACCCTTTTTCTGATGTGTCTGTAAATTGCATAGTTAACTCCTTTATGATTGTGGGATGCTGCGTTTGCCTGTTACTAAGTCAGTTATTAAGGCTTCTCGGTATTCTTTAATAGCTGATATTTCTTTTTGAGCTTTAAAAATGGCTAATTCAAGTATAGAATGCTCTTGTTTGACATAGTTGACAATTTCTAATTTCTCAGAATTACTTGGATATGGAACAACAAGATTTCCCAAATCTTCCATTGCTAAATTAGGTTGTGCTGATGTTACAGCTTTAAGCCAAATACTCGTTGTTATAAAATTTGAATGTAACCAGTAGTAGCAGAAATCTACATCTTCTATCTTTTTTAATCTAATGAAACTTACGGCTTGATTAGTATTAGCAGGAATCAAGTTTTTAGGTAAAATTGCTACTTTGCCAATAGTAGCACCAGCGATAACAAATAGTAAGTCATTCTCTTGAAGTTGAGAACGCTTCAAAATTTTATGAGTTTCTGTATCAATAAAAAAAGAAGGTTCTTGTATAACCTGTGATTTAGAAATATTTTCTGCCTTAATAAATCTAATTCCTGAACTTTTTATTTCTCTACCTTCCGTTGATGGTGTCGATCCTTTAGAGATTATTTTTGTTAAAAATTTTAGCCTTTTTACATCCCAATTTTCAGGAAGATTTGAAAGCCAATCTTGATTAGTTTGTTTAAATTCAGTATTTGGATTTAATCCTCTTGTAAATGCTGTGTCAATAACATCTTTTTTCCTTTCCTCCAATAAACTAATCAATCTTTCCTTGTTTTGTATAAACTTGTTTATTTCACTATTCTTTTTATCTAAATATTCTGCAATACTATTCTGAATTTCTAAAGGCGGTTTGATGATAGGAATATCTAGAAAATTACTTCCTGTTAATTGATATCTTGATTCCCAAACCCCTTTTGAGCGAATTAAACATTCTCCAACATAAGTTTTATCTCTAAGAAGATAATTCAAATAGCGAGGATTCCACTGCTCTGGCATAATCGGACGATATACACCATAAGCAGTGCTAACAATACCATGATATTCAGACACCCCTAATCCTCTATGCCAAGCCCATAAACTGTTTATTACGATGTCCCCTTTGTCACAAAGTTTATAACCTTCGTAACTCAACGCTTGAAACATATTGACGTTAATTGAATCTCTTGGAACAATTCCTTTATGCTCGGATACTGACAAAAGTTGTTCTTCACCTTTTTTTGACCTTGTACTAATTTCTTTAAAAAGAAACTTTCCTCTTAAAATAATCCAATTAGAGGGAATTTGTTTTGTGAAGTTCAAGTCAACAGATTTATACTTTTCGTATGGTTGCAAAATTCTCATTAGTTACTCACAATTTCGTTAAGAATACCTTCAGTCTCTCTTTCTAAAGCAAAAATTTCTGCCGTAATTTCTTCCAAACTACGAGGCGGTACATAACTATAAAAATAACGAGTAAACGAAATTTCATAACCCCTCACAGTCTTACTTTCATCAATCCAAGCATCAGGAATATGTTGCAACACCTCACGCTCAAAATATTCATGAATATCCTGATCCAGAGGCACATTTTCAGTATCCCTCAAATCGCTGTCAACCTCATAAACTATCGTCCCATCCTTCTCAGTCTTCTTAATTACCCGTTCCGCATCCTCATTTTTCCAGCAGACAGCATCCAAAATACATTTCAAACCATTAGCATCAACATCTAACTTTAAATCCTTAATTGCCTTATTCACCAAAGGCAAAAATTGATTGTAATCATCAAATTGGCGATCGCCTAACTTATCAGCCAATCTCTGAGCCGCTTGCATCAACTTCAATTGATTTTGCCAATGCTCAACACTAACCAACTTATTCTTAGCAGGAGTCTTCAACTTGATTTCATGCTTGATTAAATGCGCTTCAATTTTATCCTTGTATGGCTTCACATCCCTATACAAATCATCCCCAAACTGACCATAAGCCCATTCCATCTTATCCTTAATACCCTTGTCATAGCGCAAACTTTCCATAGCTTCAGGCGTAAGTTGAGCCGAAAGACGTAAAGGACGCTCTACAGTTATTTTGTTATAGCCAAAATAATCATTTGGATAGATTTTAGAAATATCAGTTTCCTTGAAATCCATATACAAATTGGTAATCTCATCAATCTGTGCAGGTTTCATTTCACAATTCTTATTCCCTAAATTCTTACGCAACTTCTCATACAAATCCATCGCATTAATTAACTGTACTTTGCCTTTACGTTCCGGCTTCTTTCTATTCGATACAATCCAGACGTAAGTAGGAATACCCGTATTATAAAAAATGTTTTTTGGCAAAGCGATAATACATTCTAACCAATCATTTTCGATAATGTATTTTCTAATTTCACTTTCACCGCCCCCAGCATCACCCGTAAACAGAGCCGAACCATTATGAACAGTTGCAATACGGCTACCTAGCTTAGTATCCTGTTTCATCTTGCTGACCATATTCATCAGAAACAATAACTGTCCATCCGAAATCGAAGGTAAACCAATCTGAAAGCGAGAATCCTTGATAACTTCTTTTCCTTTCTTACCTCGATCATCAACGATCGCATCCTCATCTATTTTCCAAGTTTTACCGTAGGGCGGATTGGAAAGCATAAAGTCAAAATGTAAATGGGAAAACCCATCTTTAGAAAGTGTCGAACCATAGACAATGTTTTCCGACTTTTCGCCCTTAATTAACATATCACTCGTACAAATAGCATAGGTTTCAGGGTTTACTTCCTGTCCATAAAGCTCAAAATTGGCTTTGCCACTATTGGTTATTGCCAAAGCAAAATTCTCAGCTTCTGTCAGCATCCCACCACTACCACAAGCAGGATCGTAAATTAGATAAGTTCCTTTGCTAATCTTCTCTTTGACAGGCGTAAACAAAATATGCGTCATCAATTTAATGATTTCACGCGGCGTAAAGTGTTCTCCCGCCTCTTCATTATTTTCTTCGTTAAACCTTCTAATCAGTTCCTCAAAGACATAACCCATTCCCAAATTTGTTAATGGTGGCAGCACTTCGCCTTTAATATTTTTCGCTTCGTTAGGGCTAAGGTTGATGTCCTTGTTGCATAATTTCTCAATCAGTAAGTAGGTAGCCCCCGCCTCTTTCATCGTTTCTAACTGATTTCTCAGCTTAAACTTACTAATGATTTCCTGAACATTAGGGCTAAATCCATCAAGATAGACTTCTAAATTTGTGTCGATATTGTTAGCATCTTCTAGCAAGGTTTCAAAAGTATATTTAGAAATATTCCAAAATTCATAGCCAGAATCATTTCCTAAAGCACTTTTATCATCAATTTGCTGCTCAATCAAAAAAACATTTGCATCTAACACCGCTTGCTTAGTCGGCACAAGCAAAGCATCTAAACGCCTTAAAACCGTGAAAGGCAGAATGATATCGCGGTATTTGCCCCTGACAAATACATCCCTCAGAACATCATCAGCGATGTTCCAGATATAACTTACGATCTGGTTGTGGACTTTTGGATTCATGGAGCCATTGTAGCAGATTAGAGCGACAAATCAAACACACCATCACCAGAAACTTTAACTGTGGGGTGTCAGCGCGATCGCACCATCACTCAAGCAGTTCAGACCGTCGATGCTCATGCGATCGTCCAAGGCGATCCGCAAACCAAAACTGTATCAGTGGAAACTCAAGCTGCGGAAACAAACATTAGGGCTGCGATCGCCAAGGTTGGCTATCCCGCTAGTTAACCCACATGGAGGATTAAAAGATGAACAAGAAAGAACCAGGAAAATTAGAAGAGCATCCGCAAGAAGAATCTCGGATGTCTGGGATGAATATGATGATGGGAATGATGGTAGCTTGTTGTGTTGCCGTACTTGCTTTTTCCTTGATTGGAGGAGGAGGTTTTGGCTGGTGGTTAGGTCGTTCTAGTCCTCAGCCAGTTAGCTCACCCAGTAATTCTTCACAACCTCAGAAATAAAAATAGCAACCAGTGTTACAGAAATACACTGGTTGCTATTTTGCCGTTTTGTCACGATAAATTTTAGTAGAGATGGATGGATAATTACCAGTGTCTAAGTGGATTATCAAAATTATTGCGGCACCCGAAACTAACTTGTTTCTATTTGCATTCCTGCTCAATTTCGTCTACGAGGTCTGGCAATCTCCCTATTTTGACTTCTATAATATGCCATCATTGGCTAATAAGATCGATTACATCACTCACTGCACAGTTGGTGATGGTGTCATTACCATATTCAGTTTTTGGATCGTGAGTGCGTTACGGGGTTCGCGCTACTGGTTGCTTAACTCAACTTGGAAGCTAACATTAATGTTCACTACTTTGGGTTGGATTTATACCTTTATTTCCGAAATTTATCGAGTTCAAGTTGCCAAACTTTATGGAGTTTCAATTCTCGTGATACCAGGCGTGGGGATTAGCTGGCTGCCGTTATTGCAATGGGTGATTGTGCCACCTCTGGTTTTGTACATGGCACAACGTCACCTCATGGGCTATAAGGCAAAAGGTTAGCTGTAGGCAGTTGCAGTTACTTTTGTAAAATGATGTCAATGATGAACTTCTACAGGTACAGCACTTAAAGAATTGGGCGCTGACATTGAATTTCTAGGGTGCGCATTGCGTACCTTACTGCGTGCTGACATTTAATTAGTAGGTGCGTACTGCGCACATTGCGCTTAGAGAATTGGGCGCTGACATTGAATTTGTAGGGTGCGCAGTGCGCACCTTACAGATTTACAGATTACCTTTAAGCCCGATCGCAGTTACAATCGTCCACGCATCCACCAACAGCAGTAACAGCGTACAGAAGAGCAAAATAATATACATCCAAGGCTGCGACAAAGGGCGAACATCTCTAGTATCAATACCAGTTTTCGCTTCCACCAAACGCACGAATTTACCAAATCCAGCCACCCGCATCGGTAACAAATAACCTTCACCCGAATGACTCAGAAAATAGTACACTAAACCTCCTTGACCGGTCGATCGAGGTTTAAGAGCTTTCACCTCAGTCCAAGGAAGCGACCAACCCTTGCGAAACACGCGCGGAAACCAGTTCGGATAGGTGACTTGAATCCCTTCCTCGCTGACAATTACCCGTTCGCACAGCACGCCATACAAGCCCACAGCGCCGATCGCAATTGCCACCCAGAGTGCCGCGGGGGGAACCGGTGCTTTCGTGACTTCCGACAAAAACGGTAAGGGAATTGTCAGGGCGACGTACAAGCCCAACAGCGTGATTCTAATCAGGGGAGAAAGCCGGAATACTGCCGGCTCAAATACTGGGGCGGAAGATGGGGTAAGTGCGATCGGTTGTGCTGACATGGGTGAAATTGAAGAAGCTATTTAATGCTATTTTTGCACAGTTGTCTGGCCGATGAACAAAACTCAAGCAAATATTAAAAACCGCAAAATATTTGCGGTTCTGAGTTTATATCTAAAATTCAATTCATTAACTTGGATTCTTAAATCCTGAGTTTTTAGCCATTGCCAGAAGTTGGAATTTTGAGCGCAGAGTTATCAATTAACTGACAATTTATAACTCAAAACTCACAACTTCTGTTAATCGACGGCGGTTAGCGCGGGTACTGTCAAAGGTTCTGAGATTTCTCGCGATTTGGGGCGGCCAGCAATTATTGTGCGATCGCCCTTAACTTCCCCTCCCGATCTGCTAGAATTGACGTTAGAATAGGGGTCTTCGTTAATTTGCAAGCGATCGCAAGGAATTTTATCCGACAAAATTGCACTGGCCATCATCCCGGTGTGAATTTCCAATGCTGCGGCCCGTATCGCTTCAAACACTAAACGCTGTCCGGGAAATACCACTCGTTCAAAATACCAGTTAGGAATGTTGCAGATGCGAGCAATCTGAATTTGACTGGTGGCGTTGACGTAACAGCAGAGAATTTTGCTGTCGGCGTTTGAGGGTACTGGGTCAAGAATTTGAGCCATAACTGCTAAGGGGCTTTGCCTAAAAGTTTTAGTTATCTTCTTAGGCTAACACTAGGCGATCCCGGCCTACTGTAAAGCCGACTACCAACTGAATCATACATGAGAGACCGATCGCACTTAAATTTCTCTTTACCCAGAAAAATACCTGATTGTTGACTCTCATCTGGGATTTTCGGTCAAAATACGCTGTATTTGCTTCAAGATTCGCTTTTTTCGGCTGCTGTCGCCGACCGACACTCGCAAACTCAGCCTTAAACCGACCGGCAAAATTTTAAAATATTTAATATTAAATTGCTAAAATTAGAGAGATTGTAAAGTTATATTAAAAGAATATTAACATAGATCGAAAAGTCGCAGTTTAGGATATAGCAATCATGGAAAACCGAGTTCTGTACGTTCGCCTCCCTTGCAATCCGATTTTCCCGATCGGAGTTGTGTACCTTTCGGATCACGTCCACAAGCTGTTTCCCGATGTCCAACAGCGGATTTTCGACTTAGGTGCGGTGCCGCCCCTAGATTACGCTAAAGGTTTGGATGCCATCATCGATGAATTTCAGCCGACGCTGCTGGTTTTCTCTTGGCGGGACATTCAAATTTACGCGCCCGTGGGCGGCAGGGGCGGGAATCCCTTACAAAATGCCTTCGAGTTTTACTACGCCAAAAATCCGCTGACCAAATTCCGGGGAGCACTCGGAGGACTGCGTTTGGCCACGTCTTACTACACCGAACTGTGGCGCAATCTGGGACTGGTCAAGCGCGGATTGAAGCGGGCCCGGAAATACCGCCCCGAAGCCCGCGCAGTGGGCGGTGGTGGTGCTGTGAGCGTGTTTTACGAGCAGTTGGGGCGCAGTTTGCCGGCGGGAACTGTGGTTTCCGTGGGGGAAGGCGAAGCTTTGCTGGAGAAGTTGATTAAAGGCGAAGATTTGGCCCAGGAAAGATGTTATGTAGTAGGAGAAACTGTGCCGCGCGATCGACTAATTCACGAAAAGCCAGCCAACATCGAGAAAACCGCCTGCGATTACAACTACATCGAAACCATTTGGCCGGAATTTTCCTATTATTTACAGGATATGGACTTCTACCTCGGAGTCCAAACCAAGCGCGGCTGTCCCCACAATTGCTGTTACTGCATTTATACGGTGATTGAAGGAAAACAAGTGCGGATCAATCCGGCGGATGAGGTGGTGGCGGAGATGCGGCAATTGTACGATCGAGGTATCCGCAATTTCTGGTTTACCGACGCGCAATTTATCCCGGCGCGCAAATTCATCGATGATGCGATCGAATTATTGCAAAAAATCATCGCCGACGGCATGACAGACATCCACTGGGCTGCTTACATCCGTGCGGACAATCTCACACCGGAATTGTGCGATTTGATGGTAAAAACGGGGATGAATTACTTTGAAATCGGCATCACCAGCGGTTCCCAGGAACTGGTTAGAAAAATGCGAATGGGCTACAACTTGCGAGTAGTTTTGGAAAATTGCCGCGATTTAAAAGCAGCCGGTTACAACGATTTAGTTTCCGTCAATTACTCATTTAACGTCATTGACGAAACCTTTGAAACCATCCGGCAAACTATTGCCTATCACCGAGAATTAGAGCGAATTTTCGGAGTAGATAAAGTAGAACCAGCGATTTTCTTTATCGGGTTGCAGCCGCACACAATTTTAGAAGAATACGCCTTTAAAAAGGAAATTCTGAAACCTGGTTACGATCCGATGAGTTTGATGCCTTGGACAGCGCGCAAATTGCTTTGGAATCCCGAACCTTTGGGTTCATTTTTCGGACAAATTTGTTTAGAAGCTTGGCAGCGAAATTCCAATGATTTCGGCCGCGAAGTGATGGCAATTTTGGAGGAAAAACTCGGCTGTGCCGATTTGGAAGAAGCATTATCTGCGCCTGTGGAAATCAAAGACAAACAGTTGGCAGCAGTTAATTAATTACCAGGTTCGCAGCATCGGACTTTAGTCCTTATCCAAACAAAGGGAAATGGAAGAAAACTGTATCTTCTCTTTCCCTTTTTATTCAAAAATCTCAATGCAAGAAACTAGACTTGAATTGCAAAAATAATTAGGACGGGCTAGAAGCCCATCCCACATTTTTTCTTGTGGGATGGGCTTCTAGCCCGTCCTAAAATTTGATTAAAATGACTTTGGCAATTCAAGTCTACTCTTGCTACAATCATCAATCTTAGACCAATCATTAGACCCGATGGCCAAACTCGAAAACAATCTTCAAATTATCTGCGTTCATCTGTGTTTATCTGCCTGACATCTGCGGTTGACCTATTTATCAAAAATTTACGCAATAACTCTATTAAAAATCGCAGAGCGAGCAAATATCGCTTAAGATGTAATTATATAGTTAAAACCAGGAGTGACAAGATGTTTTATAAAGATCGAGTTAAGGGCATTAAAGGAGTAGGTCTAGTTATAGCTGGCATTTGTGCGATTCCCTTCGGGATAGCTTCGCTTCACGGCTTTTTGACAGCCTCAGCAGAAGCAACTGCACTAAATCAACCGATTGGCAAAGTTCAGGCGATCGCACCCAACACTTTGGGCAATAATCAACCGTTGCAAATTGCTCAAGTTGAGGGATGTCCGAGGGCCGAAATGGTGCAATTTTTCGCCACGCCCAACTTTTCTATATACATTTGCAAAACCCAGGAAGGGGATATTTTTTACCGCGGCCTCAGCAAAATAAATGGCAGCCAAATCAATGTAATGCAAGTAACGACAGGTGACGACGGAACTTATGAAGCGACTAACGGCAATATTATCTATTCGATTAACCCAGAACGCCTGCAAGTCCGGCAGAATGGCAAGGTAATTTTGACCGAAGCTGTCATCAAGTAGCAGTAATTGTTATTCAATAATCGATCGGATTAATTCAGGGTACATTTTATTTTAGTTAAAAATTCAAAATCAGCAGAAACATATTTATTCCCGATCCAGGACTGAGAATAATTCCCGCCTGTCAAAACTTGTGATATATTAATTTTAGGGAATCTTTATTAAGGAGTTTCCAGAGTTAAATGCTTACTAAATACATCGCTACGGCCATGCAGAAAGCAATCTATGAGTTGCTTGAAGACGGTACTTTCTACGGTGAAATTCCTGAGTGTCAAGGTGTATGGGGCAATGCTGCGACACCTGAAGCTTGTCGCGAAGATTTGCAAGACGCTTTAGAAGGATGGATTATCTTAGGATTGCGTTTTAGGCACACTTTACCAATCCTTAACGGCATTGACCTGAATATTAGCCAAGAGGTTGCCTAATGCCGACCTTTGGGCCAATTAGTCGCCGCGATTTAGTTCGGTATTTGAGAGATGTTGGTTTTGACGGGCCTTACCCAGGTGGCAAGCATCAATACATGGTAAAAGGTGAATTGAATCTGACAATTCCCAATCCCCATCAGGGAGATATCAGTCAAGCATTGTTGGCTAGGATGTTACGTCAAGGCAATATTACCAGAGATGAGTGGGAAGGTTTATAAAATTGACTAACTTTTATTCAAATACATTTCAATAGACTTGCATTGCACTCATTCCCAAATAATCTTAAAATTATCTGCGTTTATCTGTGTTTATCTGCCTGACATCTGCGGTTTCTGTATCAATGAATGATTTATGCAATTCAAGTCTAATCAGAGATCCGATAAATTCAGGGTACATTTTATTAGCCGCTCTAAAAAAATTGCATATTCTTTCTAATTTAGGTCGAATTAGAGGGATGAATAAAAGCCTGTATTACCAAAAGAGCTATCATATTATGCCCTACAGTCAATTCACAATTACTAGAGCTAAAAAAGACTTTCACTTAACTATCGTGGAGGGAACTCGGTTTTTTCCAGAGGTAGAATCAATTAATCCCAGTCAGAGATTGACTAGCGAATTAGAAGATTTGCCTTGGACGATCGCAGTTAATTCAGAAAAAGCCAGGTCTGAAGCCATTGTCTACCCAGTTCTGCAAGAAGTCCGGCGCTTGATGAACCGCCAAATCAGTTTATTTTCGGGACGGGAATTCAATGTTGACCCCAGTTGCGACCTCAACGGATACGTCGATTTTTTAATTAGTCGATCGCCCGAACAACTGACTGTGGAAGCACCCGCGATCGTAGTCGTTGAAGCAAAAAAAGCCGATTTGAACGAAGGGATTGGTCAATGTCTTGCTGAAATGGTAGCAGCACAGCGCTTTAACGAAGCAGCAGAACACCCGATCGCAACTATTTACGGTTGTATCAGCAGCGGCACTCAATGGCGCTTTCTCAAGCTTTCAGGAACCACGGCGGCGATCGACCTTACCGATTATCCGCTGCTTCCTGTGGAAACCATTTTAGGATTTTTGGTGTGGATGGTTCAACAGACTTAGCAGTTGAACTTGCTAAGTTTTGTTCAAATATCTTTCAATTAGGACGATCGCCACTATATCATCTACAGGCCGCGGCGGAGTCCGCATTCCCTGGGGAATCAAGCGAGAAAGTCCCGTGGGAGGGTACATTTCCCAGTAACGATCCTTCGCTTCTAAGCTGCTGAATCTCTCGTCAACCCGAATAATTTCGATCTCCGGCGACAAACTCTGCGTCAGTTTTTGTTTCCAACTCTTAGAAGTCGTTTGATCTCCGAGTACCAATAACTCGATCGAAAACTGTTCGCACAGAGATTGAATCGTAGATAGGGCTGATTCTGACGGCACTACTTGATGGTAGCAAACTTTCTTATCTCTACCCATGACGGCGATGCCGCACTTGTCTTTACCCGGATCGAAACCTAAAATCATATTTATTAGTTCTGTATTAATAAGTTTGTAGTTGCGCTGTTGTAGTCGAGGAAACCCAATCGCCAACCTATATCTAATCTGACATTTGCATTCTTGAATGTCTCAAAATCTTTTTGGGCGATCGCACTTATTTTACTTGACTTTTTTGCAGGATTGACATATTATATCATCATGGCAATCCGTGCGGCCATATAATGCCTAAAATCAGAAACCGGGTTTTTGCCACAATAATTAGGTGAACATAAATAAATATAATAATGTCATTGCGAGGAACGAAGCAATCGCAGGGTTTTGGGATTACCTCGTTGTCTCGAAGGACAGGAAATATATATCTCCCAATACGCTTGGGTTAAGAGATTCCTACAGGGAAAACCTATGTAAAATAGACACTGCGATTGCTTCGTTCCTCGCAATGACAATCTTAACTGAACAGTATTGATATATGTCCAACTACTTATTTGCTTCCCCATTTTGATTTATCGAAAAAACCCGGTTTCTTTTACCCCCGCGCACAAATCAGAAACCGGGTTTTTACCACAATATTTGCTTCCCAGTTTTGATTTATCGAAAAAACCCGGTTTCTTTCACCCCCGCGCACAAATCAGAAACCGGGTTTTTGTCACAATCTTTGCTTCCCCGTTTTAATTTATCGAAAAAACCCGGTTTCTTTGGCCCCCGCGCACAAATCAGAAACCGGGTTTTTGTCACAATATTTG